>RCND010001473.1_pt1 | contig 13338 bp, 6 predicted proteins | sample 2041351 | NCBI WGS metagenome assembly RCND01 (sample SAMN09708230, study PRJNA481090) | Marine sediment metagenome, whole genome shotgun sequencing project. | biome: marine sediment; feature: ocean; material: sediment; isolation source: Sewage treatment plant 12B marine sediment (STP12B) ...
GAATGTATTAACTATTTTTATTTCGTCATCAGTTGGGTTGGGATTATTATCCAATAAAACTTCAGATTGTATTATAATTCCCGGTGTACAGAATCCGCATTGAGTTCCGCCTTTTTCAACGAAAGCATTAGCAAAAACTTCTTGTTTAGATTTTTCCAATCCTTCAATAGTTAATACATTCCCATTTACAACTTTCTTCATTGGTGTGACGCATGATAGCACCGCTTTGCCATTAAGCTCAACTGTGCAAGCTCCACATGAGGCTTGTGGGGAACAGCCATCTTTAGGAGAAATAATTCCCGCAATATCCCTAAGGTACTTTAATAAGGATAAACTGGGATCACCATTAAATTCTTTTTCAATACCATTTAGATTAAATATCATAAAAAACCTTAGCCTAATATTTCTTTTCGTTTATATTTTGAAAACAGAATTATTGTGCAAATTTTCGATTAAATAAATCATTTCTGAAGCTCTATCAAGTTTAAGTGTTTCTGAGTTTTTAACTTTAGAAATGGTTGCAATTATATCATAATTGTTTTTATCAAAAGTAACTTTAAATTTATCTGATTCGTAAATAAAACTATTTTCTAGCATTTTTAAAGACTCTAAATTTTCACAAGATTTGTGAATTATTTTATTGTTGCATAAATAATAACAATTATCCTCAGTGTTAAAACTTTCTTCAGTTAAATAAAATTTTGGTTTGGTTATATATGGAGCACCACTTGTTGGACAAAATGTATTGCAATTCCCACATTCATTGCAGAAATCACCAATGTTAATAATTTGATTTGTCTGATCAATTATCAAATGATCTACAATCGTAGTTTCAACTGAACCGTTTATACTCACCTCATAAATTGGAATATTAGCTATAGTTGCTTCAAATGAGACATTAGAAAAATTAGGGCAAACACCAATGCAAATATTACAAATGTCATTGCAATAGAGACATCGATCGGCCTCCTTTATAGCTTCCTCATCGTTCATATTTGGATGAACTAATTCAAAACTATTTCGATTTTCCAAATTAATTTCTGGCAATTTAGCACCGTACTCTCTTTTTGCTTGTTTTCTTTGAAACTCTGCCAGAGAAACTTTAGACTCTTGTTCCAATACAGTAAAATTATAATCATCCTTAACGCGTTGTATTATTTTAGTTGCAGCATCTTTTCCATCTGCAATGGCATTTATTAAAGAGTCAGCTCCACGCGTGGCATCTCCACCGGCGAAAATATTATCGTATTGTGTTTCACCATTTACATCAATTTTTAATTCATTATCATCAATAAAATCTAATATGGTATCTTGACCAATGGCAGTTATAATTGAATCAAATGTCATTGAAAACTCAGAATCCTTAATAGCGATGGGTCTTCTTCTTCCACTAGTATCCGGTTCACCCAATTCCATTTTCTGACATAGTAATTCCAATTGGCCATCTTTATCGTTAATCGAAAGGGGAGAAGCCAATTCAAAAATATATATTCCTTCTTCAAGCAGAGCCTTTATTTCTTCTGGATCTGCAGGCATTTCAGAAATGGTCCTTCTATAAACAACTGCCACATTGCCATCTTTTCCAGCTAATCTTTTGGAAGTGCGAGCAGCATCAACCGCAGAATTACCTCCGCCAATTATTGCAACTTTTTTGCCAAGATCAATGTGATTATTCCTTCTGACTTTGGATAAAAAAGTAAGTTGATCATGAACATTATTTAAAGTTTCACCAGGAATATTGAGGTTTTTACCTTTCTGAGCCCCTATCCCAATATAAATAAAATCACTGGAAGCCTTTATTTTACTGAATAGATCTCTATCCACTTTTTGATTGTAGTGAAAAATTACACCGAGTGATTCAATAATGTCAATATCTGCTTTAATTTGTTCGTCGGTGATTCTAAAAAACGGAATGGAATCAGAAGCCATTCCACCGGCAAACGGTTTGCTTTCATAAACGTCAACATCAAATCCTTCTAAAGCCAGAAAATATGCACATGATAATCCGGAAGGCCCTGCTCCAAGTACCGAAGCTTTTATTCCATTTTTATTTTTTACAATCAAGTCTAGTTTACCGTCAAACTTTTCTGCATTAAATCTTTTTATGCCTCTTATCAGCAGAGGATTATCGTAATTCAATTTTGTGCATTTGGTCTGACATAAATGATCACAAACATTACCGGTTATGTTGGGTAGAGGATTATCATGCAGAATAACTTTATACGCTTGATCAAAATTTCCGTTAGCCGTATGAAACATATACTCGGGTACATTCTGATCCACAGCACAAGCTTCGATACATGGAGCATGAATGCAATCGTAAGTAGTTAATTCTCGCTTTGTTTTTATGTTTTCAAATGAGAAAGAAGACTTATGATAAGCTTTCTGATCAATTACTGTAGCAGAGTATTTTCTAAGATTTGCTAATCCGGATTTAGCAACATTTTCTTTATTTCCAACCTTAGTAATAAACTCATCTATTGATTTTACTTCTAACGAATTAAAGTTCTTCTCAAGCTCCTCAAAGTATTGAGGTAACCGTAAATAACCACCGGGTTTTAGTAAATCAGAACAAACTGTAATCGGTTTAAGATTGCATGCTAAAGTGTCTGAAACATTAAATGCATCAACTCCGGCTGAGAAGGAAATATCCAGCTCTCCATTAAAATCACTTTGTAATTTCTCAGCAAGATTGATACTTATTGGATGTAAAGCGCGACCACTTGTGTAGACCATTCCTTCTTTTTGGGGAAGCCAATTAGTTGAGTTTAATGATTCCAAAGTATTTGTAAGCTTCAGTCCAAACTCAACATTATTTTCCACTGCACATTTTTGCAGAGAAGTTATCATTATTAATGCGTCGTCATATTTTAAGTCATGTTCAAATGCTTCATCGGGTACATTTATTTTATATCCAAGTCTATCATTAAGAATAAATCTTAATCTTTCTGGTCCGAGTAAAGTAGGGTTTAATTTAATTGTTGTGTGAAGTTTTCTTTCTTCAATTAAGTATTTTCCAATGCTTTCAATCTCATCTGATGGACACCCATGCATTGTTGAAAGAGTAATGTTATTAGAAATTTGATCGGGTATGTTAATGTTTATTATTTCCGGATAATATTTTGCAAGTAGTTCTATCTTTTCATTTTTCTCAATACTACAATCATTCATTTTATCAAAAAACCATTGAACATTTGGTTTCAATATACCTTCAAGATTATAACCAACGCTAAGATTAAAAATAAATCCAGCTTCAGATTCATTCCAACCAAATTTGTGTTTTAATAAATGAATTAAAATCCAAGCGTTCAAATATTCATCGTAACTATCTTTAATTTTTAACTCTTGCGACCATTCACAATTGTAACCTTCATCTTCCATATCTATGCAAGGTTTAGTTACCTCAAGTTCATCGAGTGTCTGCACAGTTTTTAATTCAATATATCTTGCGCCTACAAGCCATGACGAAATAATATTTTGTGCCATTTGAGTGTGTGGACCTGCCGCTACCCCAAGCGGAGTATCAAGCAATTGACCATATCTTGATATTTTAAATGGATTTGGTGAGCTAGGAGTGTAGAGGTTATTTTTATACAAACCAAAAATTCTATTATGTTTCTCTTCCTCAACTATCCAAGTATAAAGTCTTTCTATTGGTATTCTGTAAAATTTATCACTCATAATTATTTTATTTAGAGTTTTTATCTTTTGAGTAATTTAGAGAATTATGCACAGACCAAATTCTAAAGTGTGGCATTTTTAATTTTAATAATTTCTGCAGCTATACTAATTGCTATTTCTTCCGGAGATTCAGCTCCAATTTCTAATCCTATAGGAGTGTGAACTTTACTAAATAAAATTTTATCGATTCCTTCATCTTCCAAATGCTTAAAAATACTTTGAGATTTTTTAGAACTTCCCATCATACCAATGTATTTAAGATTCAAGTCTATGATTGACTTTAATGCTTCTTTATCTCCATCATGATTTGGAGTAACAATTACTGCATAAGATTTTTTTGATTCACGAATATAATTCCTTACATCTTCATATTGAATTATCACTTTTTTGTTAGAAAAAGTGTTTTCTTTCATTGTAATAATATCTTCCCGCTGATCGAATGTAACAACAAAGAAGTCGAGAGTTGCCATTGCTCTAGATACAGCTAGGCCAACATGCCCACCGCCAATAATATAAATAGTATTCAGTAAACCGATATTTTCTTCATATTGCCAATTGTTTTCGTCTTCAAAAGACAATGTGATATCTTCTAAATTTTCCTTCATTGGAACGTAATCAAACTCCAAAGCCTTAATTAGTAGAACGCCGTTAATTTGTTTTTCCAGATTATCAATTATTTTTTTAACAGTATCACGTTCATCAATTGTAAGAGTGCGGACTATTAATGTTTGTGTGCCGCCACAGATTAAGCCTGAGGAATGGCCATCTTTAGTTTTAATATGATGCAGTTTCCTAATAAAATTAATTGGTTCAGGTTGACTAAGTGTGCCTCTTATTTCATTAAGAATATCAAACTCCATGATTCCGCCGCCTATTGAACCATAAGTTTCGACATCTTCCGATATAGCCATTTTAAATCCGGACTTTCCCGGTGAGGATAGACTTGAATCAGCTACTATCATTAGATTAACTTTAATGTTACGGTTAATTTTGTTATAAATAAAAATCCAAAGATCGAGTTCTTTCATAATGCTATTCGGTAAATAATTAAAATTGAATTAATAATGGAATTATAAAACTAATTTACAAACAAAAAAGAAAGTTTAGAATCTATTAACATTAATATTTAACAAAGATTTTCCCCTTCATTCGGAATGACAATTACCTTAAAATTGCAAACTATTGTATACCTCAACTATATAAACCCATTAGAACTTTTTCTGGTGTAATAGGAGCGGAAATTTCAAAATATTTATTGGGTCTATAAGCCTCCATTGCATTGAGAATTGCAAAATAAGATCCAATTCCATACATCAATGGCGGTTCACCAATTGCTTTTGACTTTAATGGTCCAAATCTATTTTCTGAATCTTCAAGAAATTCTACATCAATTATTTTTGGTACTGAATAAATATCCGGTATTTTATAAGTTGACAAAGAGTTAGATAGCAATTTTCCTTTATCAGAATATTTTATTTCTTCCATGGTAAGCCAGCCAATACCTTGAACAATTCCACCTTCAAGTTGTCCCAAATCTATTTTATGATCTATACTTTTGCCAAAATCATGAACAACTTTTACGTAGTCAATTTCGTAGATACCTCTTAAACAATCGAGTGTTACGCCCGTGATAGAAGTACCATAAACATGATAGGCAAAAGGATTACCTTTATTTATATTTTTATCAAAATAAATTTCAGGAGTAGAGTAATAAGCGTGTGCTGACAAGTTAACTCTATTCATATAGGATTTAAGTATAAGTTCGTTCCAACTTAAATCTGTTGCTTTTCCGTTTAAGTATATTTTTTCATCAACAATTGAGATATTTTTAATCCCTTCAATATTAAGTTGTTCAGCTGCAAACCTTAATAGTCTATCTAATATTATTTTAGATGCCTTAATAGCAGCGTTTCCATTCAAATCAGCTCCACTACTTGCCGCAGTTGCAGAGGTATTTGCAATCCTCGTTGTATTTGTTGTCTCAATTTTAATCCTTTGAGGATTAACCGAAAAGGTTTTAGCTACGGCTAACTTAATTTTTTCATTCACACCCTGACCCATCTCAACAGCTGCTGTACTAACTCCAATGCTACCATCAGTATAAATATGTATTAATGCACTGGCTTGATTTAGAAATGTATTTGTGAAAGAAATACCAAAACAAATTGGCATGACTGCAATACCTTTTTTGAACAATTTATTCTCTTTATTAAAATTTTCTGTTACTATTTTAAGTGTTGAAAAATTAAATTTTTCTTCTGCAGTTTGCCAACTTGTTACAGATTTAGCATCACTAGCCTTTTGACCGAAATAAAATGAATCATTTTCAGTTATTAAATTAGCTTTCTGAATAACAGAAGAATCTTCGTGAAGTTGTTTTGCTGCTTTATGAATAGCAGCTTCAATAACAAATTTACCTTGCGGACCGCCGAAACCTCGAAAAGCTGTATTCGGGACCAAGTTTGTTTTACAGCTAATTGCAGTTGCTTTTACATTTGGGACAAAGTAAGCATTTGTTGCATGAAATAATGTCCTTTCTAGTATTGCGGGAGAAAGATCAGCAACAGCTCCTGCGTTCTGATAATAAGTCGCTTCATAAGCAAGAATTTTATGGTCTTTTGTTAAACCAATTTTATAATCCGATGAATATGGATGACGCTTTCCGGTCATGTAAAGATCATCAATTCTGGATAGAACTAACTTTACTGGTTTCTTAGTAATGTGCGATCCAAGAGCAGCAAAAACTGCCCAGTGTGTGGCTTGATCTTCTTTACCGCCAAATGCTCCGCCAAGTCTTAGAACGTCGACTTCAATTTTATTCATTGGTAAGTTGAGTACTCTAGAAATTATTTTTTGCACCGCAGTCGGACTTTGAGTTGAGGAAATAACTCTTAACTGTTCATCTTCTTTTGGAATGGTGATCGCACCTTGTGTTTCCAGATAGAGATGTTCTTGACCGCCGCTTTCGACAGTTCCCTCAACAACCATGTCACATTTCGTCCATGCATCATTTACATTACCGCTTTCAAAAATTTTGGGAGGCATAATAAGTAAATTTTTCTTAAATGCTTCTCGTGGATCAACTACAACATCAAGTTCTTCGAAATCTACTTTTATTTTAGATCTCGCTTTTTTAGCTTTAGTCTCATCCTCGGCTATTATTAATGCAATGGGTTCCCCAATAAAGTGAACTTCTTCCTCAGCAAGCAATGTTTCATCTTGAATAATTCCACCAACTTGATTTATACCCGGAATATCTTTGGAAGTTAGAATTTTAATTACACCGGGAATCTGCTCAGCTTCTGAAAGATCGATTTTTCTAATTTTTGCATGAGCAACAGAGGATGTAAAAACCGACGCGTAGAGTGTTCCTTCCGGGACATTAAAATCATCAATAAAAAGTGATTCTCCTCTCACATGTTTGATCACATCCGAATTACTCATATTACAACCTCGGATGAAATAATAGTAGGAAAGAGCTCAAGAAAATGAGCCTTAATTAATTGTTTGGTGAGTAATGATTTATACGCTGCACTACCACGTATATCACTAATTGGACTTATTTCTGAAAGAGAAATATTTACAGTTTCATGAATTAAACTTTCTGATACAATTTTGTCTTTTAGAAAATTTGATGTTTTCTCAAGATAAAGGGGAATTGGAGCAACACCGCCAACCGAGATTGAAGCATTTTTTATTTTACCATTTTCAACTTTAATTAAAATTGCTGAGTTTACACTTGCAATATCAAGATGTGTGCGTTTGGAAACTTTTTCAAAATTAAAGAAAGTATTCTCATCTGGAATACTAAATGAAATTGACTCAATTATTTCATCATCAGTTTTATCTAAGGTTTTATATCCTTTGTAAAATTTATTCAATGGAATCATTCTGTGTGAGTTTGATAAATTCCTCAATCTAAATTCTGCTTTTAAGGCCAAAAGAGTAATTGTAATATCTGCAATGGGGGAAGCATTAATAATATTTCCCGCAATTGTCGCACTGTTCCTTATTGGCAGAGATGCAAATAATTTAAATAATTTATCAAATGTAAGTAGGGAAGTGTTGATAATTAGAAAATCCTTGAAATCTTCAACCGGTGCAGATCCGCTTAATATTATTCTATTTTCTGATATCTCAATATTTGGTTTTATTATATTTTCAATTAGTTCAATATCAGAATCTAATAATTGATCGGGCTTCTGGACAAATAGATCAGTACCGCCTGAGATTATTTTGTACTTAAGGTGTTTTGTGGATAGATTATCTTTATTCTTAATTGATAGATTTTTTAACATTTCCGGAATTTGTTTGAAGTATCCTGGGATTATTGTTTTTTCAATTAAGAAAGAAAAGTCAATGTTTTCTTCCTCTTTAACCACATTCTTGATCGACTTCATAATTGAGTGATAACCTGTGCATCTGCAAATATTTCCTGCCACCGCATTTATTGCTTCATCATAATTAAATTGCTTTGAGTTAAGTAAGTAGCCGGTAAAAGATATAATAAACCCCGGAGTACAGAATCCACATTGAGAAGCACCTTCATTTAAGAATGAACTTTGTATTGGATTTAGCTCACTTTGGTTCAAGCCTTCAATTGTAACTACATGTTTACCAATGACCTTTTGAATAGGGAAGAGGCATGAATTTATGACTTTATAGCTGAGGTTATCGTTTTTTATTTCTCCAATTAGGACTGCGCATGCACCGCAATCTCCCTCTTTACATACTTCTTTTGTACCGGTAAGCCGTTTATTTTTACGGATAAAATCAAGCAGAACTGTTGCGGGATTTAATCGTGTGGATATAATTTGATCATTTAGTATAAAAGTTATGTCAATTTCCATCGTAACTAAAAAAATATATTAACTTTTATTAAGAATCAATCACAATTGACGAGATATATCTCGAAAAAGAATCTTTTAAGTTTCTTTAACGTGAAACCAAGAAAAATTCAAGTCGAATAAAATGTCCCATTACTTAACAAAGTTGACGCATAAATCCAAATTGATACACGGGTCCATTTTAATATTATAATAAATATTCGTTTTTAGAATAATTTAATGTTTTTATTAAAAAAAGTGATCTGGCACACACTTTGAGCCTTTTTCCGAAAAATCGAACATAGTAAAAAGGGAGCATTAAGTGATTAGAAGAAATATTCTGCTATTTCTCTTAACGAGTAATTCTTGTACCATTGTAAAACCATTTCCAAAACTGGATTTTAATTTTTTAACAAATGTGGCCAGCAGCTAAAATGTTATTTGCGTTAAGAATTAAAATAGTGAATGAATATAAAGTATTTTTAATTTTTATAAATCTTTATGAAATTAACTAAACTTTTTATCTAAGTTGCCGATTATAAAAATGAGCTTAGAGCAATAAATTTCCTCATGGGTCCTCTTTGGCGTTAGATAATAAGAAAATTGACATCTAACGCCATTTTATTTTTAAAAATTCATATACTAAAATTGTCATTTGTAGGGATTCTCATCGAGGTATTATCCAATAAAGTATGCATTTTTCTTAATTTAATGGTTAAAAAGAGCATATTTAAAATCTGAACTGTAAAATTTTAAGGAAAATTGACTAAATGAATTCTGATGGGGAGAATAAGGATTTTAATATTATTTTAGAATATTTTTATAGGTAAAAGTAGGGACAACTCATGAGCTGTCCCTAAATTAAGTTAGTTATTTAGAAATGTTTTCATTCCATTCATTAAGTTTTTTAGCTGCAATATCTCTACCACCAACACCAAATGCAATTGCAGCAGCAACCGCGACAGCACCAAGAATTAAACCGAATGCCATATTGATGATTTCGTTTGCTAATCCCATGTGTCTTAAAGCCATTGCGCCGGCAAGAACAATAATTGAGATTCTAGCAATCAGAGCTATTGTGGTGGCATTTGATAAATTACTTCCTTTAAGCGTATCACTCGCAAGATTAGCGAAATATAAGCCTAAGCCTAAGATTACTAATCCAAATAAAATATGGCCACCTAAAACAGTTAACTGAGTAACTATATCAGATAACTGGTTAAATCCAATAGTATTGAATGCTTCAATAAAAGCAAAAAGCATCATTGTTATTAATACTAAAAATCCAACAATTTTTGATGGAGCTTTGTTTCCATCGGAAGGAACTTTTTGTAGGCCAAGTTTAATGAATAGACTATTAAAGCCAATTCCGCTAAGTAGATTTTCGACAAATCCTGATAGCACTTTTGCAATTATAAAAGATATTCCAAGAATAACGGCTGCAGCAAAAATAGATGGAATTGAATCCAAAAATGTATTTAGCATGTTACTTGCTGGAGTGGTTATTGCGTCCAATTGAAGTGCATTCAATCCGGCAACAATTATTGGAATAAGAATAATAATATAGGCTATTAATCCAACCAGGGATGATAACTTTTGAGATCCCAGTGCATTGCTTACACCAACTTTTTCACTCAGTTTATCTAAGCCAACAGCAGCTAGCAAACTGGTAATAATTTGACGTACAATTTTAGCAACAAACCATCCAACAAAGATTATAATTGCTGCAGTTAAAATATTAGGTAGAAAATCTAATATTTTATTTAACATTCCCTGAATCGGTTCAAGTAAACCACCAAGGTTTAGAGCTCCCAAAATTCCGGGTAGAAAAATTAAAAATACTAACCAGTAAGCAATATCTCCGAGAGATTTAGATACCGGTACACTCTTCGAATCTTCAGAACCGGTTTTTTCTCCAATTCGTTCATCAACTTTTAATGAACCTAATCCGGTCACAATAAGTTTTTTTAATACAGTTGCTAATAGCCAGGCAATTAAGAATAAAGCACCAGCCCCAAGTACTTGTGGTAGGTAACTTAGAACTTGATCTAATAAATTGTTAAGTGGTTCGGTTATTATTGTTAATTGTAAAGCCTGAAAAAATGCTACAAGTACAAATAACATTAAAAACCAAAAGACTCCCCTAGAAATTGTATGCTCTAATTGAAAAGGTTTAGAACCTTCTGCATTGAACTTAGAAGCAATTTTATCATCAATTTCAGTCTTTTTTAATATACCCTTAACAACTCTGGCAATAATGGAAGCAACTATCCATCCAATTACTAGTATAGCAATTGCGCCTAATAAATTGGGGACATAATTACCAATCATCTGGGTTATATCCGTAAAGATGTTTTCCATCAATTCCTCCATGTTATAAGTGATTAAAAAAAGATTAAATAATATAGCTAATCCTTACTATAAATTTCAATAATTTCTATTCTTCTATTTAGATTTTTACCTTCTTCAGTTTTGTTGTCAGCAATAGGATTTGATTCTCCAAAACCTACTGCTTTAATACGCATTGCGTCAATCCCTTTCATAACCAGCCATAATCTAATTGAATCTGCTCGCTTTTGAGAAAGCTGTTTATTATATGCTGAGCTTCCCGTATTATCAGTATAACCTCTAACTTCAATAGTCAATTTTGGATTACTTTCTAATTTCTTAAGAATACCTAATAATACTTTTTCAGATTCTTCGGTTATGTCTGCTTTATCAGATTCAAAAATAATTCCTTTTAGTACAGATGATTTAGCATTTTCAACTATTTTATCGGTGATATTTTCAGATTTTATTGGTTTGGCATCAGCAACAAGAGGATTAGTTTTGATCCTCAATACTTCATCACCATCGTTTACGCCGTCACCATCAGTATCTGAATTATTTGGATCAGTCTTGTATTTAAAAATTTCATCTTTATCATTAAGTCGATCCTTGTCACTATCTTTCATTATTGGATTTGTCTTATGGATGTTTAATTCATAGCCATCACTTAATCCATCATCATCACTATCCTTTTTATTTGGATTTGTGTGATACTCAATAACTTCATCATAATCGGATATATCATCACCATCAGAGTCCTTAGAAATGGGATCAGTTTTATAAACTTTAATTTCTTCATAATCATCAAGGGAGTCACTATCAGTATCTTTGGATAGGGGATTAGTCTTATAATTTAATTCTTCTCCATCCGTTAGTTTATCCCCATCACTATCTGTTGCAGTAGGGTTTGTACCAATTTCATATTCCATTTTGGTTGAAAGTCCATCATCATCTTCATCGTTATTTTCACTTCCCATCACAAAGGTCAGCCCAAAACCAAGATCGAAATATCCATCATTAACTTCAGGATTATTAAAGTAGTTTAAATTATCCGTTGAGGTAAATGTGTAACCGCCACTTATATCTAAAAGAGTGTTTTTAGCTACTGCAATTTCAATACCTGCACCAACCGGAATGGATGAATTCCAACCAAGTCTTTCAGAATTATTCTCTGAGGTTACTGATGGAAGTTTTGAGATATTCCAACGAACCATTCCCAATCCAGAGTACAAATATGGGTTAGCATCATTTAATCTAAAAGGACTAAATATTATTCGTAGATCTGTAGGAAAAATTTGTGTACTCCAATTTTTATTATTGAAATCTTTTCCGTTCAATTCGCCAATACCTACTCCAATTTCTGCTTCTAAAAAATTATTTAACTCGACACGTAGAAATCCTCTGCCTAGCAGAGATAAGCGATATGCATCCGTATCAAATTCAGTGCTCGGCTTAAGCAAATGGCCTTGGATTCCGTATTTAAAAGAGTAGTCTTTAAATTGTGAGTAAACAGCAGTAAGAAACAAACCAAAAAATATTAAAACGAATAAAAGCAGATTTTTCATATTAGTGAAAGAAAGATAATGTTTTAAAAAGAGAAGAGGTTGTCTTTATTAGGCAAAAAACTACTTTGCAGTTTTACCATGAATAAAAACAACCTCTGGAATAGTTTTACTTAATTTTTACAAATTCAATTCTTCTATTTAATCTTCTTCCTTCTGCAGAATTATTATCTGCAAGAGGATTTTGTTCACCGTATCCTTTAGCAACAACACGATTAGGATCCACTCCTTTATTGATTAACCAATTTCTGACTGAATTTGCTCTTCTTTCTGATAATTTTAAGTTTGACGAGGCTCTACCTACATTATCTGTATGTCCTCTAATTTCAACCGTCATATCAGGATAAACATTGATTGTAGCAAGAGCACGCTTAAGAATATACTCGCTTTCCGGTGTTAAATCAGCACTTCCTGTCGCAAATGTTACACCTTCAAGGACTATTGGAGCCGACATATCCAGTATTACATCATCTTCAGGATTAAGCGGGTTTGTTCCTCTATCAACTTCCACTTTATCAGAGACTGTACCCTCATCGGTATCTTCTTTTAAAGGATTTGTGTTATACTTAAAGACTTCATCACCATCAGTTATACCATCATTATCAGAATCATTATTATTAATTAATGTCTTATATTTGTTCAACTCATCCCCATCCTTCAAGCCATCATCATCAGAATCTGATTTTGTTGGATTTGATTTAGTTTTTGTTATTTCATCAAAGTCCGATATTCCATCATTATCTGAATCTTCTCTTAAAGGATCTGTTTTATACTTAATTACTTCATCGCCATCAGATAGTCCGTCAGAATCAGTATCCATTTTATTTGGGTTTGTTGTGTAGTTTCTAACTTCATCATTATCATTCAGGCCATCCATGTCACTATCTTGACCTAGCGGATTTGTTTTATATTGATTAAACTCTAATCCGTCAATAAGACCA
>RCND010001475.1_pt1 | contig 13330 bp, 13 predicted proteins | sample 2041351 | NCBI WGS metagenome assembly RCND01 (sample SAMN09708230, study PRJNA481090) | Marine sediment metagenome, whole genome shotgun sequencing project. | biome: marine sediment; feature: ocean; material: sediment; isolation source: Sewage treatment plant 12B marine sediment (STP12B) ...
CTGGCTCTTATGGGCATTGCAATGGCTTACGGCCAACCTTGGGGTGTCTCGCTCGCCATCGGCCTCTCCCTCTCACTAAGCTCCACAGCGATCGTACTGCAAACCCTGTCTGAAAAGGGGCTTATGCAAACGGCGGGCGGGCGCTCTGTTTTCTCCGTACTGCTTGCACAAGATATCGCGGTCATCCCGATGCTGGCGTTCTTGCCGCTCATTGTGGTTACGTTGCCCGTGGCTGCCGTCTCGCCCGATGGCTCCATCACTTTGGAAGCAACAAAGGGCGGGAACAACGGTGAGGGGCATGGCTCTTCCCACGCTGATGCCGCCTTTACCTTCATCGAAAATTTACCTGCATGGGGCGTTACCCTCGTCACCATCGGTGCGATCGCAGGTATTATCATTATGGGCGTCTTTGCGACCCGCCCCGTCTTTCGCTATATCCACTCGGCTAAACTGCGCGAGATGTACACTGCCCTTGCCCTGCTGATTGTTGTGGGCATCTCGTTCCTGATGATGCTTGTCGGCCTCTCCCCCGCGCTTGGCGCGTTCCTTGCCGGTGTGGTGTTGGCGAGCTCCGAGTTCCGCCACGAGCTTGAGACCGACTTGGAGCCGTTCAAGGGGCTACTGCTGGGCTTGTTTTTTATCACCGTGGGCGCAGGCATCAATTTTGAGCTGCTCGCCTCAGACTATGTGATCATCATCGGAATGGCGCTGTTGGTGATTTTGGTGAAAGGGCTGATCCTGTTTATCCTCGGTCGGGTGTTCAAATTGCACGGTCGTGATCAATGGCTGTTTGCGCTGGGGCTGGCTCAAGCCGGCGAATTCGGCTTTGTGCTGGTGAGCTTTTCTGTCGCAACAGGGGTCATGCCGGATGGTGTGGCGGAAACTTTGTTATTGGTCATTGCGCTCACGATGCTCATTACGCCGCTGCTGTTTATCCTGCATGATGTGATCTCGAAACGCAGTGCGGACGCAAATGTGCGCCCGCCAGACGATGAAATCGACGACGAAGGCCCAGTGATCATTGCGGGCATCGGACGGTTTGGGCAGGTGGTAAACCGTCTGGTACAGGCCTCTGGCTTTGAGACGGTTGTGCTCGATCACAACCCCAATACCATCGCTGTCATGCGCCGCTTTGGTTTCAAGGCATTTCTTGGCGACCCCACCCGCGCAGATGTGCTGCGCAAGGCAGGACTTGCAGATGCGCGGGTTTTAGTTGTGGCATTAGACAGCCAAAAATCAACGCGCGCGCTGGTGGCTTATGCCCGCGCACAGCGGCCTGATCTGCATATCGTGGCGCGTGCACATGACCGCACGGATGTTTACCATCTTTATCAAGCGGGGGCGGACGACATTGTACGCGAGATGTTCGACAGCTCTCTGCGGGCAGGTCGCTATGTCCTCGAAAACCTTGGATTGTCCGAATACGAGGCCTCCGAGGCCCAGCGTATGTATTATCAACATGACCGCATATCTATTCGCGAGCTGGCCCTGCTGTGGCGACCTGACATCGCTCCTGCGGATAACGTCGAATATGTGAAGCGTGCTAAAGAGCTGGAAAAAGATCTTGAAACCACATTTCTAAACCGCTCTGACGAGGATGATCAGCCGAAAGCATGAGATTAGGCCTCGCAGGGGCTCTGCCCCACCCTTCCTATTAGGAAGGGCCCCCGGAGTATTTTTGGCCACGTGAGATACGACGTACTGCGGCATTAGCCGCCGCTCACGCCAGCCTCTGCGAAGGTTGCCATGCCGCTGTGGCATTCCAGAGCGGCCTTCACGATCTGGATCGCGAGCGCGCCGCCAGAAGCCTCGCCCAGTCTTAGGCCAAGGGACAGGATCGGCTCTTTGTTCAGCGCCTTGAGCAGCTGGTCATGTGCCCCTTCCGAGCTCAGGTGCCCTGCGACGCAGTGATCCAGCGCGCCCTTGCAAGTGTGTTCAAGACACATAGCTGCAGCAGTACAGATAAAGCCGTCGAGGATCACAGGGATGCGTAGCTTGCGCGCGCGCGCAATCGCACCCGCCATCGCCGCCAGCTCTCGCCCGCCCAAACGGCGTAGCGTCTCGACGCCGTCCCCTTGTCCTGCATGCAGAGCTAAACCTTCGGCTACAACGCGTATTTTGTTGGCCAGACCAGCGTCATCTACACCTGTACCGCGGCCTGTCCACGTGGCTGCGTCACCCTCCAAGAGGGCTGCCGCGAGGGCGGCGGCAGGAGTTGTGTTGCCAATACCCATCTCGCCCACGACAAGAAGGTCGACATCGGTGCGCACGGCGTTCCATCCTGTGTTGAGGGCCGATACGACATCGCGCTCCGACATGGCCGGCCCTTTGGTAAAGTCATTTGTGGGGCGGTCCAGTTCAAGTGCATGCACGTCAAGCTGCGCGCCAGCCACGCGGGCAAGCTGGTTTATCGCGGCACCTCCGTGTTGGAAGTTCAGCACCATCTGCTCCGTCACTTCGGGCGGAAAGGCCGACACCCCTTGGGCCGCGACACCGTGATTGCCAGCAAAGACGATGATTTGGGGAGACGTTACTTTGGGCTGCGGATTGCCGCGCCAGCCTGCGTACCATTGCGCTATGTCTTCCAGTCGTCCCAGCGCACCGGGGGGTTTTGTGAGTTGGGCATTGCGCGCGGCTGCGCCATCTAGGGCCTCGACATCCACATCTGACATTGAGGACAATGCAATGCGAAATGCACCCAGATCAGAAAACTCAACCATTTCGAAAACCCTCATTGCCAGACTGCTATCGCCTGTTTACCCAATGAGGCGCAGCTCACAAGCGCTGAAAGGGCTCAACGATGGATAAAAATGCTCCCCTACGCCAGCTCTGGCTTGCTGCTGTGCTTCTAACGCGGTTGCCGTTGCCGCATTTGCCTGAGGGTTCTTTTGCGCATGGTCCGAGGGCAGTTTGGGCCTATCCGCTTGTAGGTCTTGGTGTTGGCGCGGCGGGAACGGCAGTTGGCATGGCGTCGATCTGGATCGGTATGCCCGCATGGGGCGCGGCCGTACTGGCGCTAGGGGTCATGATCCTGCTGACGGGTGCGATGCACGAGGACGGGCTTGCCGATCTGTTTGACGGGTTTTGGGGCGGGTTCAATCCTGAGCGACGGTTGGAAATCATGCGTGACAGCCAGATTGGCACATATGGCGTTCTCGCGCTTGTGCTGGTGAGTGCTGCCAAGATCGGAGCGTTGATCGCGCTGCTGGATACTGCACCGCTGGCGATTGTCGCTGCTGCGGCCCTCTCTCGGGGCGTGATGCCGGCGCTTATGTACGCCCTGCCCCATGCCCGCGCGGATGGGCTGTCGCACAGTGTGGGTCAGCCGCCCCTAAATACCGCCGCTTTGGCGTTTGCGATCGGGGCGTTGATCAGTTTGCTGTGTGTTGGACAAGCAGGGTTTGTCCTGATTGCTATCGCAGCAGCAATGGGCGTTGCTGTCGCGGCGCTGGCCAAAAGAAAAATTGGTGGCCAGACAGGCGATGTTCTGGGCGCTGCTCAGCAGTTGAGCGAAATTGCAATCTTGATGGCCTGTACCGTAGTTCTCTGAGCATGAAAAAGCCGCGCCTGAATGGATCAAACGCGGCTTAATTTGGTACGGGAGCCTAGCCTAGGTGGCAGCGATGACAGGTGCGATACGGCTTTGCAGAACGTCACCGATCTGCTTGGCTGCGCCCAACTCATCGCCGTTTGACACGGCCGCGACTTCGCGTGTCAGACGCTCAAGAGCCGCCTCATAAAGCTGACGCTCGGAATAAGATTGCTCACGCTGGTCGTCGGTGCGGTGAAGGTCGCGCACCACTTCGGCGATGGCAATCAGATCACCGGAGTTGATCTTTTGCTCGTATTCCTGCGCGCGACGGGACCACATGGCGCGTTTCACTTTTGCCTTGCCTTTGAGCGTTTTCATCGCCTTGGCAATCACATCAGGAGAGCTTAACGCGCGCATGCCAATCTCGGTCGCTTTGTGCGTCGGCACGCGCAGGGTCATCTTGTCTTTTTCAAACGCAATCACGAACAGTTCAAGTGAGGTGCCTGCGATTTCCTGCTCCTCGACAGATACGATCTGGCCCACGCCATGCGCGGGGTAAACGACGAATTCACTGGGGCGGAAATCAAGTTTCTTGGATTTGGTCATACTCTTCAGGCTCCTGTAATGGCGCAATCTGCTTTAGATGGCGCACAACAAACGCGAGGCCCAACGGGCAATAGCCCGCGAAACCCGCGTCTAAGATTTAATGGTCAGATGCGCCGTGGCAGGGCGGCGTCTTTGTGTGTCAAACTAAGTGTCATTGAAGGCACTATAACACAAAAATGCCCCCCCTAAAAGGGAGGGCAAATGCTAATGCAGCATGACGATGAGGCATTCATCGCAGGTAACCTACGAATCGCTCAGGCGCGCTTAACCACCCTCGCCTGCGTTCTCTGAGAACATATCTATCTTGCCCTCTTTGCCGTCCATCTCTTCTGCCGTGGGCAGCGGATCTTGCTTGGTTATGATGACTGGCCACAAAATTGAGTACTTTCGGTTGAACTCCACCCATTTCTCCATGTCCGGCTCGGTATCGGGACGGATCGCATCGGCGGGGCACTCAGGCTCGCATACACCACAGTCAATACATTCGTCAGGATGGATCACGAGCATGTTCTCCCCCTCATAGAAACAATCCACGGGGCAAACCTCGACACAGTCGGTGTACTTGCAGGCGATACAGGCGTCGTTCACGATATAGGTCATAGGGAGCTGTCTCTGTCAGATTTGGTTGACACTGTGCTAGAACAGCAGCGCCAATCATTCAAGATGCCGCGCCTTAGAAAGATCAAGCTGGCGGCGGTCACGTTTGGTCGGTCGGCCCTTGCCCTCAAACGCCGGATTCTGCGTGGTTTTGTCCTTTGGAGTGCGCTCAGGTGGGGATAAGTCTGTGTAGAGTGCCTGTGCCTCGGGTGCGGGGCCACGCCGCACGCCCAGCGCATCAATCTGGATCACGCGAATATGATCGTCTTTGGGGAAGGTCAGCACGTCACCGGGCGTAATTGTCGCACTACGCTTATACGCCAGCGCGCCATTGATCCGGACGTTGCCTCCGGCGACAGTAGATGCCGCCAGAGTGCGTGTTTTGAAGAACCGCGCATACCACAGCCATTTGTCTAGGCGTAGTTTTTCCGCAGGCTGATCGCTCACTTGTCGTTCTTGAGGCCCATAAGAGCGGCCGCAAACGGGTTGTCGGGATCAATCTTCTTCTCGGGTTTCGATGGGCGGGCCGAGAAGTTCTGGCTCTTGTTGCCTTTCCCCTCATCACGCTGGCCCTTTTTGCCGCGCGGATTGGGCTTTCCTTTTCCCTTGGGGCGATCCCCACCGCTGGGTTGGCGACGCGGCGGGCGCGCCCATGTGAAGGTATAGAAAGTCTCCATTTCAACGGGCTCTACCGCTGCATCAGCCGCTTCACCTACAGGTACTTCTGTCTCGACAACCTCGGAAATGGGGGCGGCCTCGGTCGGCTGTGCATCCACATCCGTCACTGCATCCGCCGCAGGAGTAAGCGCTGCGTCCATCACAGGCGTGTCGGCAGGAACCTCTGTTGCAGGCGGCACAACCTCGATCACAGCTTTGACTTTTGGCCGCTCGGCCGCTTCGGCCTTGTAGCCCAAACCGCCCATCAGATCGGCAAATTGCTCCAACGTGGTTCCGGAGATCGAGAGCATATCTGCCTTGGCCTCAAAACCGCCGCGCGAATCTTCGCCACGCAGCATATCAGCCAAACGCTCGAGCATATCGATGCGGATCGCGCGGGTGCCCGCATTGCGGTAGCCTGACATCGTGTCGGCTCCTGCAGGTGCGCCCTGCTCCACCGGAATTGTCACCAGACCCGGAGGGGGCGATTCGGGGAACTCGGACAGACCCTTGGTCAGCGACCACAGCACCAAACGCAGGCGCGTCGGCGCAGGCTTCAACAGCAACGGCATAAAGATCGTGAACTGGCCAAAGCGGATGCCATGCTTGCGCAGCGCACCGCGCGCATCTTGATCCAATGACTTCACTTCCTCGGCCAGATCGGCACGCGGCAGAACGCCAAAACCCTCAACCATGCGGAAGGCAAATCCACGCGCAAGACCTGTCAGCGCTTCGTCATTCTTGAGTGCGACAAGCGGCTCAAACAGGCTTGCCACCTTGCGGTCGATGAAGTGTTGCAAGCGACGCTGGACCTTCTGCACCACATCCGGTCCGGCCAAATCGTCCACAAATACTTCGACTTGCGGCTTTAAACCGTCTGAACCCGCGACCAGTTTGCCCACCGCAGAGCTGCCCCACATAAGGCCTCCCTGCTCGGTGAAATCAATCTCAGTGTCTGGAGAATTATAGAAACGATCAGCACGCAGATGAAACTGCGGGGCCAGTGCCTGAAGCGCCGCCGTCTTGATCGTTTTATTCTCAGCCGTTCCAGCACCCTTGTCAGCGCGGAAACGGAAACCGTCCAGCTTGCCTACAAATTCGCCTTCAACGGTTACTTCACCGGTCTCGTTATTTACTTCGGCCACCATGGCTTCCTTCTGTCCTAGCCGGCGCAGCAATACAGATGTACGCCGGTCTACAAATCTTTGGGTCAAACGCTCGTGTAACGCATCTGACAGTCTGTCTTCTACGACACGAGCCTCCCCGCGCCAATGGGTTTCGTCATTTGTCCATCCTTTGCGCTGAGTAACGTATGTCCACGTGCGAATAAACGCGAGACGCTTCGACAACGCATCAATGTCTCCATCGGTTCGATCTATTCGTTTTATTTGTCGTGCGAGCCAGTCATCAGGGATGCTGCCGCGCTGGTGCAGGTGGTTGTAAATATGCTCCAGCAGGTTCGCATGTTCGGCATTGCTGATGCTACGGAAGTCCGGAATACGGCACACATCCCAGAGCAGCTTAACCGATGGACCATCAGTACAGCGCGCTGCAATCTCTGCATCCTCGCCCAGATATTTCAGCACCCGCAGGTCATCTGCTTCGCGCGCTTTGACCAATCGCTCATGATCCGGTCCTACTTCCAGCGATTTAACCAGTGCCGCAATACTACCGAACTGGAGATGCGGGTTACGCCAGTTGATCTTAGTCTGCGGCGTGAACTGGTGGTCCATAATTGCCCGCGCCACGCCCTCATCCAAGGGCCGCACGTCACCGGTGACGCCAAATGTCCCGTTCTTCATGCCCCGTCCCGCACGGCCCGCAATCTGCGCCAGTTCGTTTGGGGCAAGGGGGCGCATGCGACGCCCATCGAACTTGGTCAGGCTGCTAAACGCCACATGATCCACGTCCAGATTAAGGCCCATCCCGATAGCATCCGTGGCCACCAAATAATCCACCTCGCCGTTTTGATACATATCCACCTGCGCATTGCGTGCGCGCGGGGAGAGCGACCCCATAACGACAGCCGCGCCGCCCTTTTGACGGCGGATCAACTCAGCGATGGCATACACATTCTCAACCGAAAACCCTACAATCGCACTGCGTGGGCGCATGCGGCTTATCTTTTTCTGACCTGAGTAGGTTAACTCCGACATTCGCTCACGGCGCACGAACTGCGCCTCTGGCACCAACTCTGCAATAGTGCCGCGCATGGTATCGGAGCCCATAAACAGCGTTTCGTGAAGGCCGCGCGACCGTAGCAAACGGTCCGTAAATACGTGCCCCCTCTCAGGATCGGCACACAACTGAATTTCGTCAATCGCGACAAAATCCGCGCCCATACCTTCGGGCATCGCCTCCACGGTGCACACCCAATATTGCGTGCGCGGCGGCACAATCCGCTCTTCCCCTGTGACCAGCGCCACAACAGACGGTCCCCGCACCGAAACGATCCGGTCGTAAACTTCGCGCGCGAGCAATCGCAGCGGCAGGCCGATAATCCCTGTCCGGTGCCCCAACATCCGCTCAATTGCGTAGGTCGTTTTGCCGGTGTTGGTCGGGCCTAGAACGGCCACGACCCTGCCTTGCGTGTTCACCGCAATGTCCTAACTTATATTAGAGAGTGCGACCGATGCCCTCGGTCTTGAGTTTTTCGAGCGCCTTCTCGGCGTTCTCGTGATGCGGGTTCAGTGCCAGAACGCGGCGGTACATCTCGGCAGCGTGGCGGCTGTCGCCCAACTCCTCGAACAACACACCAAGGCCGAAGATAGCGTTAAAGTTATCAGGGTTGAGCGCCAAAGTAGTCTCAAGATCATCAAGTGCCGGACCGTAGAGATCAGCGCGGTAGTAGGCCGTGGCCCGCGCATGGAACCCTTCAGCAAAATCGGGCGCATGATCGGTCAGCGCTGTCAAATGATCGATCGCAACCGAGAACTCCCCCACCGCCAACGCATCGCGCCCACGCTTAAGCAAAAGGTCCATCGAGGCAGAGCCCGATTTCGACCATTCACGCTGAACATTCCGCTCAGCCGCTTGCGCTTGCTCGGCCGGAGCCGTGCGCAGTGTCTCCAAGAGTTCGGCAATATTCGTACTCTGCTGGCCATATACGGGGCCGCACAGCAACACAGCACATCCAAGTGCCGTAACGGTATGTTTGAGGTTGACGATGTATCTGACCATAACAAAAATGAATGTAACAGGTGGGGGACCAAATTCCAGTGCGTCCACCACCATTTGCCAAAAAAGGGCCAAATAATGAGCGACATGATCAACGAAGCCGTAAAAGTACTGTCAGCAAAGATGGACGGCGTTGAAATCGGCGGCACAGTCAAGTTCGAGATCGAAGGCGAAGGTTGCGTAATGGTAAACGACACTGACGTTCACGCAGGCGATGAAGAAGCCGATGTAACGTTGAGCGCAGATCCCGAGACATTTCAGGGCATTATGAGCGGCGACACGAACCCCACGTCAGCGTTTATGACCGGCAAGCTCAAAGTGGACGGCGACATGGGCATGGCGATGAAGCTCGCCTCTGCACTGGCGTAACTGACCCAAAAAAATGACTCTCACGCCCGCCCCTCTGTTTACCGATGTGCACCCCGGACCTGATCCGGCGCAGGCGTATTGGGCCGAAACATCCGACGGCAAACAGATACGGCTAGGCGTGTGGTCCGTTGAAGGATCTAAAGGAACGGTTCTCATTTTCCCGGGCCGGACCGAGTACGTTGAAAAATATGGCCCTGCCGCCGCCGAATTCGCGGCGCGGGGCCTTTCTTCTATGACGATTGACTGGCGTGGTCAGGGCCTTGCCGACCGATTTCTTGATGATCCGCTGACCGGCCATATTGACCACTTCCCAGACTATCAAAAAGATGTGGCCGCCATGATGCGCTCCGCGCGCAGTCTCAATCTGCCGCGCCCCTATTTCCTTGTCGCCCATTCTATGGGCGGCACCATCGGCCTGCGCGCCGTGATGGAGGGGCTGGCGGTTCAGGCCGTAGCGTTCTCTGCGCCCATGTGGGGTATCCACATTGAGCCGCGTATGCGACTTCCAGCCAAACTCCTCAGCACATGGATGCCAAAATTCAATCAAGGCCACCGCCTTCCGGTTGGAACCAGCAGCACTCCCTATCCGCTCGCAGCTCCGTTTGAAGATAACCTGCTGACAACAGACGCGGAAATGTACGACATGATGCGCGACCAGTTCACCGCGCACCCCGAACTACAGCTTGGCGGCCCCAGCTATATTTGGCTACGCGAAGCCTTGGCCGAAACGAAACACCTCGCGCAGCGCGCAGCACCGAACCTTACCTGCATCACATACCTGGGCACAAATGAGCGGATCGTCGACGCCCCGCGCATCCATGACCGCATGGAAGCCTGGAAAGGCGGCCAGTTGCGCCACGTCGAAGGCGCCGAGCATGAGGTTCTTATGGAACGGCCTGAGTTGCGCCTGCCCATTTTCGATGAGATCGCCCATCTCTTTTTGAACACCACCACCGGCTAGGGCTAGCACTGCCCGCTCTGCCACCTAAATAAAGAGCATGAGCAAAGAACCCGTCCTGACATTCACCCCTGAAGGCATCTACTGCGCCGCCGGCGATTTCTATATCGATCCGTGGCGGCGCGTGGACCGCGCGTTGATCACACACGGTCACGCAGATCACTCCCGATGGGGCATGGGCAGCTATTTGGCCACACATGAGGCCCTTCCCGTCATGCGCCACCGCTTGGGCGATATTGTGGCCGAGGGGGTCGCTTATGGCGAAAAGCGGATCATTGGCGGCGCCACCGTATCATTCCACCCTGCAGGTCACGTCCCCGGTTCCGCTCAAATTCGCGTCGAGGTCGGCGGCGAAGTCTGGGTCGCTTCCGGCGATTACAAAGTCATCAACGACGGCCTCAGCACTCCGTTTGAACCTGTCCGCTGCCACCACTTCATAACCGAAAGCACCTTTGGCCTCCCCGTTTTTCATTGGGAGCCACAAGCAGTTGTTGCAGCCCAGCTTAACAATTGGTGGCGCGACTGTATCGAAAGCGGCAAAACCTCCATCCTCGGGGCTTATTCCCTGGGAAAAGCGCAGCGGCTCATCTCCATGCTGGACCCTGCCTTAGGTCCAATCCTGTGCCACACAGCCATCGAAAACACTAACGCCATCATGCGCGCTCAAGGGATCGTTTTGCCAGATACTGTGCTGGCAAACAAAGACGTGACCGCCAAAACGCACCCGGGCGCGATGGTCATTGCACCCCCCTCCGCCCTAGGCTCCGCATGGTCAAAAAAGTTCGGGCCACAAGAAAGCGGATTTGCCTCTGGGTGGATGGCCATGCGCGGAGTGCGCAGACGACGCGCAGGGGATCGAGGGTTTGTTATTTCAGATCATGCCGACTGGGCAGGACTGCTCTTGGCGATCAAACAAACTGAGGCCGAAAATATATATGTTACTCATGGTTACACTGATATCTTCACGCGATACCTCAATGAAAACGGCTACAACGCCCAAGTGGTCCCGACACAATTCGAAGGCGAGAGCCTGGATACATCGGAAGACAGTGGAGAGGCCGCATGAAAGCCTTTGCCGCCCTTTTCACCGCGATCGATCAAAGCACTAAAACGACGATCAAGGTCAACGCTTTGTCGGAGTATTTTAAGTCAGCCGATGACATCGACAAGCTCTGGACCATCGCGCTGTTTTCCGGTCGCCGCCCCAAGCGTGCTGTGACCACCACCCGCCTTCGCGAATGGGGGGCCGAGGTTGCAGGCATCCCCCTCTGGCTCTTCGAAGAATGCTATCCCATAGTTGGCGATCTGGCCGAGACCATCGCGCTCGTCCTGCCCCCCACCCAGACCACCGACAACCGCCCCCTGTCGCAATGGATCACTGATCTGCGCGAGGTGTACAAAGCGGATGACGAGGCCAAGAAGGCGTTCGTCGTTGACGCTTGGGCGCGCCTTGGTGGCACCGAACGGTTCATATTTAACAAACTCATCACCGGTGGCATGCGGGTTGGCGTGAGCCAGAAACTCATGACCCGCGCGCTCGCCCGCGCCACCGACCGCGACGAGGCCGAGCTCGCCCATCGCCTCATGGGAAACTGGCACCCTGACGACACCACGTGGCACACCCTGATCGAGGCCGAGGACGCCAGCGCCGACGCTTCGCGCCCCTATCCCTTCTATCTTGCCTATGCGCTTGAAGGTGGTCCGGAATCGTTGGAGGAACCGGAAGACTGGCGCGCAGAATGGAAGTGGGATGGCATCCGCGGCCAGCTTATCTTGCGCGGCGGTGAACATTTCGTCTGGTCGCGGGGCGAAGAGTTGATGACCGACCGCTTCCCCGAACTCGCCCGCGCTGTGGACTATCTGCCCGATGGGACCGTGCTGGATGGCGAATTGCTCGTCTGGCACGCAGGGGAGCAATACCCCGCCAGCTTCAACACACTACAGCCGAGGATCGGGCGCAAAACCGTTCCGAAAAAGCTACTCCTCGAAGCACCTGTGGTTCTGCACGCCTATGACCTGCTTGAATGGCAGGGAGAGGATATCCGCCACCTGCCGTTCAAGGAGCGCCGCGCACAGCTGGAGGCGGCTTGTTCTAACCTCCCGCAAAGCGCGCCCGTAAAGCTATCTCCACAACTTCCATTCAACGCCCCCGCAGACCTACACGCCTACCGCGATACAGCCCGCGCGGCCCATGCCGAGGGCCTGATGCTCAAACGCGCAGACAGCCCCTACCTCGCAGGCCGTAAAAAAGGCGACTGGTGGAAATGGAAGCTCGCCCCGCTGACCATCGACGCGGTGATGATCTATGCCCAAGCGGGTTCAGGCCGCCGCGCAAATATGTTTACCGATTACACCTTTGCCGTGCGCGATGGCGACGCGCTGGTGCCGTTCACAAAAGCCTACTCCGGCCTCACCGACAAAGAATTCCGCCTGATCACTGCATGGGTGCGCAAAAACACGCTCCAACGCTTCGGCCCCGTGCGCCAAGTCACGCCACATCATGTGTTTGAGATTGCATTTGAGGGCATCCAAGCCTCCCCGCGCCACAAATCTGGCGTGGCCTTGCGGTTCCCGCGCATGCTGCGCTGGCGGCACGACAAACCCATGGCAGAGGCCAACACACTCGACGATCTCAATGAAATGCTGCGCCTCTACGGCTGATGCCTTGCCCCTCCTCGTCTGCGTCCTTACCTATGCATCAAACGATCAAAGGATTTCCAATGCTGCACCTTCCCTTCCCTGTCCGCGATGCCAATGCCTCTGGTGGCAAACCCTCCTTCGGCGACCTGCCCGAATGGAACCTCGATGACCTATACACCGCCGAGGATGCCCCCGAGCTCAAGCGCGATCTGGACTGGCTGGAACAGGCCTGCAACAGCTTTGCCGCTGATTTTGAAGGCAAACTCGCGACACTGGACGCCGCAGGCCTGCTCGACTGTGTGTTGCGCAACGAGAAGATCAACCAGATCGCAGGGCGCATCATGTCCTACGCGGGTCTGCGCTATTACCAGCTGACTACTGATTCTGGTCGCGCCAAGTTTATGTCCGACATGCAGGAGGCTGTCACAAATTTCACGACCCCACTGGTCTTCTTCACGCTGGAGCTGAACACGCTGGAGGATGCACACCTCGACGCGCTGCTGGGCCAGAACGCCGACCTCGCCCGCTATACCCCGATTTTCGAGCGTATCCGCGCCATGAAACCCTACCAGCTCAGCGATGAGATGGAGAAATTCCTGCACGATCAATCCACCGTTGGGTCTGCTGCGTGGAATCGCTTGTTTGATGAATTCAGTCAGTGCTGGCGTTATCGGAACAATCTTGCTTGTAGCGTATGCTGCGACAAGAACTAAAAAGGGAAGTGTCCAAAGTCCGTACCATGGATGAACTGTGGGTGAGCAAAAGAGAAAAGCGACTTCAAAGGTTCTCTATGA
>RCND010001752.1_pt1 | contig 13305 bp, 22 predicted proteins | sample 2041351 | NCBI WGS metagenome assembly RCND01 (sample SAMN09708230, study PRJNA481090) | Marine sediment metagenome, whole genome shotgun sequencing project. | biome: marine sediment; feature: ocean; material: sediment; isolation source: Sewage treatment plant 12B marine sediment (STP12B) ...
TGGTAAAAGGTGTTGACAAAAATCAATCTGCTAAAAGCAGAAATGTGCCGCCGCCTGCATGGTTCGCCGACGCCTTCCGTCAAATTTCAAGTGAGCATCCAGCACCAGAAGCACTTCGTCTTCGTGGTGACACTGCTTATCGCTTTTCCAAGCCATCAACCAAGGGCGTGATCGTGCTTAAATTAGCAAGATACATCAGTGGCTTGAACGCAGGTACACTATTGCTACAAAACGGTTTTTTACAAGAGCTCTGTGCGCTATAACGAACGCTAGACGAAATTCATGAAGACATTCTGTTTTTAAGTTTGCCATACTTGGGCATTGAAAAAACTCCAGATCATCAACTCTACGTTTCTGCGTTCTGGGAGGAAGAACCTGAGTTCAATTCGTTTTCGGCGATGCAAAAAAATCGCCATCAAGTACCAAGGAAGAAAATTAGAAGCTATCTTTCGAAAAATAATCTGAACAACAAGCCTGATCATACCGCCATCGCTACTTCAGCCTACTTGAACCGCGTATACTCTGGGTACGTACATGCTGCCGGCCCTCAACTATTCGAGTTATTTGATCCAAAAGAAACCGCATTCCAACTAAATGGATATAAAGACTCGCCATTGTTGAATGATCACGCACAGGATTTTGAAAACCAATATTTTCGAGGCGTTATTACGGTTTACTTGGCAGCACGTGTACTCGAAGCACACTCAATCGCCGAGGAGGCGTTTGATATCCACAGGCGTCTCGAACAGCAATTTCATTCTTAATCAGAGACAGTAAGTAACGAAAAACGCCCCGGTTTCCCGAGGCGTTTTTAGTATCTTCAACACTCACTGCCTAAGGCAGCAGCAGGTTATCCGCGCTCTTCGATGATCTCTACGAGATGCGAGATGCTGTTGACCATTCCGCGCACGGAAGGTGCGTCTTCCAGCGCGCGAGTCTTGTTCATCTTGTTCAGGCTCAGATCGACCAACGTTGCGCACAGACAATCTAGTTACTTGACCGCTTCCCGCGCCAGTGCTGGCAGATCAGAACGATACAAGCCAAATTCACGTAGTTCACTTGCAGTGATATTTTGGAGCGCTGCGTAAGAGGTTTCATACGCGATGCGGCGCGCCCGTGCTGCCTGAACTTTTGAAATCAGGTCCCGAACCCGTTGAATCAGGGTGATGTTCGAATGTGGGGCAGAAATTACATGTGCCATGAAAGTGTCCTTTGGTGCTGCCGGTTTTGTCCGGCGATATCTCATTCATTGATGATTGAGATATGGGCATTTTGTGTTCGCCCACAACGAACGTATCGGTCTTCCCGTTATGCATCAGAGACATAGGTCATTGGACGGCGTATAAGAGCGCGCCCAGAATATCCAAAGGTGCCAACGTTGATTTGGATGGTGCGTGACTTTGTGCCCTTCTCGCGCCTGCACTTCGTAAATGGCCCTCAGACCCCAGTACGGACCCTGGCCCCAATGCCGGGTCGCGCTGCGGCGGGCTGGGTGCCTAATGCGAAAATGAATAAAGGCCCCGGGGTATGCCCCGAGGCCTTTGAAACAGAGTAACCGAGCTTAACCTGCAGCCACTGAGGCCGCGCGTCGGTCTTTATCCGCGCTCTTCGATGATCTCGACGAGGTGCGATATGCTGTTGACCATGCCGCGCACGGAAGGTGTGTCTTCCAGCTCGCGAGTCTTGTGCATCTTGTTCAGGCCCAGACCGACCAGCGTTGCACGCTGTTTGGCGGGGCGGCGGATCGGAGATCCGACCTGTTTGACGACGATTGTTTTAGCCATGATTCAGGTCCTTACGCTTCTGCTGTTTCAGCAGGTGCTTCGGCTGCTGGCGCTTCGTCCCGTTTGGGAAGAATGTCAGCAACTTTTTTACCGCGACGCTGGGCAACCGAACGAGGGCTGCTTTCTTTCAACAGACCGTCCATTGTGGCGCGGATCATGTTGTAAGGGTTTTGCGAGCCAATCGATTTGGCCACAACATCCTTAACACCCAACATTTCGAAGACGGCACGCATTGGACCACCAGCAATAATACCGGTACCTTCAGGCGCTGTCCGCATAACGACTTTGCCGGCGCCATGACGGCCCTGCATGTCGTGGTGCAATGTACGGCCTTCGCGCAACTGAACGCGGATCATCTGGCGCTTGGCTTGTTCTGTGGCCTTGCGAATGGCCTCTGGGACCTCTTTCGCTTTACCTTTGCCAAAGCCTACCCGGCCCTTTTGGTCGCCGACAACGACAAGTGCGGCAAAGCCAAAACGCTTACCACCTTTGACGGTCTTGGAGACCCGGTTGATCGCAACGAGGCGATCGGTGAATTCCGGGTTTTCGTCGCGCTGATTGCGGCGTCCGCCCCCACGTTTGTCATCTCTTGCCATACGTCAGGCATCCTTTTCTATCCGGCGCCATCAGCACCAATTGGTCAATCCAGGTGAGCTAACAGCTCCCGGATCATCGAGGCGGCCCTAACAGGCCGCCTTCATTTAGATTTTCAAGCCACCTTCACGCGCAGCTTCGGCCAGAGCCTTAACCTTTCCGTGAAAGAGGAAACCGCCACGATCAAAATAGGCTGTCTCAACACCGGCTTTCTTGGCACGCTCGGCGATTGCCGCGCCCACTTTGGTCGCCGCTTCGATGTTGTTCTTGCCCACAACGCCCAGATCTTTTTCCAGCGATGACGCCGACGCAAGTGTGCGACCGGCTACATCGTCGATCAGCTGGACGCTGATGTTTTTGTTGCTGCGGTGTACGCTCAGGCGCACACGGCCCGCGTTTACCTTGCGAAGTTTGTTCCGAACGCGCAGGCGGCGCTTCAAGAACAGTTGTCTTTTGCTGTTTGCCATTACTCTCGTCCTTACTTCTTCTTGCCTTCTTTGCGGAAGACAAACTCGCCTTTATAGCGGATGCCCTTGCCTTTATATGGCTCGGGCTTGCGCCACGCACGGATGTTGGCCGCTACTTGACCAACGAGTTGCTCATCAATGCCTTCAACCACAATCTCGGTCTGCTTTGGCGCGGTTACGGTGACACCTTCAGGCGGCACGTAATTAACGTCATGGGACAGGCCCAGGTTGAGTCTCAGAGAGTTTCCAGTCATCGCTGCACGATAACCAACGCCCTGGATTTCCAGCTCTTTCTTGAAGCCAGCAGTCACGCCAGTCACCAGATTGGCAACCATTGTGCGGCTCATACCCCATTGCTGGCGCGCGCGCTTTGATTTGCCACGGGGCGTGACCGAAACCGAGCTATCCTCGATCGTGATGGTCACATCATCTGTGGCGCGAAAGCTGCGCGTGCCCTTGGGGCCTTTGACTTCGATGGTTTGACCCGACATTGACGCGGTAACGCCAGTGGGCAGATCGACCAGTTTCTTACCAATACGAGACATCTTGCACTCCTTAGAATACGGTGCAGAGCACTTCGCCACCAACATTGGCGTTGCGTGCTGCGGCATCCGACATCACACCCTGTGGGGTGGAGACAATCGACACACCAAGGCCCTGACGGACAGATGGGATGTCTTTGACGCCCATGTAAACACGACGACCGGGTTTAGAGACCCGCTTCAATTCGCGAATGACAGGAGTGCCTTCGTAATACTTGAGGCTGATTTCGATGGCCGGATGGCCGTCTTCACCAGTCAATTTCTCATACCCGCGGATGTAGCCTTCGTCGGCCAGCACATCCAACACCCAAGCGCGCAATTTAGACGCCGGTGTCATAACCGTCGACTTGCCGCGCATTTGGCTGTTGCGGATACGGGTGAGCATGTCTGCGATAGGATCAGTCATAATATCTCTCCCTTACCAGCTCGACTTGACCATGCCGGGGATTTGACCACTTGAGCCAAGTTCCCGCAGCGCGATCCGCGAAATTTTAAGCTTACGATAGTAAGCATGAGGCCGGCCTGTAAGCTGGCAGCGATTGTGCAGACGTGTTGCCGAGCTATTGCGCGGCAGCTTGGCCAGCTTCAGGCGCGCTTTGAAACGCTCTTCCATCGGCAGGCTTTGGTCACTCGCGATAGCTTTCAGCTCAGCACGTCTGACGGCGTATTGTGCCACCAGTTTTTCGCGCTTCTTTTCGCGTTCGATCATTGATTTTTTAGCCATTGTTCTCTCTCCCCGCGCTTAGCTGTTAAAAGGCATGTTGAAATGCTTCAACAGTGCCTTCGCTTCAGCGTCGGTTGATGCAGTGGTCACGATGATAATATCCATGCCCCACACTTCATCGACTTTGTCGTATTCGATTTCCGGAAACACGATATGCTCTTTCATGCCCATCGCGTAGTTGCCGCGGCCATCAAATGATTTACCCGGAACGCCGCGAAAGTCGCGGATACGAGGCATCGCAATGGTGACCAGACGATCCAGAAAGTCATACATACGCTCGCCACGCAGGGTCACTTTAGCCCCCAGTGGCATTTCTTCACGTACACGGAAGCCCGCAATGGATTTCTTCGCAATCGTCGTCATGGCTTTTTGGCCTGCGATTTTGCTCAGATCTTCCTGCGCGGATTTGGCTTTTTTACTGTCGCGGACAGCTTCTGCGCCACAGCCGATGTTCAGAACGATTTTTTCCAGACGCGGGATCTGCATATCGTTCTTATAGCCAAACTCTTCCTTCATGGCGGCGCGCATGGTTTCGTCATACGCGGCCTTCAGGCGCGGGGTGTAGGTTGCTGCATCAAGCATCGATCACGTCCCCCGTGGTTTTGGCAAAGCGAACTTTTTTGTCGCCGTCAATTTTGAACCCGACGCGCGTGGCTTTGCCTTTGGCGTCCAGCACCGACAGGTTGCTCAGGTCAATCGGCATCGCTTTCGGGATCCGGCCGCCCTGATCTGACTGGCTTTGTTTGGTGTGACGGATGGCGATGTTCACGCCTTCCACGACTGCTTTGCCAGCTTTCGGGTCAACAGAGGTAATGGTGCCCTCTTTGCCCTTGTCCTTGCCGGCAAGCACGATGACTTTGTCACCTTTGCGGAGTTTGGCAGCCATTACAGCACCTCCGGCGCAAGCGAAATAATCTTCATGAAGTTCTTGCCGCGCAGTTCGCGCACAACCGGTCCAAAGATCCGGGTGCCCATAGGCTCGTTATTGTTATTCAGAATAACGGCTGCGTTGCGGTCAAAACGGATGGCTGTGCCATCGTCACGACGAACTTCTTTAGCGGTGCGTACGACGACGGCCTTGCGGACGTCCCCTTTCTTAACGCGGCCACGTGGGATGGCTTCCTTAACCGAGACGACAATGATGTCGCCGACGGATGCGTATTTACGCTTGGAACCACCCAGGACCTTGATGCACTGAACACGGCGAGCGCCGCTGTTGTCAGCAACATCCAGATTGGTCTGCATCTGGATCATATGGTTTCTCCCGACCTTTGGGGACTATCCCCCAGGGTTTCGATCAAACTGAGATGTCTGTCAGCCTAGGCTTCCAGAACTTCCCAGCGTTTCGTTTTCGACTTTGGTGCACATTCAATAATGCGAACAGAGTCGCCCGTCTTGAACGTGTTCTTTTCATCGTGAGCCCGGTATTTCTTGGACTTTCGGATGGTTTTCTTCAGAACCGGGTGCGTGAAACGGCGTTCCACTGACACGGTGACTGTTTGTTCATTGGCGTCGCTGGTTACGGTGCCGGTAAGAATTCGCTTGGGCATCTGTCAGGCTCCCTTATTCAGCGGCCGCAGCAGCGGCTTTTTCATTGAGAATGGTTTTCACACGCGCCGCGTCACGGCGAACCGTTTTCATGCGGGCGGTGCCTTCCATCTGACCTGTGGCCTGCTGAAAGCGCAAATTAAAGCTCTCTTTCTTCAGGTTCACCAACTCCTCGCGGAGTTGATCAGGTGTCTTGTCACGTAGTTCCTGGGCGTTCATGCGCCTTTTCCTTTCAACATCACTGGCAGGCCCCCAAAAGGGTCACCCTGATTCCAGTGGAGTTCATGATGAAGGCGTGCTTTAGACCTTGCGCGGCTGGTTGGCAAGGGCTGTTTAGACTCCGAGGGGGATTCGATTTTTTGGTGCTTGGCCGCTTTCGTTTTCCTAGCATCGGCTTTCTACACGCACGGGGTGTCGGCCCGCAGGAAATCAGAGATTCCCAGCTACACAGCACTGTCGTCATAACCCTTATTGGGTTATGACGCGGCATGTCACAAATCGATTCACTTTTCGTTACTCGCCTCTACCGTGCTGCCTTGTCTGAACATGGCAAAGCAATCGATCCCGACGAGCTTGAGAATTCTTGCTTGTCGATCGCCGAGGATGACGAAGCCGGGCAGGAATGGTGCGAGGAGAATGATTTTCCGGGCTACACCAGCTACGCCTCGCTGACCGATCTGCCGTGGCGGTTTCCGATCTTCAAGGACCTCAAAAAAGCGCTTAATAGGCATGTTGCGGCTTTTGCCACAGACTTAGCGTTCGATTTGGACGACAAAAAGCTCAAACTGGACAGCCTGTGGATCAACATCCTGCCCGAAGGTGGCATCCACACCTCACATATCCACCCGCATTCAGTCATTTCAGGCACCACTTATGTGGCGATGCCAAAAGGCGCGAGCGCCATCAAATTCGAAGACCCACGCTCAGCCATGATGATGGCCGCTCCGACACGGACGGCCGACGCGCGACAAGAACTGCGCAATTTCATCTATGTTGCGCCGGAAGTGGGCGATGTGCTTTTGTGGGAGAGTTGGCTGCGCCACGAAGTGCCGATGAACATGGCAAGTGAAGACCGGATTTCGGTGAGCTTTAATTACGGCTGGTCCTGAAAGGACCAACCGATTGCAGTGTAGCGGGTTTGTGAAACAAACCTGCGGACCGGCTCCCGGTTGTTAGGGAAGGTGTCGGGGCATTCAGACTGAGCCACAAATGAGCGAACCTGATCGGCGTGTGCTTCGATCTCCGAGCGAGCATGGTGCACGCCAATACAAAAGCCCCCGCTGATATCTCAGCGGGGGCTTTTTAGTTCCACTGGTGTGCGGCCCGCAGATTTTCTGTAAAAACCCGCTACACCGCACTCGTTTAAAACGCATCGCGCTTTAAACGGTTACCAATCTTCCCGAACGACGACGCGAGTCTTGATCGGCAGCTTCATCGCAGCAAGGCGCAGGGCCTCACGCGCGACGACATCATCCACACCATCAATTTCAAACATGATGCGGCCGGGTTTTACTTTGGCTGCCCAGAAGTCGACAGAACCTTTACCTTTACCCATCCGAACTTCGGTAGGCTTGGAAGTGACTGGAACATCCGGGAAAATCCGGATCCAGACACGGCCCTGACGTTTCATGTGACGTGTCATCGCGCGGCGAGCTGCCTCGATCTGACGTGCTGTCACACGTTCTGGCTGGATGGCTTTCAAGCCGTAAGTTCCAAAAGTCAGATCAGAGCCGCCTTTGGCTTCTCCTTTGATCGAGCCTTTGAATTGCTTACGGAACTTAGTGCGCTTTGGTTGAAGCATTTTTCATTCCTCCTTAGCGACGGCCGCCAGCGCCACGGGGCGCAGGACCATCCTGGAGTTCCTGGGCTTTACGGTCACGCGCAGCTGGATCGTGTTCCATGATCTCACCTTTGAAGATCCATGTCTTGATCCCGATGATGCCATAGGCAGTCTTTGCTTCGACGTGAGCGTAATCGATATCGGCACGCAGGGTGTGCAAAGGCACACGGCCTTCACGGTACCATTCTGTCCGCGCGATTTCGGCGCCACCAAGACGGCCCGCCACGTTCACACGAATACCAAGGGCACCCATACGCATCGCGTTTTGCACCGCGCGCTTCATCGCTCGACGGAACGAAACACGACGTTCCAACTGCTGGGCGATGCTTTCGCCAACCAGCCGGGCGTCCATTTCTGGCTTGCGCACTTCAACGATGTTCAGATGCAGTTCACTGGCCGTGATTTTGGCGATTTTCTTGCGCAGAGTTTCAATGTCTGCGCCTTTCTTGCCAATGATCACACCGGGACGTGCTGTGTGGATCGTAACCCGGCACTTTTTGTGCGGACGTTCGATGATCACACGGGCAATACCCGCCTGCTTGCATTCTTCGTCGATGAAGTCACGGATTCTCAGATCTTCCAGAAGAAGGTCACCGTAATCTTTTGTGTCGGCATACCAGCGGCTGTCCCAGGTGCGGTTCACCTGCAGGCGCATGCCAATCGGATTGACTTTGTTACCCATTAGGCTTGCTCCTCAACTTGACGTACTTTGATCGTCAGTTCCGAAAACGGCTTTACGATCTTGCCGAACCGGCCCCGGGCGCGCGGACGTCCGCGTTTCAGAGTCAGGTTCTTGCCGACATATGCTTCTGCAATGATCAATTCGTCCACATCCAGGTTATGGTTGTTCTCGGCGTTGGCGATTGCAGACTGAAGGCATTTCTTGACGTCAATTGCGATACGCTTTTTGCTGAAGGTCAGGTCCGTGAGGGCCTTGTCGACTTTCTTGCCGCGGATCATGGCCGCCACAAGATTCAGCTTTTGCGGGGAAGTACGGAGCATGCGCAGTTTTGCCATTGCTTCGTTGTCTGCCACGCGGCGGGGATTCTTATCCTTGCTCATGGCTTACTTCCGTTTCGCTTTTTTGTCAGCAGCGTGACCATAATAGGTACGAGTTGGCGAATACTCACCAAACTTCTGACCAATCATGTCTTCTGTGACGTTGACAGGGATGTGCTTGTGACCGTTGTACACGCCGAACGTCAGGCCCACAAACTGGGGCAGGATCGTCGAGCGGCGCGACCAGATCTTGATCACTTCTTTGCGGCCGCCTTCGCGGGACGCTTCGGCCTTCTTGAGGACATAAGAGTCGACAAAAGGACCTTTCCAAACTGAGCGAGACATATCTTAACGCCCCTTTTTCTTGGCGTGCCGCGAGCGGATGATCAGCTTGCTGGACGCTTTGTTCTTGTTCCGGGTTTTTGCACCCTTTGTCGGCTTGCCCCATGGCGTCACCGGGTGACGACCACCTGATGTACGGCCTTCGCCACCACCATGTGGGTGATCGATCGGGTTCATGACCACACCACGCACAGAGGGGCGAACGCCCTTGTTACGCATACGACCGGCTTTACCGAAGTTCTGGTTCGAGTTGTCAGGGTTCGAAACCGCACCAACCGTCGCCATGCATTCTTGACGCACCATACGCAGTTCGCCCGAAGACAACCGAATTTGAGCGTAGCCACCATCACGGCCAACAAACTGAGCGTAGGTCCCGGCAGCGCGGGCAATTTGACCGCCTTTACCTGGCTTCATCTCGATGTTGTGAATGATGGTACCAATCGGCATGCCCGAGAACGGCATCGCGTTGCCCGGTTTGATATCGGCCTTGATCGACGAAACGACCTTGTCACCAACTGCCAGACGCTGCGGCGCAAGCATATAGGCCTGCTCGCCATCGTCATATTTGATCAGCGCGATGAAGGCGGTCCGGTTCGGGTCATACTCGATCCGTTCAACGGTTGCCGCGACATCTAGTTTGTTGCGTTTGAAATCAACGATCCGGTAAAGGCGTTTCGCCCCGCCGCCCTTGCGGCGCATCGTGATCCGTCCGGTGTTGTTCCGGCCGCCATGTTTCGTCAAACCCTCAGTGAGAGATTTGACGGGACGTCCTTTCCAAAGCTCCGAACGGTCGATCAGCACCAGCGCGCGCTGGCCCGGCGTCGTCGGCTTATACGACTTGAGTGCCATGCTTTCTGTCTTCCGTTTAGCTCCGGCGGGTTTCCCCGCCGCGCGGGAGTTTTCCCGCTATGTTTGAGGCCCCCGGAGGTGCCAAGTGTATAGGGCCCCGAAGGTCCCCAGTTTAAACGGCCATGGCCCCGGTTGAAACCAGGGCCAGAGCAGATTCGTCGCTCACTATCAGAGACCTGTGGTCACGTCGATAGTGTTCCCCTCTTCGAGGGTCACATAGGCCTTTTTCACGTCTTTCCGTTTGCCAAGCTGGCCACGGAAGCGTTTGACTTTGCCTTTGGTAATTGTCGTGTTGACCGCTTTGACCTTAACACCAAACAGCGTTTCGACCGCTTCTTTGATCATTGGCTTGTTGGCGTCGATCGCCACTTCGAAAACAACCGCGCCATTTTCAGATGCCATAGTGGCCTTTTCAGTGATAATCGGCTTACGGATCACATCATAATGTTCGTGCTTGGCACTCATTTCAAACGAGCCTCCAGTGCTTCGACACCCGCTTTGGTGATCACAAGAGTGTCACGCTTGAGGATATCATAAACGTTTGCACCCATTGTTGGCAGGATATCCAGACCTTCAATGTTGCGCGATGCCTTCAGGAAGTCTTCGTTGACCGACACACCATCGATGATCAACGCACGTTTCCAGCCAAGGTCTTTCACTTGTTTGGCCAAAGCTGCTGTTTTTCCTGCCGACAATGCTTCGTCGATCACAACCAACTGACCAGCTGCCATTTTCGCAGACAGAGCATGCTTGAGGCCCAGTTTGCGGAACTTTTTGGTCAGTTCGTGGCCATGCGAGCGCACGACCGGACCTTTGTAGACACCACCACCGCGGAAGATCGGCGCCGACCGTGCACCGTGACGAGCGCCACCGGTACCTTTTTGGCGATAGATCTTTTTGGTCGAGTAGCTGACTTCGGACCGTGTTTTGACTTTGTGTGTACCAGCTTGCGCATTGTTGCGCTGCCAGCGGACGACGCGATGCAGAATGTCGGCGCGCGGCTCCAGACCAAACAGGTCTTCGGCCAAATCGACGCTACCGGCTTTCTTGCCGTCCAGTTTGATGACGTCGAGTTTCATTCTTCGCCTTCCTTCTTCTGAGCTTCAGCAGCTTGAGCTTCTGCAACCACATCCGGTTTCGCTTCTTCTGCGGCGGCAGCTTCAATTGCGGCAGCTTCGGCTTCGGCAGCGGCGGCGGCGGCGGCTTCTGCCTCTGCAGCAGCTTCAGCAGCGGCGGCGTCAGCAGCGGCAGCGGCTTCGGCAGCAGCAGAACGCAGGCCCGCAGGCAGAATGGCATTCTCGGGGAACGGTTTCTTAACCGCGTCCTTGATTGTCACCCAACCACCTTTGGAACCAGGTACAGCACCTTTGATCATAATGATGCCGCGATCAGCGTCGGTTTTGACAACTTGCAGGTTTTGGGTGGTAACTTTTGCCGCGCCCATGTGGCCCGCCATTTTCTTACCTTTGAAAACCTTGCCAGGATCCTGACATTGGCCGGTCGAACCATGCGAACGGTGTGAAATCGAAACACCGTGCGTCGCGCGCAAACCGCTAAAGTTGTGGCGCTTCATAGCACCTTGAAAGCCTTTACCAATCGATGTGCCGGACACATCAACGTACTGACCTTCAAAGTAATGATCCGCTGTTATTTCCTCACCAACATTGATCAGGTTCTCAGCCGCAACGCGGAATTCAGCCACTTTACGCTTGGGTTCAACTTTTGCAGCAGCAAAGTGCCCGCGCATCGCTTGGCTGACGCGTTTGACTTTGGCTGTGCCCGTGCCCAGCTGAACAGCAGAGTAGCCGTGCAGATCAGCCGTGCGCTGAGCGACAACCTGAAGGTTGTCGAGTTGAAGAACAGTAACAGGGATCTGTTTGCCGTCTTCCATGAACAGCCGGGTCATGCCGACTTTTTTTGCTATAATACCAGAGCGCAACATGTCTGGTGCCCTCCTCTATTAAGATTGCAATTTGATCTCGACGTCCACACCAGCGGCCAGGTCGAGCTTCATCAGCGCGTCCACGGTCTGGGGGGTCGGATCAACGATGTCCAAAAGACGCTTGTGTGTGCGAATTTCAAACTGATCACGGGATTTTTTGTCAACGTGGGGGCCACGCAGAACGGTGAATTTCTCGATCTTGTTCGGTAGCGGGATCGGGCCGCGAACAGATGCTCCGGTCCGCTTGGCGGTGTTGACGATCTCTTGCGTGGACGCGTCCAGCACACGATAGTCAAACGCCTTAAGGCGGATGCGGATATTTTGGCTTTGTACTGCCATTTTTTCTTTTCCCTAACGATGGGTCTTGAAACGGAGAGGAAGAGAGGCCTCATCGCACCCCTTCATCGCGTTTTGTTTGCACATCGAGACTCGGTCTCGAAATGGCAGAGGTGCCGAATATGATCCGGCACCCCGTTTATCTAGAGTAAGTTTAAGTTCACTCTAAGATTTTGGAGACGACGCCAGCGCCGACGGTGCGGCCGCCTTCGCGGATCGCAAAGCGGAGGCCCTGTTCCATCGCGACCGGCGCGCGATCAGTTCGACACCAAAGCTCACGTTGTCGCCCGGCATTACCATTTCGGTGCCTTCGTTCAGGTTCACGGTGCCGGTCACGTCGGTGGTCCGGAAGTAGAACTGTGGACGATAGTTGGCGAAGAACGGCGTGTGACGGCCACCCTCGTCTTTGGTCAGAATGTAGGCTTCTGCCTCGAACTTGGTGTGCGGATTAACCGATTTTGGTTTGCACAGAACCTGACCACGCTCAACGCCCTCACGCTCAATACCACGCAACAGAACACCGACATTGTCGCCGGCTTCTCCACGATCCAGCAGCTTGCGGAACATTTCCACACCGGTACAGGTGGTTTTCTTGGTGTCGCGGATACCAATGATTTCGATCTCGTCGCCGACGTTGATCACGCCACGCTCGATACGGCCGGTCACAACTGTGCCACGGCCAGAGATCGAGAACACATCTTCAACCGGCATCAGGAACGGCTGGTCAATCGCACGCTCAGGCGTCGGAATAAACTCATCCACTGCCGCCATCAGCGCACGGACGGAGTTTTCACCGATCTCAGGGTCACGGCCTTCCATCGCCGCCAGAGCCGAGCCCGGGATCACCGGAATGTCGTCGCCAGGGTAATCATATTTGCTCAGAAGCTCGCGGATTTCCATTTCCACCAGTTCCAGCAGTTCTGCGTCGTCGACCTGATCCACTTTGTTCATGTAAACGACCATGTGCGGGATACCGACCTGGCGACCCAGCAGAATGTGCTCGCGGGTTTGTGGCATCGGGCCATCGGCTGCGTTCACAACCAGAATCGCGCCATCCATCTGCGCCGCACCGGTGATCATGTTTTTCACATAGTCCGCGTGGCCGGGGCAATCGACGTGCGCATAGTGACGCGCCTCGGTTTCATATTCGACGTGCGCCGTCGAAATCGTGATCCCGCGGGCCTTTTCTTCCGGCGCGCCATCAATCGTGTCATAGGCCTGAAAATCGCCAAAATACTTCGTGATCGCCGCTGTCAACGTCGTCTTGCCGTGGTCAACGTGACCAATCGTGCCAATGTTAACATGCGGTTTGTTGCGTTCAAACTTTGCCTTAGCCAT
>RCND010001480.1_pt1 | contig 13291 bp, 8 predicted proteins | sample 2041351 | NCBI WGS metagenome assembly RCND01 (sample SAMN09708230, study PRJNA481090) | Marine sediment metagenome, whole genome shotgun sequencing project. | biome: marine sediment; feature: ocean; material: sediment; isolation source: Sewage treatment plant 12B marine sediment (STP12B) ...
AGATGTTGGCGAATTCCGGTCAGGTATATAGTCTAAATCCCGCAGTGAGCGCGTGGCTTCCGTCCGGCGTGTTACTCATCGTTACGATATTTGCACTCAACCGCGTCCGCTAGAGGTGGGAGCGATAGTCATATGTGGGAGCGGCTTCAGCCGCGATTCTACTTCTTCGGATAGTGCATCAGTCGTGTGCCGCTAAGGCGATCGTGCCAGGTAAGCTTTTCCTTGTCCCAGAGTTGCCATAGAAACCCGAGACCCACAGGCAGCCATGAAAGTATGGAGGCGAAGAAGCGGATGCTAGCCTGGCCGACGGAAGGAATCTGACCGGATTCTGTCTCCGCGCGAACTCCCCATGATTGCATGCCCAAGGTCCGTCCAGAGCGCGACCAGAAGCCGACAAAAAATACGTAAACAACAACGCCCAGCGTTATCTGATAGGGGAAATTACTGCTCGAGTCGACGGGCTCGCCACCGCGAAGCGCGATAAACGGAATCGTGACGATGAACAACACCGCAATCACCAGCAATGTGTCGTACAACATCGCACCGACGCGTCTCAATAGACTGCAAGGTTGTTTCATTGTTTTTGCTCTCCCATGCCAAGTTTGGCGCGGCGCTTATAGTCACGGCCGAGCCATATAGCCACTGCAGACCAGATCGCCGCAAAAGGCACCATGACCCATAAGACAGCTGACAGACCCATCCCCAATCCGGACATGAGTCCGCGGACCGACCAGGTTCCGATGAGATCGCCGCTGCGATAAATAGCGGTGTCAATGAAATTCTTGGTTTTGTACTTTTCTTCCGGCGTGACCGCCGAATACAACATGTCAGTACTGGGTTTCATGACGCCGAAACCTAACCCGCGTCGGGCAATCGTGAGAATGGCAAGTGCGACAAGAGTCGGATCCATCGCAAGCACCGCAAAACCGACAATTGAAACGATTGGCAATAGTGCAAGTGAAACGCCTATTCCGAGGCGACCAACCACATGCCTAACAACAAAAAGTTGGCACACAAAAGCGATGGCACTGGTGGCGATGTTGATATTTGAAAAGAATTGCGTGCGCTCATCGGGATCGAGACCTGACTGGCCTAGCAGGTCTGCCGTAAACATGTATAAGGCGGTGCCCAGCAGGCTCGCGACAATTGACGAAAATCCGATAGCTATGAAATAGGGCGAAGACATCATATGAGTAATGCCAGCGAACGGACTGCCGCCCAAAGGCTTGCTTTTCTTGGCGGCTCCTTTGGCTTCATTCTGCGTCGAAACCCATCGGCGCAAACGACGTATGCAAAAAATCGCAGCGATTAGAAGCCCTGCAGCAAATGGAAATAAATTTTGACGGCCTATGTCAGTGACAAGGTAGCTGGTCACAATACCGCCGAGCAGGGCACCGATACTGCCTCCGGCCGATATCAGGCCAAACAAGCGGCGGCCTTGTTCGCGCGTATAGATATCCGCCATGAAGCTCCAGAATACGGAGACCACGAATAGATTGAAGACACTTACCCAGACAAAAAACGTCCGTGCTAGCCATATGTAGTTTTGTCCTTCATCGATAGCCGTTGAAAATACGACCCAGAAGATCAGGATGTTGGAGGTGAAGAAAAGATACACCCAAGGTAGAAACTTGCGGCGTGGGTACCGTGATGCGACCCAGCCGAATGTAGGCGCAGTAATGAGAGTCACGAAAAATGTTGCCGTGAATAACCACGGGATCGTATCGGAACCGCTGTAGACGGCCATTTCGTCTCTAATCGGGCGCAGTACATAGTACGAGGACAGAACACAAAAGAAGTATAGGTATGACCAGCCAACAGCAGCGTATTCATGCCTTTCGAGCCCGAACAGGAATTTAAGAAGGTTCGGTTTGCCCGACTCGGTTGGCGAGGTATTCATTGTCCTCGCCATCTTAATGACTGCGGGCTAAATGTCATGCCATTTCACGGATATATGCCCCCACTAAATAACCTGGCGATGGCCGGGCTATCCAGTGAAGCTTAGAACATGATTGTCGAGCTAGCCGTCTGACTCTGCGCCATCTGCCTCAGCGGCGTCATTACTCACTTCATGGTGGTTATCGCTAAATGGAAGTTCCTCATTCGTCTCGAGAGCGTCGGGTTTTTGTACGATTGTTGAAAGATGCTCAGTTGGAAATTAAAAAAACCTAGGGAAAACATGTAGTAAAGGTCACGGCATAAGACTTGCACTAATATTAGGAGAACATTCGCCAAAACCAAGGCACTACTATTGTGAATCACCCAACTCGTGTATGCCGTGACGCTGTTTCGGTCGCACGACAGTTAGCCTTATCGTCATGGACGACGATTATCTTTGTCTCGTTTGTTGTTGCCCTGTTCAGTATCAATGCGAACGCGCAGGTTCAATTCGATGATGTCTCCGAAGATGTTGGCCTGACCGGCTTCACCGAAAGCTGGGGCTCCAATATTGGCGATCTGAATGGTGATAACTGCCTCGATATTTTTGTGCAGGGTCACAGAGATTATCCGCGTGTCTATCGAAATACGTGTACTGGCGAATTCGAAGACATTGCCACCGAAATGGATGATGGCTCGTGGATGGCGAAACCACAGGATGACAAGCACGGCGGTGCAATAGGCGATTTCGATAACGACGGCGACAAAGACATTATTCTCAGCATCAGCGTTTCTGGCGAGGGTCAGCTATGGGTTAACAACGGTGACGGAACATTCGCTGAGCGAGCAAGTGACTTCGGGCTGACGCAAGATGTCGCAGCGCGTTTTTCGTCCTGGATCGATTTCACCAACGACGGTAAGTTGGACGTGCTCACAATGGGCCTCAGTCCTTACAACTTCGCGCGTATTCAATCGGCGACCGGTACGTTTAGCACTTCCGGTGATACCGGTCAGGAGTGCGGCGATGCGAACGTCAACTACATGCAAATGCTCGACATCACGGATGACGGAACGCTGGAATTCATGTGTGTGGAACGTGGCGTATTTCCGAATCTCGCGTATGACACGAGCACACTGCCATTTACCGACGTAACCGCTCAGCTTCCGTCGGGCGGCAACGTCAACGGCTCTATCATTGGCGACTTTGACGGCAATCTGCGAACTGATATCTTGTTGACGCGTGGTGCCACGCGGCCTGCTGGTGCAGCACGCGTTAACAACCGAAGAGTGGAAGCCTGGGTTGAGAAAGACCCTGGTGATCCGCCGAGAACCGGGTTTCGATTCGTAAGTGGCGGCGCGATTACGGTGACTAACTGGAGCCGTGATTTAAGTCGAAATCAGGCGCCCCATGTTATGAACTTGCCGTTTGGTTCATCTCAACAATGTTCGGATAATAGCGAATACCGAGTATGTGCTCTGTACAACGCTGGTCAGAACCGTTGGGAGGTATTTATGGGCGGCGACGGCGGCCAAACTTACATCAGAGTAGATGCCGTTGAAGTGATCACTGGCCTGACCAATGTCGGCGAAAGCAATCGTGACCGTCCAATCGCGCCGCAACTGTATTTGAACACAGCGGGTGGTTTCAATAGAGACAATTCGGCGGGCCTCAATATTCCCCTTAACTGTGGCGGTGGTGCGGCGGCGGACTTCGACAACGATATGGATGTTGATCTGTATCTGTCATGCGGTGCTGGTCCGGAAAACCTGCCAAACCGAATGTATATTAACGACGGCAGCGGAAATTTCACGCGACAAAACAATAACGGTGCCGAAGGCCCGACGGGCGTCGGTACCCACTTGGGCGTTGCCGAGAACACCGTCTTCGTCGACTATGACCTGGACGGATTCCTGGATTTATTTGTCACCAACGGATTGCTGTACTACCCATGGGGCAAGGGCGGGCCCGATATCCTGTTGCACAATCAAGGTAACTCAAACCACTGGCTGCAACTTAACCTGATCGGAACGAACTCCAATAGCGATGGCATCGGCGCGAAAGTTTACGTCACCGCGGGTGGTGTACAGCAGTTGCGTGAGCAGAACGGCGGCTACAATCGCTGGGGTCAAAATCAGCAGTGGTTGCACTTCGGCCTGGCAGATAATCAGCAAGCTGAAGTCAGGATTGAATGGCCGTCGGGTATGGTCGACACGCATCCTGTTGTTAGTGCTGACGCACTGTACTCAGCTGTTGAAGGCGGTGCCCTGACTCCGCAATCACAGGGTACAGAAATACGCACGGTCATCAATCCGGGCGACGAATGTGGTGAGCCGGCATACGACTACAACTTTGGGCCTGCAAATCTTTTGTGGAGGGATTGCGGTACCAATACCTGGCACTTCCGTTCGAAGGGCGGCAGAGCAGGAGGCGCACAGCAGCAAACTCAAGGGTCGATTATTGCGGATACAGATTTTAGTGGCGTGGTCGAGTTTGATCTGGACGGCGGAGACTCGCTCAACAACTCACCCGCCAACGAAGTAGTGTTTGACGTCCGCGTAAACGGAACCAATGACCAGGGATTTGACTTCGATACCTCGGGACAAAGCACTTCCTGCCTCGATTTTTCGAGACAGGACATGGATACACTAATTATCGGATCCAGCAGTAAGCAGGTTAAAACGCCAATCGATCTGACCAGCCTGTGGGCATGCGGCGAGACACCGCCACCAGAAATTTCGATTGCCGATGCTTCCGCAGATGAAGACACCGGAGTAATGGATTTCGAGGTGACTCTGAGCGAGACGGCAGGTGCAGATGTGCAGTTCCGCGTTTCGACACAAGACCTGACAGCGAACTATCTCTCTGCTGACTACACGCGTATTAGCAATGAGGCCTTCACGATTCCGGCCGGTAGTTTGATGACAACGATTTCAGTTGCGATTGGTGTGGATATCTCGGCCGAGTTAAACGAAGAATTTACTATTGGTTTGAGCAATATCGCGAATGCTCGCATTACGGGTGGGGCTGCCACCGGCTCAATCATCAATGACGACGGCCCTGTGCCATTGCTGTCGGTGTCCGACGGTTCGGCGTTCGAGGACACCGGTGCGGTGGACGTCGTTGTATCTCTAACGGCTGCGGCGCAGGAAGATGTGACTTTTGAGGTACTAACGGCAGGGCAGACTGCATCGTTCTTCGACGATGACTACGAAGCCATAATCAACGAGACGTTCACGATTCCAGCTGGAAACACGGAGCTCACCATCACGATCGAACTCGGTATTGATGATGAGATAGAGGAAGACGAGTTCTTGTTAATCGGTCTGTCGAATTTCAGCACAAACGTGGAGGCAATTGACCCCATTGGCGTTGTGTATATTCTCGATGATGACGCTCCAAGCTCAGCCGAGCTGTCAATCAGTGACGCAATGGTCGATGAAGACACAGGCATGCTGATTTTTGACATCATGCTGAGTGAAGTCGATGCAGCTGATGTGACTTTTAACGTCTCAACGATGGACGGTACAGCGACCACGGCTGACAATGACTATGTGGCGTTTACGAATGTTTCAGGATCGATCCCTGCCAATAGTCTGGCGACGACGGTGACCGTGTCGCTAACCGCCGACGGGATAGCTGAACCTGACGAAATATTTACGGTCGTTTTGTCTGATGTTAGTGCGAATGCGGATCTAATCGGTGCGGTGGGTATCGGCACCATTCTCGATGACGATTCGTTGCCGGAACTCTCGATCAGTGACGCATCCGCCAATGAAGACGGGCTCACGATGGACTTCACGGTGTCCTTGAATACAGCGGCAACGGAACTGGTCAGCTTTACTGTGAACACAGCCGATGGTACGGCGATAGCGGGTGAGGACTACAGTGAGGTAGTTAACTTGGGCGTCTCGATTGCCATCGGCGAGACCGAGGCAACAGTCACAGTAGCGCTGACTATGGATGGCGACGTTGAAGGTGATGAAAACTTTACGGTGAGCTTGACGGGTGTTAGTTCGAATGTGACTTCGGTTGACGTTGATGCCGTCGGTACGATTCTGAATGACGACGTGCCGCTGCCGGAACTCTCGATCGGTGACGCATCGGCCAACGAGGACACGGGCACGATGGACTTCACAGTGTCCTTGAATATGCCGGCAGCGACATTGGTCACCTTTACCGCGAACACGGCCGACGCTACGGCAACAGCCGGCGAGGATTACGATGCCGTAGTCGCGTTGGGTGGATCAATTGCCAGCGGTGATACCGAGGCTACTGTCACGGTAGCGTTGACGCCGGATAGCAACATTGAAGGCGATGAAAACTTCACGGTGACACTAACGGGTGTTAGTGCGAATGTAAGCTCGATTGATGCTGATGCCACAGGCACGATTCTTAATGACGACGTATTGCCGGAACTGTCGATTGTTGACGCTTCGGCGAACGAAGACACGGGAATGTTGAGCTTCACTGTTGAACTGGACAGGGTGGCAGTTGATGACGTCACCTTCCGCGCTACGACAGCAGACGGAACTGCAGTGAGCGCTGACGCTGACTACGGCGAGCTGATCGATCAACTTGGCACAATCACGGCTGGCACGCTGTTAACAACGGTCGAGGTCGCGGTGGGTGTCGATTCGGATGTAGAGGCAGATGAAACCTTTGCGGTTACATTGGCAAACGTCAGCATAAACGCCAACCTGGCGGACGGTGTAGCGACCGGTAATATTCTCAATGATGATGTGCCGGCCGGACCTGCGATAGTCAATGTAGATCAGTGGCTGGGACATCAAGGTGCAGTTTCTACCGTTGCCAACCAGGTGATCTTCGACGCCAGTGGCCCAACTAACTGGACTAGTACTGTCTATTCGGTGCCTCTAGCGGACATCGGCTTTACTGACGACTATGAAATTCGCTTCACGATCATCGGTGACCCCAATAACACGATCTGGGTCGCGGGACTTGGAATCGTAGAAGGTGGTAGTGACTTCCGGGATATCGATTACGGTCTGCGTAGCTCGAACGGACAATTGGCCATCTACGAAAATGGCAGTTGGCGGACCAGCGCGGGGACGTTGTCAGATGGTGATGAAGTTTCAATCAACGTCAGCAGTGGCTCAATCGAGTATCGACTTAATGGCGCGCCTGTCTTTACCAGTACGTACACGGGCTCGCCAGGATTCTATGTCGATACTGCATTCAAGAGCGGTGCGATCGCGTTGGATGTGGTTGTAGAAGGGGACGCAGGTCCGGTTGAACCGCCCGATAACTTACCGATCACAAGCTGGGTTGGCGCGGCAGGTGGAGTATCTGCGGTCGGTGATACGCTGTCTCACACGGGTTCATCGGGTTGGACGAACACCATCAACTCAGTGCCCATGTCATCGCTCGGAGCGGCAAGCAGCTATACCGTTAGCTGGCAGATCGACACCGACCCTAATGCCACGGTCTGGGTAGTGGGACTGGGCGTCAATGAGACCAATTCGCAGAGAACCGATATTGAGTATGGCCTCAGAAGTTCGAACGGCAACCTGCAAGTTCGTCAAAGCGGTAACTGGATGGCAAGTATCGGCGCACTGTCTGTTGGCGACGTACTGGCAATCCGGGTTGACGGCACGATGCTCGAGTACCGTCTGAACGGTGTCGGAATTTATACGACGACTATCAGCGGAAGCGAAAACTTCTACATCGATACAGCCTTCAAGAATGGCGCGATTATCCTCGGTTCATTCACTCTGACCCAGTAAGCAGCAGCAATAAAGTCGTCACTGACCGCAGATGAAAGTCCGCGGTCCGCTGTGGCGGTTAACTACAGTGTTGCGAGCTCTGCGGCAGAGCGATCCGCGATGCCCAGCGATTCCGGCGTTCGCAAGGCTTCGGCCTTGTAGTCGCGTGCCATCACTATCGAGGCGACGCTAATAACAGCGTCTATCCCAGGCGTCGCAACACCGATCTGCTGGCCGAGCTTCGACATGAACACCAGTCCGTAGCCGACGTCTTCGTTGAGGTAGCGATGATCGAGCTGCGGCTGGGCACCGATACCTAGAAAGCCCGGTGCGTTGCGGTAGCCGGAGCCGTAATTGGCTTCCAGCATGTAGCCCTGACGCATGCCTATCTCGGGGTCGGGCAGAATTGAAATGCCCAGCTTGCTGCCAATAGCGATGCGCTCCTTGTCGAGTGCCTCAATCAGGCGGCCGACCGAATCGCTCACACCTTCTTCGTAGAACAGAAAGTCCCCGCCCGTCATTTCGATGCGGGCCGCGTTACTCAAAGTCACCGACGGATGAATGATCGGGTTCGCATTTTGCAGACTTGTTTGCAGGACGCTCTGTGCGGGTTCCATGCCCGGATAGACGTCGGCGATGAGTTCCAGAATGTCACTTGTATGCCTGCCTGGCAGTGCCGCCAACAAGTTACCGGCCTTAAGTTTGAGAAATACGCGAATCTTGCCCGGCTCGGTGAGCCGTACGGCATAGTTTAACGTGGAGGTTTCTGCGACTCGGATGGACTCATCGTCCAGCGCAAGCCCGGCAGCACGTTTGAAGGCCAACGCGCCGCCACAGGAACTCGGACTGACGATTACTGTTTGTCCGGGACTCAGTTTGCCGGCCACGGCTTCGCCGAATGGCTCAGTGCTATAGGCGGGGCCGACAACGTAAATCAGCTCTGCGTCCTGCAAGGCCTGGTCAATGTCATGACCCGCATAGGCAATGGCTCCGAACCCGGAGATATCGCCCTGCGCATTGATTCCACCTTGCTCGGCGATGGTCGCGATATTGTCGGGAAATTGCTCGAAATCGAACACGCGAACGTCGTGACCGTGCGACGCACAATCGAATGCCACGGCAGTGCCGCCGGCACCTGCGCCTAATACAGTTATTTGCATGAGTATCTCGTCTTTTTAATTTCGATTTCGCCAGAAGCCGACTCTAGCGCAGATCAATGCGCCTTCGTTATCCGTATAGGCCGCAGTTAGCCGAAAGCAGTTACTGATCTAGCAATTTGAGCATCGGATCAAGGTGCTTTTCGTACATCCGCCATTTGTTTGAACTGCCCTGATACATTTTTTGTCGGACTTGTTGCGCGGAGGCCGTGCGAACGGCACGTTTGGTTTTGTGAAAATCGAGGCAGCGCTCCTCCCAATCCAGGTCAACATACTCGAGCAGCTTGCGAGTTTCGACTTCTTGATTTTCCGTAAGCGCCTCGTAATTCAGATCGAATATTTGACCAGGGAATTTCTCACGCCAGAACGTCATCAGATCGTTATACATATTGTAATACCGGGCCACGTCCTCCAGGTCGTAGGAGAATTCGGCACCTTCTCCGGAGAATGAATTCGCAAAGTTCGACCAACAGGTCGCGTGGGCGTCGCGCCTCACATGAACAATCTTCGCCTCTGGCAGTGCAGATACAACAAAGCCAATCCACAGGAAATTGAACGGCATCTTATCCGTTACAACGGGTTGCGACGCTCCAATCCTCATTAGGCCCGAAGAGTAAGATTCGCGAATGGACTTCAGTTTGTCCGAAGTGAGTTGCGTTGAATTCCAGTTCATTGAGTTAATTGCCTGACCCAGTAAAACCAGCTCTCCTGCACCGTACACCTGCGAGTGGCTTGCTAATATTTGCTCGACAAGCGAGGTGCCTGATCGAGGCATGCCCAGAACAAAAATGGGTTTCGGAGCTGTACTGTCCGCCGATTTCAACTTGTCACTGAGCACAGGTATGGGTTGCCGGAATGTTGATTTTATTCTTTCGATTGAAGCTTGGTCTGTGGATAAATCGTACTGCAGTTCTTTCTTGCGTAAGCGGTTACCGCTCGAAAGGAATGCAAACGAATCGTCGTAATTGCCGATATCGTCACAGGCCTTTCCTAACGCAAAGTTAAGCAGCATTCGATCCTTGTCTGACAGGTCCGTGCGGTCGAGCAATTCACGCATTTGCTGAATATGCGGGTCGCCTTCTTGATAAGTCTTGGCGACACTCATGTTTCGATGCGCCTCCGCATAATCCGGCCTGAGCTGTAAGACCTTGCTGTAATTGGCCTGAGCTTCGTCATGCATACCAAGAACACTAAGAGCATTGCCCAAACTGTTATGTACTTCAGCATTGCCGGGTTTCAATTGCAGGGCCTTCGTGTAACTCGCCGCCGCCTCTTCGGGCTTGCCCAGAGCAGTTAAGGCTTTGCCCTGATTTACATAGGCAAGAGCATAGTCTGGCTTCAGTTGCAGAGCTCTGGCGAAGTTTGCGAGCGCTTGTTCCAGGCGCCCCAAACCAAAGTTAACAGCGCCGAGCGTATTCGGGATGAAAGGCTCATCAGGAAACTGCTTTGCCAGTGCTTCACCCAGCGCTAGTGTCTGTTGAATTTTGCCTTGATTGTAGAGCGCGACAAGCTCGTCTTTTTGCTCTTGAGACGGGCTCGCTATCGACTGCTGAAGTGCTTTGAGGCCGTTAATCGCTCGTTTGTTACGAGGATACTTCTCCAGAACACGCTCGTATTCTAGTGCGGCGAGCTTTGCCTCGCCCTTCGTGGCGAGTTGTTTCGCTTTGCGCAGGACTCGATCAACGGACAGCGGCACTCCGATTCCTCCAAAGCAAGAAGTAAGACAAAAAAAGGCCGCGAGGGCCTTTTTCGTTTATATGGTACTCCCTAGGGGATTCGAACCCCTGTTACCGCCGTGAGAGGGCAGCGTCCTAACCGCTAGACGAAGGGAGCAGAGGGGGGTAATTAACCCGACCCGACTGCGCGGGGCTGCTATTATACGTACGCAAATCATTTTTCCAAGCGGTGTCTATTGAAAAACAACGGGACTAAGAAGCCCAACGCACCCCAGATAATCCCCCGACCGGCGCATACCGTCTCGCGAGAGAATATCTCGAGGAGCGCGCTGAAGGTGTTGTATCGGCTGCATAAATCTGGATATCAGGCATTCCTGGTAGGTGGCTGTGTGCGTGATGCTTTGCTCGACCTGCATCCCAAAGACTTCGACGTTGCGACCAATGCAACGCCTGAAGAGGTCCGGGCTCTATTTGATAACTGTCGCCTGATAGGCAGGCGGTTTCGGTTGGCGCATGTGCGCTTCGGCCGCGAGATCATCGAAACTGCGACCTTTCGGGCAGCGGCAAATCACGCTGCAGACGATGTGGCGCATGACGAGGAAGGGCGGATCATCCGGGATAACGTCTATGGCAGTATCTATGAGGACGTATGGCGCCGCGACTTCACCTGTAATGCTCTCTACTACAATATCGCCGACTTCAGCATTTGGGACTACACGGATGGCATGCAGGATGTCGAGCGGCGTCGACTGGTGCTTATCGGCGATCCCGACACGCGATTACGAGAAGACCCGGTACGCATGCTTCGGGCAGTCAGGTTTGCCGCAAAACTCGACTTTAGCATCGACGAGAGTGTGGTTAAGTCCATGCGCAAGCATGTTGACCTGCTTGGTAACGTACCGGCAGCCAGGCTGTTCGACGAATTCCTGAAGCTGTTTCAATCCGGTTTTGCGGAACGAACGTTCGATTTGCTGCGAGAGCACGGCCTGTTTGCGCAGATGTTTCCTGCGACCGACGAGGAATTGGAGGCGGATAGTTCCTACGAAGAGTTCGTACGCGCAGCGCTACGCAATACAGATCGACGCGTTGCACAAGAAAAATCAGTCACGCCTATGTTCTTGATTGGTGTTTTCTTCTGGGCGCCAACAGTTCGACTGGCAGAAATTCTTCGCTCCGAAGAAAAGATATCCGAGTCGCAGGCGCTCAGTCTGGCGTCATACGAACTCATGGCGGAGCAGCAAAAACGTATTTCGATTCCAAAGCGTTTTAGCATTCCAATGCGCGAAATGCTGGCGTTGCAACCGCGGTTTACGAATCAGCGCGGCAAGCGAGCGATGAAGTTTCTTGAGCACAAACGATTTCGTGCGGCCTACGATTTTATGGTCTTGCTAAGCGAAGTAGGCAAGGCCGACGAGCAAATGGCGGAATTCTGGACGAATGTGCAAGATCAGTCGGCAGAAGAACGCGCCAAGAGTTTCGAAATGGGCGCGCCGGCTGGCAAGAAACGTAAACGGCGCAGGCGCAAGAAAAAGGCACCGGCTGCGACCAGCTCGTCGTGAGCGAGCTGCGCAAGGAATCAGTGCTTGCGTATATCGGAATTGGGAGCAATCTGGACGACCCGCGACGCCAGGTTGAGGTAGCGATTACCGTGCTCAATGATTTGCCCGGTTGTCACGTTCTGCGGCAATCCTCCCTGTATGTGTCGGCGCCGTTCGGCGGCGTAGAGCAAGCGGACTTTGTCAATGCAGTGGTCGAGTTGCAAACCGCTGTGCCGCCGCCTGTCCTGCTCTCTTGCGTCAAAGAGCTTGAACGCAGCAGTGGACGCGACCCCACAGCGCAGCGCTGGGGACCCAGAATCCTCGATCTCGATATTCTCCTGTATGGGGATCAGGTCGTTGATCTTCCAGACCTGCAAATTCCGCATCCGGGCATTGCTGAGCGAAATTTTGTATTGTTGCCCCTTCGGGAGATTGCACCGGATTTGGTGATTCCCGGACTTGGGCCAGTGGCAGGGCTTGCTGTTGATGAGCAGTCGCCACTTATTTCAATCCTCGATTAGCCGGATCAAATGTCAGTTACCGATATCGCAAAACACCAAAATTCGCCGCGCTATGTCGCGGTTGAAGGGCCTATTGGTGCCGGCAAAACCAGCCTGGCAAAACGCCTGGCAGAGAGTTTAACGGCAGACCTTGTGCTGGAAGAAGTTGCTGAGAATCCGTTTCTCGAGCGATTTTATCGGGACGGCCAATCCGCGGCGCTGCCGGCGCAAATGTTTTTCCTGTTTGCGCGCGCGCGACAGATGGAAGGACTGCGGCAATCCGACATGTTCTCGACCGTGAAGATCTCCGATTATCTCTTTGCGAAGGATAATCTCTTTGCCGAAATGAACCTCACTGCAGATGAGTTGGTTCTGTACCAGCAAGTCGTCGACTCACTCAAGGTTGACGCACCGGTTCCGGACCTCGTGATTTACCTGCAAGCCTCTGTTGACTCGCTTTTGACTCGCATTGCACGGCGCGGCATCGGTTTTGAACGGGCGATTAACCGTCGATACCTGGAACGACTGACGGACAGCTATGCGAGATTTTTTCATGCTTACAATGACGGGCCATTGCTGATAGTTAATGTGTCAGAAATTGATCCAATCAATAACGAAGCAGACTACGCACAGCTATTTCGGCAGATTGAGAAGACAACGGGTGGACGACATTTTTACAATCCGATTGCCGCGGCGCTTGCCTAAGCGGCTAGTTGCAGACGATATTTCGTCCAGCATGTTTGGCACGATATAGCGCAGCATCCGCGTTGCGAATGAGTACCGGCAGACTGTCACCATCCTTGAGGCAGGCTACTCCC
>RCND010001482.1_pt1 | contig 13279 bp, 10 predicted proteins | sample 2041351 | NCBI WGS metagenome assembly RCND01 (sample SAMN09708230, study PRJNA481090) | Marine sediment metagenome, whole genome shotgun sequencing project. | biome: marine sediment; feature: ocean; material: sediment; isolation source: Sewage treatment plant 12B marine sediment (STP12B) ...
AGATAAAATAAAACCATAGCTAAGGCTATTCTTTTATTTTCTATTTCATCTAAGCACACTATAATTCAAATTATTTAAGGCTCATTTCACTCGCTAATTGGTATTAATTGTCCAGACAATGCACTAAAATAAGAAAAGGCCCTCAAACGAGAACCTTTTACTATCATAAATTCTTAATAATACTATAAAAGTCCGTCGATCGCCTCTGCATATACATTTTTAGGAGCTACACCTACTTGGCGTCCTACCAACTCACCATCCTTAAATATCAAAACGGTTGGAATATTTCTCACTCCGTATTTAGCTGCAAACTCCTGATTTGCATCTACATCTACCTTCCCTACAACAGCTTTCCCGTCGTAATCTTTGCTGATTTCATCAATGATAGGTCCTACCATTCTACAAGGTCCACACCAAGCTGCCCAAAAATCGACCACTACTGGTTTGTCACTTTTTAATACTGTTTCTTCAAACGTTGCGTCTGTTATCTCTAAAGCCATAATCTTATTTTTAATTACTAGACAAAAGTAGTCAATTTTTATTCCAAAGCTTACATCCCAAACATTGGATTGCACAATAGAGATATTGTTTTTGTTTATATAGAGGGCGTTCCCCTTTGGGTCGGGCTATTCGCTACAAGTCCTCGCTCTGAGCTGTGGGCTTTTCGCTTCTATCCCTAACGCATAAAATTCTTAATTCAACTTATAACTTACCTGCTCTCGTGTGAGCTCATCCAGTAATTCCTGAGAGATATTTACTTTCTGCTTTCTGCTGGACATTGACAATTTAATCTTTTCCTCTAACTCATAGATAACAAAATGGAGCTGCTTGTCACCCTTGTGCATTTTAAAGAGATCCTTCAGTGTATTTATTTTGTCCTCCGCCAATGCTTCAACCGGCATCTGGATTGTTAATTTCCGCGCCTGACTGTCCATAACATCCTGCAACATTTGCATACTATTGTACTGTACCCGCGGATCTGATTTTTTACCGGTATCTTTATTTACCCAACCGTCTTTTATAAAAACCCTTCCGTAGATAAACGAATTAGGCACCAAAAAGTGACGGAACTTTAAGTACTCTTCCCCAAAAATCTTGAACTCATAACTATCATTATAATCTTCTACTATAAAAATTGCCCAACCCTTTCCAGCCTTCGATTCGCGATGCTGAACATCGCTAACAACACCTCCAAAACACAGCTCTGAATTGACAAACTTTGCTAGATCGTTAAAATCGGAAACCTTGCAATTACAAAAAGTATCTACCTCAGTTTTAAAATCGTCCAAGGGATGACCACTAATATATACCCCAACTACTTCCTTCTCCAACTTCAATTTTTTCATGGTACCCCACTCTTCACAAGGCGGCACTTCCGGTTCCGGAATTTGTACCTCACTTGAATCACCAAATAAGCTTACCTGAGATGAGTTTTGTGTCTCCTGATATTTATTCGCATACTTCAATACCTTTTCCAAAAACATCACCCCATCACCATCGTCGTGCAGATACTGTGCCCGGTGGGTTTCAAAACTATCAAAACCCCCTGCTAAAGCTAAATTTTCAAAGGCCTTTTTATTGGCCGCACGCAAATCAACCCGTTTAGATAAATCAAAAATAGATTTGTATTTTCCATCCTTTCTATGTTCAACAATAGTCGCAACCGCATTTCCTCCAACACCTTTAATGGCGCCCATTCCGAAGCGAATTTTTCCCTCATCATTTACTGTAAACTTGTAGAATGACTCATTTACATCAGGCCCTAAAACGTCCATTCCCGAGCGCTTACATTCCTCCATAAAGAAAGTCACCTGCTTGATGTCACTCATATTATTAGAAAGCACAGCTGCCATATACTCAGCTGGGTAATGTGCTTTCAAATAAGCAGTCTGATAGGCAATCCAAGCATAACAAGTAGAGTGAGATTTATTAAAGGCGTAACTCGCAAAAGCTTCCCAATCCTTCCAAATTTTCTCAAGCTTTTCAGCATCGTGCCCTTTTTCTTCAGCCTGCTTTATGAACTGCGGCTTCATCTTGTCGAGTACAGCTTTTTGCTTTTTCCCCATCGCTTTCCGAAGTACATCGGCTTCACCTTTGGTAAAACCTGCTAACTTCTGTGACAGCAACATCACTTGCTCTTGGTAGACTGTAATTCCGTAGGTCTCATCCAGATACTCCTCCATTGCTGGAAGGTCGTATTCTATTTCTTCCTCCCCATTTTTACGCCGAATAAAACTCGGGATATACTCCAAGGGACCCGGTCGATACAAGGCGTTCATCGCAATTAAATCTGCAAAAACCGTAGGTTTCAATTCCTTCATATACTTCTGCATTCCTGCAGATTCGTATTGAAATATCCCTACCGTTTCACCTCTTTGGAAAAGCTCATAGGTCTTCTCATCATCCAAGGGGAAAGAATCAGGATCGAGATCAACATTATGCTTATGTTTCACCAATTTCACAGTATCCTTAATCAAAGTCAAGGTTTTCAAGCCCAAGAAGTCCATTTTCAACAAGCCAGCACTTTCAACAACAGAGTTGTCAAATTGAGTGACATATAAATCACTGTCTTTAGCCGTTGCGACCGGCACAAAATCGGTGATATCACTTGGCGTAATAATGACACCACAGGCATGAATCCCCGTATTTCGAACAGAACCTTCTAACACTTTTGCTTGCTGGATAGTTTCTGCTTCCAAGTCGTTTCCCTCTGCAAGGTTTAGCAGCTCATTTACTTTTGGCAGCTCATCACTTCTAAATTTTCTTCGAAGTTCTTGATCGCTCAAACCAAAAATCTTATTCAGCTTGGTCATATTCGGAACCAACTTCGAAATCCGATCTGCATCTCCTAACGGCAAATCCAGAACACGAGCCGTATCTCGTATAGCCGATTTCGCCGCCATCGTACCATAGGTAATAATCTGTGCCACCTGATTGCTCCCATATTTATTAATTACATAGTCCATTACACGACTTCGACCTTCATCATCAAAATCAATATCAATATCGGGCATACTCACACGATCCGGATTTAGGAAACGCTCAAAAAGCAGATCGTACTTAATTGGATCAATATTGGTAATCCAAAGGCAGTAAGCAACCGCACTACCTGCGGCAGAACCACGTCCGGGACCAACCGAAACGTCCATCGCCCTCGCTTCTCGTATAAAATCTTCAGTAATCAAAAAGTAACCCGGATACCCCGTATTTTCAATTACTTCCAATTCAAAATTTAAGCGTTCTTCTATTTCTGGAGTGAGATCAGGATATCGCTTTTTGGCACCTAAAAAGGTTAGATGTTTTAGGTAAGCATTCTCCCCTCTTTTTCCACCATCGGCTGTGTCTTCAGCCACTAAGAATTCTTCAGGAATATCAAACTTAGGAAGAACAACATCTCTTGCCAGGTTATATGACTCAATTTTCTCTACTACTTCAGCAATATTACTTATAGCCTCTGGAAGATCTTTGAACAAAATCTTCATTTCATCTTGAGACTTGAAATAATACTCCTGATTAGGTAAGCCGTAACGATACCCTCGGCCTCGACCAATGGGCGTAGCTTGCTTCTCACCATCTTTTACACAAAGCAATATGTCGTGCGCATTCGCGTTTTCTTTCTCGACATAATAAGTGTTATTACAAGCAAGCAACTTTACTTCATGCTTTTTTGCGAATTCAATTAAAACAGTATTTATGCGGTTTTCATCTTCCTGATCGTGACGTAATATCTCCAGATAAAAATCTGCGCCAAACTCGGATTTCCACCATAGTAAAGCCTCTTCCGCCTGTTTTTCGCCAATATTTAAGATCTTGCTAGAAACTTCACCGTATATCCCGCCAGAAAGCACAATGATGTCTTCTTTGTACTTCTTAACTATTTCCCTATCAATTCTGGGAACATAATAGAAGCCCTCTGTATAGGCAATAGATGCCATTTTAGCCAAATTATGATATCCTTTTTTAGTCTTTGCAAGAAGTACGATTTGATATCCATTATCCTTTTGAGATTTATTGAGATGATCATCACAAACAAAGAACTCACAGCCAACTATCCCCTTGAGGGATTTATCTTTTTCTTCTTCAGAAAGCCCATTATTGTATGTGTTCACAGCACGAACAAAATGAAAGGCCCCCATCATATTACCACTATCGGTAATAGCAACAGCCGGCATATTATTTGTCACAGCCGCATCCACTAAATCCTGGGTACTAATGGTAGATTGAAGGATGGAAAATTGAGAATGATTGTGTAAATGTGCAAAACCAACATCTTGAAGGGTGGCTATATTATCATCAATTTCTTCGGTAGAGATTTCTAGCGTTTCAAGACTCGCTTCCAGTTCTTTCTGAATAGCTTCTGAAGCCTTTTTAAGATTGATATGTTTTAAACCTATTAGCTCAATTTGCTTCGGATTTGTCTCGGAAAAGTTTTCGAAGTAATCTGGCTGTACATCCAACTCTTCAATAGTAAAAACCTGTCGCCTTATTAGCTCTAAAAAGCAACGTGTCGTTGCTTCCACATCCGCGGTCGCATTATGGGCTTCAGAAAAAGGAACTTTAAAAAGAAACTCATGTAGTTCTGTTAAAGTAGGTAATTTAAATTTTCCACCTCTTCCGCCAGGCAATTGACAAAGCTTAGCGGTAGTTTCTGTACAAGTATCAAGAACTGGATATTCCAGCAATGGATTGTCGATACCCAATCTATGGAATTCGGCCCCCATAATATTGAGATCAAAACCTAGGTTTTGTCCGACAATAAATTTCGTTTTTGAAAGTGATTCTTTAAATTTTTGAATCATCTCCAACAAAGGAATACCATCCTTTTGAGCAAGCTCGGTTGATATCCCGTGAATCTTCTCGGCATCGAAAGGAATATTATAACCCTCTGGTTGCAGCAAATAATCTTGATGCTCAAGAATATTCCCCATTTCATCGTGCACTTGCCAGGCAATTTGAACGCAACGAGGCCAGTTATCACTGTCGGTTAGAGGTGCATTCCAATTACGGGGCAGCCCGGTGGTTTCAGTATCGAAAATTAAAAACATAGCTAGGGGTTATTGCGAAAAAGCTTCAAACCTACATACTTGTAGGCTGAAGTAAAAATAGAAAAACCACCTTAGAAACTAAAGCAAAGTTGTAAACAGTTACTCTCTTTTATGAACAAAAAAAAGCCCCTAAGAGAACTTAAGGGCATAGTTTATCATTTTAAATGTATAGAAAGCTAATCGGCAACTATATCCACTATTTCATAAGGTACTGCATAAAAAAGCCCCCTATTAACCTTTATTGTATCATTAGCCGTAATAAATGTAAAGTCAAATTTTCCCGTAAGCTTCTGACTATCAACGTCATCAGTTTCAATACTTATATAGCCTAAACTACCTGGTGATCTTGTTGTATAAGCTACCCCATTAAGGCCTGTGAAAGTGGCATAATTGGGTGAATCATGGGTAATTTCATATAACCCTGCCCCTTTCCATTCGGTTTGTAACATAAACTCTTCGTTACTGGAGGTCCCAATAATAGTGATCATTTGATCCACATTATTTGCTTGTGCAGTTACTGAATAAGCTCTAAAAAAATCAGCATCTAAATTGGCTTGTAGCGCTGTTGAGTATGTTTCGGTGTTTTCGCAGGCCAAAAATAGAACCGTCGCGAAAAGTAGGAGAATTGATTTTTTCATAATATAACAATAAGTGTTAAAAAAAGATATCTTTTTTAAAGATAGGTTAAGCATGTTCGATTTGGGACTACGAATATAAAGCTAACTTCAAAGAATAAAGGATAAAATACTTAATTATTCGTTAAAATGCATATATTTTTAACATTTGTTGGATTTTTACACGTATTATCCTACGTATTCATTATTATTGTGACTGAAGTTTTAGTATCTAGTGTCTAATATTTAACGTTTTACCCCGTTTTTTACAAGTATTAAGGCTTTTTAATTTGGGCTTTAAACACGGGACTTTTTAGTCCTTTTTTTTCGGCCAAAACGTTTTTCCACTTAAATCTTTATTTTCTAATAAAGGTATTTTTGAAAAAATTGAAAAATACAGGGTGATAATTATGGTCCAATTCGAAAACCTTGAAGCCTGGTTTTTTTTTAAATAAAAATACCTTCAGCTATTAATCTTGATGACTAGAAAGTCATTTCAGGAATTTTTCATTCTATTACCAAGTCCCCTTCAGTAGCCATCTTAATCTCTTCGACGAAAAAACCAAAAGCATTGATTTTATTCATAATATAACAATAAACACATCATGAAAATTTTGGAATTCCAATAAAAATGCAATCAATTTACTGGTAAGTAACATTGAACTGACCAAGGGTTATGGTTTTAGTAGCAGTAAGAAAGAAAAAAGTCCCTTTTATCTTCTTGTCGATAGGATCATGGCTAAAGACAATCACGTCTCCAGAGGTCGAATCTTCTAAACCATCCCAATCTTCATAGTCAGCCGAAAATCCCATTCTTGGCAAAGTATAACTGTTAGGCTCAACATCTATAGGTAATTTAATCGTTATAGATTTATTTCCCGTATATCCTTCAATTACAATGAAATCTGACGATAATAATGCCGAAACATTACTGGGATTGAATGGATTTCCATCAATTTGACAGGCAAAGGTTCCTGCATTTGTCGCAGGGTCTATTATTACACCACCATCGCCCGAAAAATTTAATATTTGAGCTTGGTAAAATAATCCATTTTGTACCGCTATAGTATCGACTCCCTCTATAATTGCCCTGAAATCAAAGGAACCACTGGCTGTTTGAGCTTCTTCATCATAATTACTGATTGTCACCCTACCTTCTCCGTTAGGATTTGTAAAATAAGTATCTCCATTTAAATTTTCAAAGGAAGCGTAATTTGCACTTGTTCCTCCAAAAATATAAGTTCTTACCTCCAAGTTTGCAACTTTCATGGTAAGTAATTCCTGTTGTGTAATACCCTGTATTAAAAATGTACCATCCTCATTTTTCGTAATTCTGGCATCCAAAGCTCTAAAAAAAGTATTGTCAATTTCGGCTTGTAACACAATATCTATGACCTCAGTCTTTTTACAACTCGACACAAGAAATAGTAGGCAAATGAACAACATCAAATGTTTCATAACAAATGGAAATAAAGGGGTTCCGCACAAATGTAAAAGAAAAAGTTTAAACTTTTGAATTTGAATTAAAATATATGGTATCTTTGCACTCCAAAATTATAACCGAGGTCGCGAACCTCAAAAATTAATTATATGCCTGTAAAAATTAGATTGCAAAGACACGGTAAAAAAGGAAAACCTTTTTACTGGATCGTAGCGGCAGATGCCCGCTCAAAAAGAGATGGTAAATACTTAGACAAACTAGGTATCTACAATCCAAATGTAAACCCTGCTCAAATTGAACTTGACATTGATGGTGCCGTAAAATGGCTTCAAAATGGAGCTCAACCAACAGACACAGCTAGAGCTATCCTTTCTTATAAAGGAGTTATGATGAAAAATCATCTTGCTGGAGGTGTTCGTAAAGGAGCATTAACTGAAGAACAAGCCGAGGAAAAATTCAACTCGTGGTTGGAAGAGAAAGGGAAAACTGTTGACACCAAACGTGCTAAACTTTCAGAAGCCGATAGTAAAGTTAAAGAAGCTGCATTTGCCGCTGAAAAAGCTGTAAACGAAAAACGTGCTGCCGAAGCCGCTGCCGCTGTTGCGCCAGTAGTTGAAGAAGTTGTAGAGGCTGCTGAAGTTGCTGAAGAAGCTCCTGAAGATAATGTTTCACCTATAGATGCAGCTGCTGCAGAAGCAAAAGCTGATCAAGGTCCTAAGGATACTGAAACGCATAAGGAAGAAACTGTTGAAGCTGTTGTTGAAAAAACTGAAGCTGTAACTGAAGAGGCTCCTGAAGCGCCTAAGGAAGAAACTAAAGAATAATTTTTAAGCGATGCAAAAGGAGAACTGCTTCTACCTAGGCAAAATCGTTAAAAAATATAGCTTTAAAGGGGAACTACTTGTAAAATTAGATACAGACGAACCCGAACTATTTACTAAAATGGAATCAGTTTTTGTGGAACAACACAAAAACTTGGTTCCATTTTTTATTGTAAGAAGCTCATTACACAAGTCTCTATTACTTCGCATAAAATTTGAAGATGTGAGTTCTGAAGAGGAAGCCGATACTCTTTTAGGTGCTGCTTTATACCTGCCACTTTCTTTTTTACCCGAACTGAGCGGAAACAAATTCTACTATCACGAAATTATTGGGTTTTCAGCCGAAGATACTTCCTTCGGAAAAATTGGCACTATTACCGGAGTGAATGACACAACTTCTCAAGCCTTGTTTGAGATTGACCGCGACGGCAAAGAAATCTTAATTCCAATTATTGACAAATTCATTAAGAATGTGGATCGTAAATCGGAAAACCTTCTCTTAGAAGTGCCCGAAGGATTGATTGATCTCTATCTTTAATATGTCACTTCCTTTTCACTTTAAAGAATTCTCTATAAATCAAGATCGCTGCGCAATGAAAATTGGCACCGACGGAGTATTGTTAGGAGCTTGGGTATCTCTTGACCCAAATGTAGAGAAGATACTGGATCTCGGTGCAGGTACTGGAATTATTGCGCTTCAGCTTGCCCAACGAAACGCTTTTGCGGATATTGACGCTATTGAAATTGATGACGCAGCTTTTGAACAATGCACTGATAATTTTGAGAACTCTCCCTGGGCCGACCGTTTATTTTGTTATCACGCTTCAGCGCAAGAGTTTGCTGCAGAGGTCGATGAAACCTATAATTTGATTGTTTCTAATCCGCCGTTTTACGAGCTCTCTCTCCGCAAAAGCGGATCTCTCCCAGAGGGAGAGAAAAAAATGTCCAATTCAAGAAAAATTGCCAGATTTAATGATGCACTTCCCTTTGAGCATCTTGTAGGCTGCGTTCATAAGTTACTTTCAGAAAAAGGAGTCTTTGCCTTAATACTTCCTCGCAAAGAGGAGGAAACATTCATTAGCTTAGCTTCTGAAGCGGGTCTATTTCCAAGACGTATTTGTAGAGTTAGAGGAACTAGGACTTCCGAAGAGAAAAGAAGTCTGCTTGAGTTTTCTTTCCAACGCACTGATATTAAATTAACTGAACTAACAATAGAAACCGAACGTCATAAATACACGGACGCCTATCGTAGTTTGGTGAAGGATTTTTATCTGAAAATGTAACGAAAAAGAGGCAAGACCGCTTCGCTGCAAGAAGAAAGACCGCTTCCGCTGAGAGAAACAAGAAGAAAGACTCTTGGGTCTTGGTTATTATTTATTGATCATTGTTTATTGCTTATTTTTTCTTTGAATTTTTAAATTTTTGACGAACCTTCAGCTTTCACCCATCATGCTAAAAAACACCCCTAAAGTCCCCTCAAGGGGACAATTACTGGTCAATTCTGTATTTACAGAGTTCCAAAGAATTAAGTTTCACCCTTCACTCTTCACTCTTCACCCATTGACCATTGACCATTGACCATTCACCCTTCACCCATTACTTAATAACTCCGAAGCAATGGCCGAGTTAAACAAGTTGGTCCACCTCCACCCTTTACACTTATTTCCTTTCCTTTATATGCAAACACATCGCAACCCGCAGCTTCAAGTGCTTTCTGGGTCTTCGGATTCCCTCCAACCATAATACATTTTCTAGGAGCGACAGCCAATACATTACAACCCATAGAATCAAATTCGACTTCGGGAACCTCAACAAATTTAAACCCTCGTTTTATAAGTTCATTTCTAAATTTTATTGGCATCAAAGGAGAATAAATCACCGCTAAATCCTTATCTACAGGACTCAAAATAGACATCAGATGGAACACATCAGACTCTCCTTTATAATGTGGCAAGTTAGCCACGACAACCTCAATGCCATTTGGTTCCAGTAAACTTTTTAATTGCGAAATACCAGCTTCATTCGTTCTATATGTATGTCCTACGGCCAATGTATTCTCATCTAACCAAGCAACATCTCCGCCTTCAATGGTCCCAGGTGAGACTATTTCCCCAAGAATTGGAATGTTATTTGCCAAATATTCTTTCCGTTGAGCTCGAGGCTCTAAGATCCTTCCTTCTTTTCCCATATTGCAAATGATCATACCAAAATCTGTTGCTATGGCCGCATCCCGACAATACATTGAATCAATACTAAGATCCTCATTAAAAGAAAAATAATGAATGTTACGATCGGCAGCTTTAAGACTATTCTCAAAAATTTTGTATTCCTCAATCGCATTCGCGAATTCTGGTTTGGATAAATAGTTTAATTCTTTCCATTGTTTTGAAAGCACTTCGTTTGACACAAAAGCTTGATCAACAGGTTTAATATAAACCGATTTAAGTTTTAAATATTCTGAGTGATGTGTTGTTCTCATTAATCTTCTTTGTTTTTAATCCACTTCATATAAATATAAACAGGTATTCCTATTAACATTAGCAAAAAACCGTAGTAAACGGTCTCAGGTCCAGAACCGTATATTGCCCATAATGAATATGAAAACCCTAAAGCTGACAATACAAATGTTTTTACCCAGCTTTTTGTGTGAAGCTTTTTTTCAATAACAATTAATGCATAGGCTGCTGCTGTAAACAAATAAGGCATTAACGCTACCAATGTTGAAAGTTGAATAATAAATTCAAATTGATCAACCAATCCTTCCGAATAGTTCATTAACATAACAATCGACGACAATACTCCGCCGATAATAAACCCATTCATAGGAGCTCCATTTTTATTTTCCTTCTTGAAAAAGTCTGGAAATAAATCATCTTTTGCCGTTGCCATAGAAATTTGTCCCGTAATTAAGATCCAGCCATTTAATACTCCAAGCCCTGATATTATTACACCAATAGCAACAAAATAACCTCCATATTCACCACCCATAACCTTAGCGGCTTCTGCAAATGGTGCAGGAGAATTTTGCAGGATATCCAATGGTAATATCCCAAATAAAACAACCGTACCTAGTATATACAAAACTGTTGTAATGACCGCACCTAGCATGGTTGCTCTCGGTATAGTTCTTTCAGGGTTCTCTATATTCCCTGCTGGAATAGTCGCGCATTCAATACCTAAAAACGCGTATAAAGTTAATGTAGCTACAGCAGATAATGTTGAAAAATTATTTTCCCCAGTTAAGTTAAAAGATGGAAAATTATCTATTTTAAAAAAGAATAGTCCGAATACTATAATAAATAATAATGGTAAAATTTTTATAATAGTAGTTACCAATTGAACTCTCCCAGACTCTTTAATTCCTCTAGAATTGATCCAAGTAAAAACCCAGATAAGCCCTAATCCTATTGATACTGATAAGACTGAGTTAGTTGCTAATTCTGGAACAAAAAAACTAGCCGCTCCAATGATGGCAATTGCTATTGCACCATTACTCACCCAGCACGCAATCCAGTATCCCCAGGCAACTAAAAATCCAATAAAATCACCAAATCCAGCTTTAGAGTAAACATATGGACCACCACTCTTACTTACAATTATCTTACTGAAATTACTAAATATTTTAGCTAAGATTAATGCCCCAGCAGCTGTAAAAATCCATCCTAACAAACTAATACTACCGTAGTTTGATAATACTGCTGGTAAAACAAAAATACCTACACCAATCATATTACCAACAACAAGAGAAGTTGCGGTTAATAAACCAATTTTTTCTGCTTCTTTCGCCATAGTATTCCTTTGATTAAAGTATTAGATTTTAATTCCCTAAATTTAGACAGTGTTAAATATACATGTAATAATACTATGAAAAATAAATTCACAATTCAATCGGATATAAGCAAAGCTGAAACACTTCCGGCCTCATTCTATAGAGATAGAGATGTTTTCGAATCGCTAAAAGAAAAGGTTTTTCTAAGTTCCTGGCAATGGATTGGTGACGAGAATTTAGTTAAATTACCTCAATCGGTACATCCATTTGTATTGTTGGATGGATATTTAACGGAACCATTATTAATTACGAAACAGGCTGATGAAACTATAAGCTGCTTATCCAACGTTTGCACTCACAGAGGAAACTTGGTTGCTTTAAATCCAGGAAAATCCAAAAAATTAATTTGCACGTATCATGGTCGACGTTTTGGTCTTGACGGAAGTTATGAGAGTATGCCAGAATTTGAAGAAGCTAAAGATTTCCCGCGACCTTGTGACAATCTGCATAAGTTTCCGATTGAAAAATGGGGTCCTTTATTGTTTGCTGGTCTTAATCCGAGTTTCGAGTTTAGTAGCGTGATTAATAAAATGAAAGAAAGAGTTGGATTCCTACCTTTGGATGAGTTTTTTTTAGACCCAGTATTATCGAAAGACTTTTTGGTTCACGCTAATTGGGCCTTGTATTGCGATAATTACCTCGAAGGGTTTCATGTCCCTTTTGTGCACGAAGAATTGAATAAAGTTCTAGATTACGGTAGCTATAAAACAGAAACATACGAGCATTGTAATCTTCAAATTGGATATACGGATGAAGCCACGGAGGTTTTTGATCTACCGGAAGGCCACATAGATTACGGAAAAAATGTAGCAGCATATTATTATTGGGTCTTCCCCAATATGATGTTCAATTTTTATCCTTGGGGTCTATCTTTAAATGTGGTCAAGCCATTAGACGTCAATAGAACAAAAGTCTCCTTTATTTCTTATGTCTATGATCCATCGAAACTCGAAAAAGGCGCAGGTAGTGGTTTGGAAAAAGTAGAACGAGAAGATGAGTTTGTGGTCGAGAATGTTCAAAAAGGAGTTAATTCCTCTTTCTATAAGGCTGGTCGTTTTTCTCCAACAAGAGAACAAGGTGTTCATCATTTCCATAGTTTATTAGCAAAATTTCTGAATAAATAAAATCTAGATTCCATAAAGATTTATCGTCATTTAAATGTGTGTTTCGATTGCAATACTTAAATTTGAAACGAGAAAAAACACATAAATGAAACCTGATTTATTCGAAGCCCCAGATTATTACGTTCTTGACGATTTACTGTCCGATGAACACAAATTAGTTCGTGATGCAGCCCGGGAATGGGTAAAGCGTGACGTTTCGCCAATTATAGAGGATTATGCTCAAAGAGCAGAATTTCCAACTCAAATAATTAATGGTTTGGCAGAGATTGGAGCCTTTGGCCCATATATTCCTGAAGAATATGGCGGAGCCGGATTGGACCAAATATCCTATGGACTAATTATGCAGGAAATTGAGCGAGGCGATAGTGGAGTTCGAAGTACAGCATCGGTGCAATCATCCTTGGT
>RCND010001483.1_pt1 | contig 13277 bp, 8 predicted proteins | sample 2041351 | NCBI WGS metagenome assembly RCND01 (sample SAMN09708230, study PRJNA481090) | Marine sediment metagenome, whole genome shotgun sequencing project. | biome: marine sediment; feature: ocean; material: sediment; isolation source: Sewage treatment plant 12B marine sediment (STP12B) ...
TAATTTTGAGTTAAATGCTTTTTTACCTTTTTGCTGATACATGGGAAGCTGGGCGAACATCCAGTCCAAAGTTTCCGTATAGGTCACTCTCCCAGTTTGAAATTAACGACAACGAAACCTACTTGTTTTTGTGGAGCCTTAGAATCGGGTTTCCATTTATGTGATAAGGCTATTTTTTCAGCAGGATCAAGTAAGCATTTTGCAGTATTCAAAGTGCCTTGAACTCCTGCTCTTGCCTTTGTTACATTACCATTTCTATCTACTTCTATTTCTACAACCACAAGTCCTGCTTCATTACAAACTTGTTCAAATACTTTACTGGTTGGTGTTCCCCTTCCATTTAATCCATATCCGACACCTCCACTTCCAGTTCCAGTTCCTGGACCATAAGAACTAGCTGCATAAGGGTCACCATCCGGACTACCCTTATCACCTGCTTTATTATCGTCACCCTCACCTCCAGAAGCCGTGCCGTCAGAGGTATTCAACCCACCCATAAGCGCGTCCAATTTCTTCTTCTTGGCGTCCTGCTCTTTTTGGGCGCGGTCTTCTGCATCCCGTTTTTCTTTGGCTATCCTAGCTGCCTCCGCTTTTGCTTGTTTCGCTTCGTTCTCCGCTTTTAGCTTTGCATTCGCAGTTGCTATTTCAGATTTTCGTTTGGCTTCTTCAGCCTGCTTTATACGTATAGACTCTTCACTTTCCTGTGTTAGTACCTTTTCAGAAGGAACCTCCTTTACAACAGGCTCTTCAGACGTTTCTTCCTCCACTTCTTCTACCTGCTGTGCAACCTCTTGTTTTGAAGGTTCTACAGGAGGAGTATCCAAAGGCTCTGAGCGAATTTTTTCTTTTGGCTGAACCTTTCCACTTCCAAAATCGGTTGTACCAAAATTCACTGAAATACCGTTCTCTATTGGGGGGTCCATATAGCTAAGACCTATATAGAAAAGCAACAACAACAGTATGCTCAAGAGCAACGTCGTAAGTGTAAAAGATTTCTTTTTGTATGTAGTGTCCAGAAACGCCATCAGTTGGGACGCACTGCCAAGATTACCTTGTAATTATTTCTATTAGCAATGTCCATTACGTTTACCGCCTCCTTTATGGCAACGCTCTCTTCTGCCCTAAGAATAATGGTAGGTTTGTCTTGACCCTCGAGTGCTTTTTTTAATTCTATTTCAATATATGCTCCGTTAATTTTTTCATTATTAACGTAATACTGTAAGTTCTTATCGATACTTACAGAAACATTCTGTGTGTTGGTTGACTTTCCTTTTGCTTTTGGCAAGAGTAAATCTAGTGCATTTGGCGAGTTGGCTGTCAACATAAAAAATATCAACAAAAGAAAAACAATATCCGTCATAGACGACATACTGAAATCTGGACTTACTTTATTTCTTCCTTTTAATTTCATAATGAAGAATTAAAGAGGTTCGTTCAATAGGTCTAAAAAATCAACGGCATTAGCTTCCATTTTATGAACTACTTTATCCGTTCTATTAACCAAATGGTTATACCCTATGTACGCAATAATACCTACAATCAACCCTGCCACTGTGGTCGTCATTGCCGTATAAATACCAGATGCCAAAGATCCCATTTCCGCTTGACCTCCACTACTAGCCATTTCATGAAAAGCTAAAATCATACCTATTACAGTTCCAAGAAATCCTATCATTGGTGCGGCCCCCGCCACAGTTGCAAGAACACTTACGTTCTTTTCCAATTTATAAACTTCTAAGGTACCTGCATTTTCAATGGCAGTATTAATATCGTCCAGAGGTTTGCCAATTCTAGAAATACCCTTTTCTGTTAATCTTGCCACAGGCGAATCGGTCTGTGCACATAGCAATTTAGCTGCCTCTAATTTACCTGAAGTAACATGATCCCTAATCTGATTCATGAAATTCTTATCTATTTTAGATGCCGCATTTACGGCCAATAGACGTTCAAAATAGATATAGAGTGCAACGCCGAGCATCAGAAAAAGTACGGTAATAATAAGGACACTTCCTGTGCCTCCGTTAATAACCAAATCTATAACGGATAAGGTCTTTTCTTCAGAAAGTACTTCTTCAGCCGCATCTTGGGCTAAATCTTGGAATAATAACATAGGGTTCTTAAATTATCAAATTTGCCTTAATAACGGTGTTTTTAGTATAAAATTATACGTTCAGGACAAAATCTCTTAATAATATAAATACTACCGCACCGCTAATAAAACCAACGAATGCCAACCAAGCTATTTTTTTAAGATACCAAAAGAAATCTATCTTTTCCATACCCATAGCCACAACTCCTGCTGCAGAACCAATAATCAGCATACTACCTCCCGTACCAGCAGAATATGCTATAAAATGCCAAAGCGGATTATCGATGGTCTCACCGAACATACCAATACTTGCAGCAACTAAAGGAACGTTATCTATAATAGCGGATCCTACCCCGAACAACAAAACCACAATATCGGTATTCGGAATTGCCTCATTGAGGCTTTCGGCATAATGGAACAACATCCCTAAGGATTCCAAAGCCCCAACAGCCAATAAAATACCTAAAAAGAAAAGTATACTGGGAAGCTCAATTTTAGAAAGAGAGCTATGCACCGGACTATGGTGCCCACCTTCCTCATGTTCGCTACCATCGACTGAGGAAATACTGAATTTTTTATTACTGAAAATTTCTGCAAAAGCAGCTACTACCGCTAACGAAAGCATCATGCCAACATACGGAGGTAAATGTGTAATCGTTTTGAAAAAAGGAACGAATACAATAGCACCTAAACCAAGGTATAACATGGTAGCTCCATATTTGGACTTTTTAGTTTCTTGAACAAAATCTCCTTCAATAACACCTTGAAACGCCTTTTTATTACCAGCTATCAACGTAGGTATTACCATACACACTATTGACGGTATTAACACGTGTAGTATCAACTGCCCTGCCGTAACCTTATTAGCGATCCAAAGCATTGTAGTGGTAACATCACCAATAGGCGACCAAGCCCCACCAGCATTTGCTGAAATAATAATCATACCTGCAAACCACAACCTAGTATTCCTATCAAGAATTACCTTCTGCAAAATAGTAATCAAAACAATGGTTGCCGTAAGGTTATCTATAATTGCCGATAAGATAAAGGCCAATATTGAAAACAACCAAAGTAATTTCTTTTTGCTTCTAGTCCGTATAAATCCTTTTATCGTAGCAAAGCCATCAAAATAATCTATAATCTCCACGATAGTCATTGCTCCTAGCAGAAACACAAGTATTTCAGCAGTTTTCCCCAAATGATGTAATAATATTTCATCAATATGAGAAGGTTCTAATTCGCGCAATTCAGCATTTACTTCGAAAACAGACATATGGTTCAATGCGATTATCGCCCAAAGAATGGCCATCATGGCAAGGGCTGGAATCAGTTTATCTATCTTAAGATTATGCTCAAGAGTAATGGCTAAATAACCTGCCAAAAAAACAATAATAATTATGGTTTCCATCATAAGTTGGTTTTAGTTTATTTTCAGTTTCGAACAAGTAGTTCTTTTAAAATTACTTGAATTCAAACTCCCTAAAGGTATTTAAAAATGTTATTCCTTCACTACCCTTCTACATAATAAAGTTCATTTTATTGAAAATCAAACTTTTACAGATTGTAATTTCATTTCAACTAAGACAATATTCCGTAATTAGTGCAATCAAACGCTTAGCAAACCAATTATAAATGCGTGTTGAAAAATCAGAAAAGAAACCTCAGAATCGCTATAATTTGATAGCAAGTAAGCGGTATAGCTTATCTTTGTAATGCAAACGTTTAATACTGCACCTATGAATTTTACGCTGACGGAAGAACAAAAATTAATACAACAAGCCGCAAGGGATTTTGCCAATAATGAATTGCTTCCTGGAGTAATAGAACGAGACGAGGCTCAACGGTTCCCGAAGGACGAAGTAAATAAAATGGGAGCGCTAGGCTTCATGGGAATGATGGTAGACCCAAAATACGGAGGAAGTGGACTGGACACCCTTTCTTATGTACTAGTAATGGAAGAACTATCTAAAATAGACGCTTCCTCATCCGTAATTGTTTCTGTTAACAATTCCTTAGTTTGTTGGGGACTAGAAACTTTTGGGAACGAAGCTCAAAAAGAAAAATACCTATCAAGATTGACAACTGGCGAAATCATTGGTGCTTTCTGTTTATCGGAACCCGAAGCGGGAAGTGATGCAACATCACAACAAACCACTGCTATTGATAAAGGAGATCATTATGTGCTAAACGGAACAAAAAACTGGATTACCAACGGTAGCTCGGCTGAAATATATTTGGTCATTGCTCAGACAGATAAGGATAAAAAACACAAAGGTATCAATGCTCTTATAGTAGAAAAAGGAGCTGAAGGATTTGAATTGGGCCCTAAAGAGAATAAATTAGGAATTAGAGGTAGTGATACACATTCCTTAATTTTTAATGATGTAAAAGTACCCAAAGAAAATAGAATTGGAGAAGATGGTTTTGGCTTCAAATTTGCCATGAAAACGCTGGCCGGAGGACGAATAGGAATTGCAGCCCAAGCTTTGGGAATTGCTGCCGGTGCCTATGAACTTGCCTTAAAATATTCTAAGGAACGAAAGGCTTTTGGAACCGAAATTTGCAACCACCAAGCTATTGCATTTAAATTAGCGGATATGCATACCCAAATTGAAGCTGCCAGAAACCTGGTATACAAAGCCGCATGCGACAAGGACAATAAACAAGATTACGACCTTTCGGGTGCCATGGCTAAACTGTATGCCTCTCAAGTAGCTATGGATACCACTGTAGAAGCTGTCCAAATTCATGGTGGCAACGGTTTTGTTAAGGACTATCATGTGGAAAGATTGATGAGAGACGCAAAAATCACACAGATTTATGAAGGCACTTCAGAGATTCAAAAAATTGTAATTTCAAGAAGTATTTTAAAGAATTAAGAACTCCCAAAAAGACGTACCCTTAAAAATTAAGAGTATTGACCTAAAAGGTTTAATATCTAAACAACATACACCCCTTTATATAGGGGTGTTTTTATTTTAGCGTACCATATTCTAGCTAGACCCCTTCAAAAGAAAGATAAAACTATGATATGATATGTGTTTTTGTGGATATGATAAAATCGACAGCCAAAAAATGCATAATTCAATATATTTTAACGAATAATTAAAAACGTTGAATTATTTATATCATAATTTAAAAATCATTGCATTTTACTCATTTAAAATGATATTTTTGAGAAAATACCATAATATATGACGCTGAAGAAACAAGGTCTTTACTTACCGGAATTTGAACATGATAACTGTGGCGCAGGTTTCATCTGTAGTTTAAAAGGGAAAAAATCTAATGATATCATTCATAAAGCATTGGAGATACTAGACCGGCTGGAACACAGAGGAGCGGTAAGTGCGGATGGTAAAACGGGAGATGGCGCTGGTATTTTAATTGATATTCCCCACGATTTTTTTCAAAGTGTTTGCAACTTCGAGCTACCTGAGCCCGGAGCTTATGCGATAAGCAACGTTTTCTTCCCTAGAAAAGAAAACCAACGGAATTTTTGCGAAAGTGTTTTTGAAGAAAATATCAAAAAACAAGGACTGCGACTTTTAGGTTGGCGAGATGTGCCAGTGAATAGAGCTATTCCTGGACGAATTGCCGCGGAAACAGAACCTTTTGTAAAACAACTTTTTGTTGCTAAAGAAAATCCAGAGCAAACCTATTTTGATTTCAACCTAAAATTATTTATTGCAAGAAAGGTTACGGAACATACCATTATTAACTCCAAACTTTCTGAAAGCAAGTTCTTTTATGTTCCTAGTTTATCAACAAAAATTATCATTTTCAAAGGCTTATTAATGCCGCATGATATTAGCCTCTACTACCAAGACCTTTTGGATTCTAGAGTGGTAACACGACTTGCGTTGGTGCACCAACGTTTCTCTACCAATACGTTTCCAACATGGGATTTGGCACAACCCTTCCGTTATATGTGTCACAACGGAGAGATAAACACCCTTAGAGGTAATGTCTCCAGAATGTTATCTAGAGAAGAGTTGTTGAAAAGCGATTTCTTTGGGGACGAAATTAAAAACATATTACCCATCATATTGCCTGGAAAGTCCGATTCCGCTACTATGGATATGGTTGTAGAGCTTCTTTTAATGACCGGACGCTCACTTCCGGAGGTTATGATGATAATGGTACCGGAAGCTTGGGAAAAGAACGAAGAAATGTCGCCATCCAAAAAAGCCTTTTACGAGTACCATTCCTGTATGATAGAACCATGGGACGGTCCAGCTTCCATTCCGTTTACTGATGGAAACTATATTGGCGCTGTATTGGACCGTAACGGCTTAAGACCTTCTAGGTATACCGTTACTAAAGATGATTATGTAGTGATGTCCTCTGAAACTGGGGTAGTAGAGATTGCACCGGAAAATGTAGAGTTCCACGGCCGATTAGAACCTGGAAAAATGTTCTTAGTGAACATGGAAGAAGGTCGCATCATAAACGATGAGGAAATAAAAGAAAAGATTGCAAAAAAATATCCTTACAGAGATTGGCTTGACAATAATCTAGTGCATTTAAAGGACATTCCGTATAATGTTTGTCCTCTCTTTTTAGGAGAAGCTGCTTTAGACAAAAGAAAATCAGTTTTTGGGTACACCTTGGAAGACATCAACACAATTATCCTTCCTATGGGCAAGTCTGCCAAAGAGCCCATTGGGTCTATGGGGTCAGATACTCCAATAGCGGTACTTTCACAACGTCCGCAATTGATATATAACTATTTCAAACAACTCTTTGCCCAGGTTACCAATCCACCACTAGATGGTATTAGGGAGGAATTGATAACCGACATTAGCCTTACTTTAGGAAGCGATCATAATATTTTTGAGTTTACAGAACTGCACTGTAGAAAGTTAAAGATTCAAAATCCCGTGATTTCTAAAGAAGACTTGGATAAAATCAAGAACTATGACGTAAGCCCAAACTACAAAGTGGTTTCTATACCAATGCTTTATAGCATTAATAAAGGACATAACGGTTTAGAAGATGCCCTTAAGGCCATCTTAGAACAAGCTTCTAATGAAGTGGACAACGGAGCGAATATTATTATACTTTCCGACAGAAATGTGGATAAAGACAATGCACCCATACCTGCGTTATTAGCCTGTTCCTATGTAAACAGTGGTCTACAGAAAATGGGGAAACGCTCCAAACTAAGTGTAATCATAGAATCAGCAGAACCTAGAGAAGTACATCACTTTGCACTTTTATTCGGTTTTGGTGCTAGTGCCGTGAATCCGTATTTGGTCAATGAAATAATAGGAGAGCAAATAGAGCAACTAGACATTACAGATATTACGTTTGATGAGGCCATAAAAAATTATAATAAAGCGGTCGGAAAAGGTATTCTAAAAGTGATGAATAAAATTGGCATATCCACACTTAACTCCTATCGCGGATCACAACTTTTCGAATGTATAGGGATTAACACAAAAGTAGTTGACAAATATTTCCCAAATACACCAACACGAATACAAGGTATTGGCTTGTATGAGATTGAAAAAGAAATAGCCAAAAGACACCAAACCACATTTGCATCCCAAGAGGTTGCCGCAAGTTTAGATTTGGAAATAGGCGGTGAGTATCGCTGGAGAAGGGACGGAGAAAAGCACATGTTTAATCCCTTGAGTATTGCTAAATTACAAAAAGCGGTGAGAGGAAACGAGCCTAACACCTACAAGGAATTTGCCAAAATGGTGAATGAGCAATCTAAAAATTTGATGACTATTAGAGGGTTATTTGAGTTTTCTAATTACGACCCTATCCCACTGGAAGAGGTAGAACCTTGGACAGATATTGTAAAACGATTTAAAACGGGTGCCATGTCCTATGGCTCTATTAGTAAAGAAGCGCATGAAAACTTGGCTATTGCTATGAACCGGATAGGAGGTAAAAGTAATTCTGGCGAGGGCGGTGAAGACGAACAACGTTTTTACAAAAATGCGACTGGAGATTGGAAAAACAGTGCTATCAAACAAGTGGCATCAGGAAGGTTTGGCGTAACCTCCAATTACCTAACCAACGCCAAGGAAATACAAATCAAGATGGCACAGGGTGCGAAACCCGGAGAGGGTGGACAATTGCCTGGACCTAAAGTAAACCCAGCAATAGCAAAAACCAGAAACTCTACACCCTATGTTGGTCTTATTTCACCACCACCCCATCACGATATTTATTCCATTGAAGATTTATCTCAACTTATTTATGATCTAAAGTCTGCGAATAGAAAAGCTAGAATAAATGTAAAACTGGTTTCAGAAGTAGGCGTTGGAACAGTAGCCGCGGGAGTTGCCAAGGCAAAAGCAGATGTTATTTTAGTATCAGGTTTTGACGGAGGAACTGGCGCTTCACCTTTAACTTCCCTAAAACATGCAGGATTACCCTGGGAATTGGGTATCGCGGAAGCGCAACAAACATTGGTCATGAACGATCTAAGGAACAGAATTGTTTTAGAATGTGATGGTCAACTAAAAACGGGTAGAGATGTAGCTATAGCTTGTTTATTAGGAGCCGAAGAATTTGGTTTTGCTACCGCACCTTTAGTAGCATCGGGATGTATTATGATGCGCGTATGTCATTTAAATACATGTCCCGTAGGAATTGCGACACAAAACCCGGAATTACGAAAGAAATTTAACGGCAAACCAGAACACGTTGTCAACTACATGTACTTTGTAGCCCAAGAATTACGAGAAATCATGGCCCAGCTAGGATTTAGAACAGTAAATGAAATGGTGGGGCAAGTACAAAAGCTCGACCGTATAAAAGCAATAACACATTATAAGGCCGCAGGAATAGATCTTACACCCATCCTACATCAAGTAGATGTGCCAGCTGGAACCAAATTCTACAATACACAGAAACAACAGCACGATGTAGATAAATCAATTGAATTTGATATTATAGCCAAGGCTAACCCTTCTTTATTCAGAAAAGAAAAATCAAGTTTAGATTTCCCTATTTGCAACACGGATAGAGCTGTTGGGGCAATTATCAGTAATGAAATATCTAAAATTTACGGAGCACAAGGCCTACCCATTAATACCTTAAAACTGAACTTTACGGGTTCCGCAGGACAAAGTTTTGGTGCTTTTGCGACAAGAGGACTTACCATGACCGTTAACGGAAATACCAACGACTACCTTGGAAAAGGGCTCTCTGGAGCAAAGTTAGTAATCAAAGTGCCAGAAACGTCAACCATTATTCCTGAGGACAATGTTATTACAGGAAATGTAACCCTTTACGGTGCTACTGCCGGAAGGGCATATATAAACGGTAAAGCAGGCGAGCGATTTTGTGTGAGAAATTCTGGAGCAAAAGCTGTTGTTGAAGGTATTGGAGATCACGGCTGTGAGTATATGACTGGGGGTATTGCAGTAATTCTAGGAGAAGTAGGTCGGAATTTTGGTGCTGGTATGAGTGGTGGTATCGCGTACGTTCTAGATGATAAAAAAACCTTTCTAAAAAGATGCAATGCAGAGGCATTAAATCTTTTAGAAGTTACCGAAGACAATGATGTTAAAGAATTAAAAGACTTGATAGAAAGTCATTACAACGCAACATTAAGTCCTTTGGCTCAACGCATTTTAGAAAACTGGGAGTCGTATTTACCAAAATTCATCAAAGTACTACCGGAAGAATATAGACAAGCGTTAATCCGTTTGGAACAAGAAAAACTACAAACTACATAAATCGAAACATGGGAAAGATAACAGGATTTTTGGAATTCGATAGAAAAGTAGAATCATATAAACCCGTTGAGGAACGAATTAATAATTACAAGGAATTTACCGTTCCCCTACCTGAAAAAGAACTTAAGGAACAAGGTGCTAGGTGTATGGATTGCGGTATTCCATTTTGCCACAGTGGATGCCCTTTAGGAAATCTTATTCCAGATTTTAATGATGCCGTGTATAGAGGCAAATGGGAAAAGGCGAGTGAAATATTACATTCAACCAATAATTTTCCAGAATTCACAGGAAGATTATGCCCTGCCCCATGTGAAGAAGCCTGTGTACTTGGAATAAACGAAGACCCAGTTTCTATAGAAAATATAGAAAAAAATATTGTAGAAACTGCTTTTGAAAAGGGGTGGATTACGGCAAAACCACCTTTGACCAGAACTGGAAAGACTGTTGCTGTAGTCGGGTCTGGACCAGCTGGACTGGCGGCGGCCCAACAATTGAACAGGGTAGGCCATACGGTTACGGTATTTGAACGTGACGAAAAGCCTGGAGGATTGTTACGTTATGGAATTCCAGATTTTAAAATGGAAAAGCAGGTTATTGACAGACGTCTTGCCGTCCTAGAAGAAGAAGGAATTATTTTTAAATGTGGTGTTCATATCGGTATTGATAAAAAAGCCGATGAGTTAAAAAAAGACTTTGATGCTATAGTACTTTCGGGAGGCGCAACGGTTAAACGCGGTTTACCTATCGAAGGTTCGAACCTTAAAGGCGTTGTACAGGCGATGGATTTTTTAGGTCAAAACAATAAACGAGTGGATGGGATTACTGCTTTAGGTGAAGAAATTAAAGCTACCAATAAAGATGTAATAGTTATTGGCGGTGGCGATACAGGATCAGATTGTATAGGAACTTCTTTTCGTCAAGGCGCAACATCCGTTTCCAACTTCGAGATTATGCCTATGGCAACTGCCGATAGACCAGAAGATCAACCTTGGCCGTTTTGGCCAATGCGTTTAAGAACGAGCTCCTCCCACAAGGAAGGTGCAGAACGTTTCTTTAGTATTTCAACAAAGCGCTTTATAGGAGATGACGATGGCAATCTAAAAGGTCTGATTACATCAGAAATAGAATGGATAAAGACTCCTGGCCAAAGACCACAACTGAAGGAAGTACCTGGAAGCGAAAAAGAATGGAAATGTGAATTGACATTATTGGCTCTTGGTTTCACTGGATCTGAAACAACATTAGCAGAACAGTTTGGAATAACCATGGACCAAAGAACAAATATTAAAGCAACCGAGGATAATTATATGACGAACGTTCCCGGTGTTTTTGCAGCTGGCGACCAACGAAGAGGTCAATCCCTTATTGTATGGGCGATTTCAGAAGGAAGAGAGGCAGCATACCATGTAGATACTTATTTGATGGGAAAGTCAAATTTGCCTTTAAAAGGGGATGGGGATTTACCCAGAGTTTAAACCTTAGGCAATTATCTGTGCATCGTATACATCATCCAACTTATGAAAATAAGTTGGATTTTTAGTTCCTAGACAAGTTTTGAATAAAGTGCTTTCAGAGATACTTCGATCACATCCTTACAAGGGTCTAGGATTTACCCATAATATCTTCATATATTTTATCTAACGATAAGGTATCATCCATTGTCTTTTGCAGTTCCAAGAGTTCCTTGAACAGTGTTTTTACAGTATCAGAATGTTCAGGGTTACCGGCCAAATCATTCATTTCATTCGGGTCATTCTCTAAATCGAATAAAAGTACTTTTTCTATTTTGGGGTAAACCAAGAGCTTGAATCCGTTTTTACGAATCATTCGCTGAACATTAACATAAGCGCCATAAACCCCATCATAATGACTTTCATTTCGCTCTCCTCTAATAATATCTATAAAACTATGGAACTGTACATATTCTGGTTTTTCAATATGCGCCAATTCTAAGGTTGTTGCCATAATATCCTGCAAATAAACGTCTTGTCGTAGCACTTTCCCTTTTGGAACATCTGGACCCGTAACCATCATAGGTATGCGAATACTGTGATCAAAAAGACTTTGTTTTCCAATCAATCCATGATGGCCAACGGCTAGTCCATGATCAGCACCAAAAAAGATATAGGTATTATTCATTTTACCACTTTCCTCTAAAGCATCCAGGACTTTACCAATTTGCTCATCCATATGGCTTAAAAGCGCATAATACTCTTGGCGATGTACTTTTACCGCATATTCAGTTCTTGGAAAAGGAGCAAGCGCCTCATCTCTTAAACCTGGCGGATTCCCGATAGCATCTTTCCATGGATATTCCGGTAAGAAATTTTCCGGAACTTTTATATTCTCTAAAGGATACATATCTAAAAAACGTTGCGGGGCTTGTCTTGGATCGTGAGTTGCATTAAAAGCCAAATACATAAAGAATGGGTTGTCCTTATTTTTAGCCTTTTCTAAAAAAGATAGCGCATCCTCCTTAACTACTTCACTCCAATGCTTTCCGCCTTCCCAAAAACCACCTTGAAGGGTATCGGTAGGTGACCACTCCGTATCATCAGGTCCTGTTGGTCGTCCATACCCCAAAGGCATATACGTATTCCAATCCTTCATATCGCCCGATTCTTCCTTCCATTTCTTTATGGCTGTTCCAAGTTCATTCCTTCTATCCCCAGGCATACCGGGTCGCACATGCTTAGCTTCCATAAAAATAGTCGCGGCCGGAGCCAGCACATGCCATTTACCAGTCATGTACGTATCATACCCCTGCTTCTCCAAAAGTCTACTCCACGTTTGATTCAATGCTATTGAATCCCCGCTTGCCCACGCCTTAGTTTTTTTCTGAGCGTTCCAAATATAGGAGCCTGAAATGATCATTGCTCTAGACGCCACGCAAATGGCACCATTCCAACCTCCCATGTTATATGCATTTGTAAACGAAGTACCGTTCTTTACCAAACGATCTAAATTTGGAGTATATACATCCTCAAAGCCAAGTTCTCTTATACTTTCAAACGTTTGATCATCAGCAAATAGGAATACAAAATTAGGATTATCTGTTTCCTTCTTATTTTTTTTCTCCAATCTATCATTACAGGAGATCATTAACAAAAGTGCTAACAAAGGGAATACTAATAGTTTTCTCATGAATGCAGATTTTTGAAGGTAAGGTCTATTTTTCACCGTTAAGATATGCTATCATTATAGACTAATCCTACCGTTACTAGTAAAAGTAGTAACTAAACTTCAGATTCCACTTATTTACAGTTTAGGATAATTCTACCCGTGATTACCATTTTATCTATTTTATAAGATTCATTCCTTTTCATGGTAATAAGTAATAGCCAAAAGACAGGGCAAACTTAAATTTAACTAATAGGGTTTTACTCTTTAAGTTTTGGGCACAAAAAAACCCCCTTACATTTCTGTAAGGGGGTTCTCGAAAAAGGCGGCTACCTACTCTCCCACTTGGTATAGCAGTACCATCG
>RCND010001484.1_pt1 | contig 13276 bp, 14 predicted proteins | sample 2041351 | NCBI WGS metagenome assembly RCND01 (sample SAMN09708230, study PRJNA481090) | Marine sediment metagenome, whole genome shotgun sequencing project. | biome: marine sediment; feature: ocean; material: sediment; isolation source: Sewage treatment plant 12B marine sediment (STP12B) ...
GCTATCGCGATGACCACGCGCTGCCGCATACCACCTGAGAACTGGTGCGGGAACTGCTTGATGCGAACTTCGGGGTCGGGAATGCCGACCTGATGTAATAAATCGACGGCGATTTTTTGAGCTTCGCGGGAGTCTTTGATATCGAGATTGTTCAGAATGGTTTCCACCATCTGATTTTCGACGGTAAACAGCGGGTTAAGCGAGGTCATCGGGTCTTGAAATATAAAGCCGACGCGTGAACCGCGGACCTTCAGAATCTGCTTGTCGTTGAAATCTGATATCTTGCTGTCGTTGAGGTATATCTCTCCTTTGGATACTCGACCCGGTGGGCTCAGCAGCTGCACGATACCATTGCCGATAGTTGACTTGCCGGCTCCGGATTCACCCACCAGGCCGAGGATTTCGCCGGCTTCCAGATCAAAGCTGACGCCTTCGACCGCATAGTCGGTTTCGTATCTGCCCGGGAATTCTATACTCAGATTTCGGATGCTTAGCAGCGGCATGTGTTTTTGGTTTTTAGCACCATTAACAGGGAAACGGGATGCTAACGCGACTGCTAGTAAATTGCCACCTCTCCGAGCAGCCAATCAACACTATCATCTCCCTCGAGCACAAGGCGCTTGCGCGTTTGATAATTAAGTTGCGGTGTCGATTTCAGTAATTCTCGATAAATGTCCGCCTCGATAGTGATTAGCCCACAATCGGTGCTGGCCACCATTTCCACGGACCGATTTTCGCTATAAGGACGCCATCCCAGTTCTTCACCGGCGACAATTTTTTCCTGACTGCCGTCTTCGTGCACGATTGAGCCGAAGCCTTCCACCAGTATGTACATATGGGAATCCTCCAGCCAGCGGGTCTTGCCACTTTCCACGACCTGCCACTCGGCTACTCTGGAAATCTTGTCGGTGACGGTTGATGACAATTCGGCGAACTGAGGCAGTAACTTGATCACCGGGCGAAGCAGCCAGCGGTCTTCGAGTACCGTTTGCAAACCGCTGTAGCGAATGAAGCTACGAAAAGTTTCCTCGGCGAACACACAAACCGTGACCGGAGTTTTGGCGACAACGCTGGCGTTGCGCACACCTGAACCGGTAAGCACCGCCATTTCGCCGATAATATCGCCGGCTTGCAGCAACGCCACGGCCTCACGCCCGCCTTCGTCGACGCGCACTACCTCGCAGTAACCGGTCAGAATCAGGTAAACCGAACCATGCGTCGATGCGTCTTGCACGATGATCACATCATCAGTGTTGTAGCGATAGATTTCCTGCTCGGCAAGCAAATTGCGCATCCAGCGATTGGGGAAGGGTTGCCCAAGCCAAAGCGTCAGGTAGTGATTGATCTGCGAGGTGTAGATCATGCTGTCACCTTCCAGCAGTGTGTAGCGCTTGCCTGAGCTGGCGAGTGAAAAGGTGGTTTGCAGGGCATCCGGGACCTTGTCGACGTGCACAAAGACGACCCGTTCTGCTTGCGATTTTAATGAATCCGCGGGGTCGCCGTGTATTTCCCCGGCACCGCCGTCAGCGATCAGTAAATGGAAATTGTGCTGGTACAGGCGTTCCAGGTTTTCAACAGTTTCTGCCCGCACTATGCCTTGCTCGCCCATGCTGCGCACCGCGGACATGTTTTGATTGTCGCCAACGATGCAGACATCCCGGAAAACGCCCTTGTGCAGTGTCGAGAAAGTGGCGCCTATGGTTGGAATACTGTGTACCGTGTTGTGTACATCGATATTCAGTCCGTAGTAGTTCAGCGAATCACCGGGGTTTACGCGCAACAAAGTGAAGTGCTCGCGCACTGCATCCACTGTCCAGCCGAGACTGCAAGACAGCTTCTCCATCGCCATGTTGAAAATTTCCTCGGTGGTAATCACCTCGACCCGGTGCGGCATTTCCATCAGCGGAAACATCGAGCAGTGGTCATCATGCAGATGGGTCAGGAACACCGCGGATACCTGGTTGCGGGAAATGCCACGTGCAAACAGATGCTGATCGAGAAAAGGGATCGAATCGATGAGCAGATAATCACCGTTGTAGCAAAGCGCAAGGCCGGTGCAGGGTTCGTCGGTCGCAAAACCGGAAGCGCCGCCGAGCACTTCGATTCCCAATTTCGAAAGGCCGCCTGGCACGTAATCGATTTGCACCGGGTAGGGCGGGAGCACCTCGATCTCATCGTTCAGATCGACGTAAACATCGCCGCCTGGACTCGACACCAGGTATCGATCGACGCCCTTGTGTTCAATCGCCAGGTCCCCGGCTACAGCCAGGTTATCTTCAAATGGAATCAGGTTAAAAAAGTCGTCGACTGGCCTCACTTTGCCATTGCCATCCTTGATCGCAAGTGCTTCGGAAACCGCCAACCATTCGCGCTTGAGTGCTTCGCCGGTGTGCCATTTGTCGAGTTCGCTGCGCGTTGGTCCAAGTAGTGTGTAGCGCAGCAGGCGCATCGCCTGGCTGATGGTTTCCGGGTCGCCGATCAGATTGAGTTTGCGATTTTCGGCAAGCCCCCTGGCAATAAACAGGAAAAAATACAGCGGAAACTCAAGGTTGTTGAGCAGGGATCCGTCCTTTTCGCGAATATCGGTCAGCACCAGAGTATCGAAATTGGTGATATTTTCGCGTAGCAGTGCCTTCAGCACTTCGGGCGGTTGCGCGAACAGCACTGTCTCACTTTCATCCGTGACGATTCTGCACCCAGGTGCGGGCATTAAGATTTTTGGTTCAGCCATTTTCTAAATAACTATTGCTGAGCTAGGCAGTGTACCGCGATGGTCAGCGAGGCGATAGACGTAAATATGTTAGATAGTTTGCATTTATCGAGACTGGAGAAAGGCTTATCCGGTTAGGGTTTCAGTCGATATTGGTGCAGATTTTCGTAATGTGGGCGGGCTAGTCGGGCGATTTCCTGATCGTGTTTATCGAGCTCGTAACGGCGTTCGCGATGGGGTGAAAACCCGGTTGATTGCCTAACGGAGTCATACCAGTAGGGAGCCCAAACGCCATCACTGTCGCGCGGTCCAGCTGGCCAATGCAGCATTTTATCGCTGAACTCGATTTCATAATGAGCGCAGATGGCTTCCAGCATGGAACGCGGATCGAGCAGAAAATCGCGGCTATCGATGACCAGTGGATTTTGCCCGTTAAGACAACTGACCTCGTCGAACAGCTCGGCCTGCTGCGCGAAACCGATGTCCTCGAGTGTCAGCGTGCCGCGTACCGCTTTATAGGAAGCGATGACCGCTTCCGGGTCACGGATCAGAAAGCAGTTGTCCAGGTTTTTAACCCATGAGCGATCCAGTTGCGGCAGCAGGTGCAGGGTCATCTGCTTTTGATAGAAGATCGACTTGCCCCCGGGAATGGCACCAATACAACGTTTGATAATGGCCTCGCTGTCACTGCCCTGATCGGCAATTACTTCGCTTGCCCCGGGATGGTCGATCGCCGTGGCGTCAAGATAGTATCCGTAGAAGGGTTCGTCCCAGACGACACAGTCCTCGCGGTTCTCCCAGGCGCGCATCAACGCTGTCGAGATGTTGCGCGGTCCTGACCACATCGCGATACGCAGTGATGCTTTACTCATGGGGTCAGCTGCACTCGGCTTCGAGCATGGCAAGATATAGCAATTGCAATTTCTCGACCATTGGGCCTCGCTGACCACTACTATGGCTATCACCAATTACGCGGCCGTCGATCTCGGCGACCGGTGCAAGGCCTGCGAAGGTGCCTGTGACAAAGGCTTCGTCGGCTCCGTAGACATCAGTCAAACTAAAGTTTTTCTGGTACACCGGGATATCGTTTTGTTGGCACAGCTTGATGACGTTACCTCGAGTAATGCCGCCGAGGCAGTAATCACCGGTGGACGTCCATACTTCACCCTTGCGCACAATAAAGAAGTGAGTTGAGTTGCAGGTAGCAACAAATCCATGCGGGTCCAGCATCAGCGCCTCGTCGGCACCGGCTTTGGCTGCCTGAATACAGGCAGTGATGCAGTTCAGTTTGGAATGGCTGTTGAGTTTGGGGTCCTGGACATCGGGGTAGCCGCGGCGCACATGTACCGTGAAAAGACGGATACCCTTGTGCGCAGTTTCCGGCAGCGCTTCCTTGTACTCGGGAATAATGACGATGGTCGGCGGAGTGATGGTGATGCGCGGGTCCTGATAGGGTGTAGCCTTGATGCCGCGCGACACCATCAGGCGAATGTGGACGCCCTCGTGCATCTGGTTCTTTTGCAGAACCTGGTAAATGCGTTCGCGCAGTTGTTGCGGACGAACTTCCATTTCCATGTCGAGCGCCTTGGCGCCTTCATAGAGGCGATCCAGGTGCTGGTCGAGAAACGCAACCTTGCCGTGATGTACGCGCAGGCCTTCCCATATTCCATCTCCCAGCACGAAACCGCTGTCAAAGACGGATACGCGGGCCTCGTCGCGCACAAAATGCTCACCGTTGATGTCGATGATGATGGTGGCATTACGCGGATCGTCCTGATATTCGTGTGTGCCCTTGGTCTGATTACTCATCGATACTCCCTAATTCAAAAAGCTGTCCCATGCTGCTGATCGAAAGATAAGCAGCACCGTCGCGTTGTGTTTCGTCGGCGAAGTTCAGCAGGTCATAAAATGCGCTGCGACTGATCAACGCTTCGAGGCCATCGCGTATATACAGATAAGGCCGTGGTTGTCCTGTATTTGCATCGATATAGACACGCAAGGGATGCGCCTGGTCAAGGAGGATGCGCTCGCCGATGTTGGTGGTAAAGACAATGGCGGTCGTACCGTCGGCATCGATTTGTTCAACCAGTGTGGCGAGAAACGGTGCATCTTCTACCTCGATGCGCAGCTTTTCGGCGGGCGTCACCAGGTAGTAACTGTCTTGTTCACGGCGCAGTATTCCGGCGAACAGTTTTATCAGGCCCTCTCTCTGAAAGCGCCGACCCTGGTGGTGCCAGCTTCCATCGATGGCGATACGGATATCAATCTCACCTTCATATGATGGTTGCCACTCGCGTCTAGTTGCTTGTGTGGCCTCATCGGATTTGATGCTGGCGAGGATTTTTTCTAGTTCGGACATGGCTGGATCTGTATTGATTTGGCGCGATAATATGTCGGCTGCGCCCAGATGTCATCCTGCTTACGCGCGGTTCGACGTATCGGGAATGGCGGGAATGACGGAAAGACCGAGTGCTTCAGCCACCGGTGACCGGTGGGAAGAAGGCGATTTCGTCGTTGTCGGTAATTGGCACGTTGTCGTCACTCATTTCCTGGTTGATTGCGATCAGAATGCGGGTTTCACCGTCGAAGCTGCTGTGAAAGGGTTCGCCGCGTGTGCGCAGTAGAGTCACCAGATCAATCACCGAGTTGCAGCCATCGGGCAATTCCAGCTGTTCTGATTTTACGCCAAGTGTTTCCGCGAGGCTCGCAAAGTAGAGAATCTTTGCCAAGTTCTAATGTGCCCAGTCGAGGAACTGAATACTAACCATATCGCCAGGTTCGACTCCATCGTTGTCATCTGGCAACACGATGAGACAGTTGGCGCGACTCATTGAGGTCAAGATTCCTGAACCCTGCTTGCCAGTCTTGCCGACCTGCCACTGGTTGTCTTTATCAAGCGTGGCGACGCCGCGCTGAAACTCGGTGCGTCCGGGCTTCTTGCGCATGCGTTCAAGTGATCGCGCCGGCACCAGCAATGGAGGTTTCATACTTGCACCGGAAAGCACTTCGATAGCAGGTGCGACGAACTGGTGAAAGGTAATCATGACAGCTACCGGGTTTCCGGGCAGCCCCATGAAAATGCTGTTGCCGATCTGGCCGAAGGTCAACGGACGTCCCGGCTTGATTGCGATCTTCCAGAATTCGGTATCACCGAGATCTGCCAACGCCGGTTTAATGTAGTCGGCCTCCCCTACAGATACACCGCCGGTGCTGATGATCAGATCGGCCTTTGTCGATGCATTGGCAAGGGCTTCACGCATGCTGTCCGGGTTGTCACGCACCACGCCGAGGTCGACGATTTCAACTGGCAGGCTCGCCAGCATTCCGTACAGGCTGTAACGGTTGCTGTCGTAAATCATGCCGGGCTGAAGCGGTTCGCCGACGGGCATGAGTTCGTCTCCGGTGGAGAAAAAGGCAACCACTGGTTGCCGCTTGACCTGCAATTTGGCGATGCCCAGTGATGCCAATACGCCGAGATCGGCTGGGCTCAGACGGACTCCGGCCTCGATCACGATTTCTCCTTGCTCAATGTCTTCACCGGCCTGGCGAATGTTTTCACCGACGCGATGGTTGGCATCAACGCGAACTTTACCGTTTTCGCTTAGCTCGGTCTGCTCCTGCATGATGACTGCATCGGTGCCCACAGGGACGAGTGCGCCGGTCATAATACGCACACATTGACCCGGGCCGCAGTCTCCGATGTAAGGTACGCCAGCGAAGGCGGTGCCGATTTCCTCGAGCTCTGCGATGCTGCCTTCGATTAGGCTGTCGATTGCTAGCGCGTAGCCGTCCATCGCCGAATTCGGCGATGGCGGGACCTTTCGCGGTGATTTGACGGCCTCATTATTGACCCGATTCAGGCATTCACGGATCGGCAGTCGCTCGCAGGCGAGCACAGGGATTACGCGCTTCTCGATGCGAGCGAGTGCCTCGGACATACTGATCATTCCAGGTTCGAATGGGTCTGCACAGCTGGGCTGGTTGGGTATCTTATTAGTCATGAACAGATGGTCATATCTTTAAGCTGTTAATTGAGGCATAGACGCCATCAAAATGGTAGAGGCAACTTCGGATTTTTTGACGTGATTCCATAATTTTGAGCCTGCAAGCCATTTAATTTACGCATTGGGGCTATAAAAGCGTCGGCGAGAGTGGTATTTTTACGACTTAGAAATGAACCGTTCCAGCCCGATAAAATTATAGTATCAAGCGGGAACAATAAAAACGACACAATCGGAGGATACAATGCAAAAATCCCTACACATCGATCCGGGGAAGTGTACCGGCTGTCTCCAGTGCGAAATGGCCTGCTCTTATGAGCACACTGGGACCTTCAACCCGTCACGATCGTTTATCAAGGTATTTACCTTCCATCATGAAGGGAGATTTGCGCCTTATACCTGTACCCAGTGCGATGAAGCCTGGTGCATGCGAGCCTGTCCGGTTGATGCGATCACCATTGATACGGCCACTGGTGCCAAGGTGGTATCCGACGACAAGTGTGTTGGTTGCAAGGTTTGCACCATTGCTTGTCCCTTTGGCACGATCAATTACTCGCAAACTACAGGCAAGGTCGTCAAGTGCGATCTCTGTGGCGGCGATCCGCAATGCGCAGCTGCCTGTCCGACCGATGCCATCACGTATATTGACGCTGACTGGACCGGTTACGATCGCATGCTCGCCTCGGCGGCAAAAAGCTTGCCTGCCACCGAAGTCACCGCGTAAATCACCGTGTAAATAACTGTGTAAACATGGGAGTTAATGAATCATGTCATGGACAAGAAATATACTGAGGGTCAATCTCTCAGAAGGTAGCTGTACCGCCGAACCGCTCAATATGGAATGGGCGCATCAATATCTAGGCCAACGTGGACTGGCAACAAAATATCTGACCGAGGAAGTTGATCCCGCCTGCGATCCGCTTGGGATCGAGAATAAAATGATCATGGCCACCGGGCCATTGACCGGCACCATGGCCTCGACCGGAGGCCGTTATTCCGTCATCTGCAAAAGCCCGCTTACCGGCGCAATCGCCTGCTCCAATTCAGGTGGTTTCTTCGGCGCGGAGCTGAAGTTTGCTGGCTGGGATATGGTTATTTTCGAAGGTAAATCTGACAAGCCGGTCTACCTGTATATCCAGAATGAGAAGGCCGAGCTGCGCTCTGCCGAAGACTTGTGGGGCAAGTCTGCCTGGGAAACCGATGACATTCTTCACCAGACTCACCAGGATCCGCAGTTACGTGTTGCCTGTATCGGTCGTACCGCTGAGCACGGTTGCCTGTTTTCAGCGGTGATGAACGACAAGCATCGTGCCGCCGGACGTTCCGGTGTTGGCACGGTTATGGCGTCCAAGAATCTGAAGGCAGTCGCGGTTCGAGGCACCGGTGGGATCGGTAATATCAATGATGCCGAGGCGTTTATGGCGGCCACCAATGATGGCAAGGCAGTTCTTGCTGAAAACGCGGTTACCGGGCAGGGCCTGCCGGCTTTTGGCACGCAGGTGCTGATGAACGTTATCAACGGTGTTGGCGGTTTGCCAGCACGCAACATGCGTGATGTCGGGTTTGAAGGGGCGGAGAATATTTCTGCCGAAGCAATGGCCGAACCGCGCAAGAGCGACGGCAAAGCAAATCTGACCACCAATGGAGCCTGTTTCGGTTGCACCATTGCCTGTGGACGCATTTCAACGGTCGATCCAGAGCATTTCTCGGTCAAGGACAAGCCTCAGTACAAGGGCGCTTCCGGTGGCCTGGAGTATGAAGCAGCCTGGGCGCTTGGTGCCGATACCGGAGTCGACGATCTGGATGCACTGACTTACATAAACTTTCTCTGTAATGAAGATGGCATGGATCCGATTACCTACGGTTGCACCGTGGCCGCGGCGATGGAAATGTTCGAAGATGGTGTGCTTACTACCGAACACACCGGCGGTATCGATCTGCGCTTCGGCAATGCTGAGGCTTTCGTCGCGATTACCGAGCAATTCGTGACCGGTGAAGGTTTCGCCGCAGATCTGGGGCTTGGTTCCAAGCGTCTGTGTGAGAAATACGGTCGTCCGGAACTGTCCATGACGGTCAAGGGTCAGGAATTCCCGGCTTACGATCCGCGCGGCATTCAGGGCATCGGCCTGGCATATGCCACGTCAAATCGCGGTGCCTGTCATCTGCGTGGTTACACCATCGCTTCTGAAGTGTTGGGTATCCCGGTCAAGACCGAGATGAACGACACCGACGGCAAGGCGGAGCTAGTGAAGGCATTTCAGGATGCAACTGCTGTGGTCGATTCGGCCGGATTGTGTGTATTCACCACCTTTGCCTGGGGCATGGATAACATCGCACCGCAAATCGATGCGGCCTGTGAGGGCGATTGGAGTGTTGAAAACTGTCTCGAGACCGGTGAGCGTATCTGGAATATGGAGCGTCTTTTCAATGAGGCGGCCGGTTTCACCGCGGACGACGATAAGTTACCGAAGCGGTTGCTTGAAGAAGTGATCAAGCATGGCCCGACTGAAGGTCAGGTGAACCGTCTTGGAGAAATGCTGCCGCAATACTATGCGGCCAGGGGCTGGACTGCGGATGGCAAGATTCCACAGGAAACCCGTCAACGCCTGTCACTCTAATCGAGGGCGCTGCTGATCAAGCCATGATTGATTTACGCTGGCATAAATTGCCCCAGACTCCTCTGAAAATCGCAGCAATAGACTGGCTATTGCGGCTCACTTCAAAGGAGTTTGGGACGATTTCTACTCAGCCTAAATTCAACCAGACTCAATCAGCAGCTCCCTGAACCTTCGACCCCTCGCGTGATGCGAGGGGTCTTTCAATTTGAAGAGCGCTGAATCATGCAACATATCATTATAGGGGCAGGTCCCGCGGGCGTGATTGCCGCCGAAACTCTGCGTAAGGCTGACCCGAATGCAGACATTACCATCATCGGCGATGAGCCCGAACCACCCTATTCGCGCATGGCTATCCCTTACTACCTGATCGACAACGTCGGTGAGTCGGGTACTTATCTGCGTGATCCTGATCAGCACTTCCAGACCCAGAAAATTGAAGTTGTGCAGCAGCGCGTGGATAAGATCGACGCGGCTGAAAAACAGCTTAATCTCGCTGACGGCAGCACGCGGGCCTATGATCGGCTATTAATTGCAACGGGTTCGCATCCGGTGAGCCCGCCCATTCCAGGTCTCGATTTACCGCAGGTACATTCCTGTTGGACGCTGGAAGATGCACGCAACATTATCCGCCTGGCTCAACCCGGTTCCAATGTAGTTCTGATCGGTGCCGGTTTCATCGGTTGTATTATCCTCGAAGCGCTGGTTAAACGTGGAATCAATCTGGCGGTGATCGAAGCGGGCAACCGTATGGTGCCGCGCATGCTCGATGAGAATGCCGGTGGTTTGCTGGAAAGCTGGTGTAAAAAAGAAGGTATCGACGTGCACAGTTCCTGTACCGTGGATGGTATTGCGGCGGCAGATGGTGAACTGGTTGATGTCAGTCTGAGTGATGGTGGCAATCTCTCTGCCGCGCTGGTGATTACCGCGACCGGCGTCAAAGCCAATATCGATTTGTTGGAAGGCACGGGCATCGAGACCGATCAAGGCATTCTGGTAGATCACTGTATGCAGACCAACGTGGCCGATATCTACGCCGCTGGTGACGTGGCGCAGGGCGTTGATTTCTCCACGGGAAAACACGAAGTGCAGGCGATTCAGCCAACTGCCACCGATCACGGCCGTATAGCCGCGCTCAATATGGCGGGACAGGGCAGCGCTCATCACGGTACCTTGAATATGAATGTGCTTGATACGGTTGGCCTCATTTCCTGTTCCTTTGGGTTGTGGATGGGCGTCGACGGTGGCGAGAGTTCGCAGCTATACAACGCTGAAGAATATCAGTACATCAATCTGCAATTTGATGGCGATCATCTGGTCGGTGCCAGTAGCGTCGGCAAAACCCAGCACATCGGTGTGTTGCGTGGATTGATCGAATCGAAGATTCACCTCGGTGTGTGGAAGCAGCGATTGATGAATGATCCGACGGCGATCATGGAAGCCTATGTCGGGTGTACCCAGGAACTCGGGTACAGTTGATACGGTCTATACCGGGTCACTCCGGTTGAACTCTTATGCAGATCTATATCGAATTCTACGCATCGCTGATGCAATATCTTCCTCCCGGCAAGAGTCGTTTCCGACGTGAAGTTCGGGTCGATGAGGCTCTGCCAGTCAGTAAGGTGATCGAGCAGTTCCACATCCCGGCAAAAATGGCGCACATCGTTCTGGTTAATGGGCATTTTGTCAACGCTGACCAGCGCGATGATCGTGCGCTTGTCGAGGGAGACGTGGTTTCCATCTGGCCCCCGGTTGCGGGTGGCTGAACTTTTGTGGGTACCCCATGAAAACCAACCCTGATCCCGGGTCACCGATCGTCGAGTATCAGATGGGCTATGCTGCGGATGAATTCGGCAAGGTCCTCAACGGCCCCTTCAGTGGCGACAAATCTCCCTATCAATGCCGAGAGCTGGCACGCCACCATTGGTGTGTTGAGCAATCCGCAGAAGATCTCGATCTGAACATAGAAGTCGCTCAGAAACCGCCGCGTAAACTGGGTCTGTTCAATCTGCCAGTGCTCGAGGTTCGCTTTTGTTTCGGAGATACCGAGTCTGCGCTTCGAATTCAGTTCTTCCACCGTTTTCACCAGTATTTTCATAAGGGTGGCGGATGACCCCGGCACAAAAAAATCGCTATGCGCGCCACATCCGCCTGCCACAAATCGGTGAAAGCGGGCAGCAAGCGATTCTAGAATCCAGCGCGTTGATTGTCGGGATCGGTGGTCTCGGCTCACCGGCAGCCATGTATCTTGCTGCGGCCGGCATCGGCAAACTGATATTGAGCGATTACGACATTGTCGAAACCTCCAACCTACAACGCCAGATCATTCATCATCAGGCCTCGGTCGGCGAAAACAAGGTGGATTCTGCCCGGCAGACCCTCGCGGCGCTCAATCCCGACTGTGATGTCGAGGTCATCGGCCATCAGCTTGAAACTGACGAGTTGAAGCAGGTTATTGATTCGGTCGATATCGTGCTCGACTGTAGCGACAACTATCCGACGCGTTTTGAAGTGAATCGTTACTGTGTTGAAACTGCAACACCACTGGTTACCGGTGCTGCGATTCGCCTCGAGGGTCAGATCATGAACTACCAGCCGGCCGCCAACAGTGCCTGTTACCAATGTCTTTACACTGAAGCCTACGGAAACGAAGAGTCCTGTGAACTTGAAGGGGTGCTCGGTCCGGTCGTTGGTGTTATCGGTACGATGCAGGCATTGCAGACACTTTTGCTGCTCGCGGGCCAGGGCGAGGAAATGGTAAATCGACTGCTGTTGTTTGATGCATTGTCAATGGAATGGCAGGGTGTCAATTTGCCGAAAAATCCCAATTGTCCTGTTTGTGCAAATCTCTGAAAGCTGGATTTGGCAAAATTCTCATCAAACTGCACACGTTTGACTAATGCAGGTAGGACTAAACACCGATCGAGCTATTAATCAGGGGCAGTAGAATTCATGGAAAAGTCAGACGATATGCCCATCTGGGTATTTCTTGCGTTTTCGAGCATCAACACTAGAAAAGGCGCGTTGTTGTTAATCCGAGCCTGCCTGGTGTTCTCAATCTATTGTATTCCCTGGCCGCTGTTTCTCACGGATCAAGCCTGGGTGTCGAGTATTTTCCTAATTGACGACTGGAGCTGGATTGCAATGATGGTGCCCATCGTAGCCTGGTACTGGCTAAGTTTGCGGTGGATTGATAAAAACTCAGCTTGGGAAACCCCCTCGGTGACCTGATGAGATCCAAATGATGAATCGCATCGTTACCGGCAAAGGGTTTCAGCGGGGTGATAGATTTCGATGAAGCAGTCGATAGTTGGATATCACAAGGATGAAGAGGATGACTGGGTAGCCGAGTTAGACTGCGGCCACAACCAGCATGTGCGCCACAATCCACCACTGGTCAGTCGACCCTGGGTGGAGACGCCAGAGGGTCGGGACTCGATGCTGGGCTACCAACTGAACTGCGTAAAATGCGATGCAGATCTGCCGGTCGACAATAAATAAAACCTTTCCGGTGTCGCCAGGCAGGTCAAATTTCCAGGTTCTATTGAAACCTGTCTGGCTGGCCTCCCGAATCGTAATCAGTCGAGCCTCGCTCCCGGCAGCCTGATTCATGGGCAATGTCCGGCGTTGGGGCGGTGCAAGGAGCATGCTATAGTCGTCGATAATTCTATTGCTGATTCACTGGCCTTACTCCATTAGCTGCCCTCTGGGCTGGTGCGGCTGACTATGTTTTTAGAGGCGAACCGGCAATGCTCTATAAAAAATAATTAATGGGGGAATGATTATGCGCCGATTTCATAAAGCATTAACGGTCGTCATCTTATCTGCATGTTCGCAAGCTGCTCTCGCTGTCCCGTTTACTTTTGAAGCACGCTCACTGGGCATGGGCGGTGTTGGCGTTGCCACAGCGGACCTCGCGACCGCCGCATGGGCAAACCCTGCGATGCTAA
>RCND010001485.1_pt1 | contig 13270 bp, 8 predicted proteins | sample 2041351 | NCBI WGS metagenome assembly RCND01 (sample SAMN09708230, study PRJNA481090) | Marine sediment metagenome, whole genome shotgun sequencing project. | biome: marine sediment; feature: ocean; material: sediment; isolation source: Sewage treatment plant 12B marine sediment (STP12B) ...
GGGCTGGATGCATCTTCCTGGGCCAGCGGATTAACGGTGTCATTGGCACCGACTACGATGGAGACGTCAACGTCTGGAAAGTCTTTATTGATTTCATCCATTTCAAATACAATGTCATAAGGCACCTTGGCCTCGGCCAGCAACACATTCATGTGCCCGGGCATACGCCCGGCGACTGGATGAATGCCAAAGCGCACCTTGATGCCCTTTTTGAGCAAGGTCCGCGAGATATCCGCAACCGCATGCTGTGCCTGCGCTGTGGCCATGCCATAGCCCGGCACGATCATCACGTCCCTGGCATTGTTCAACAAGTGCGCCAGCGCGGGAATATCGATGGTTTGCACCTCACCCTCGATTACAGGCCCACTCGATGCTCCACCCGCGGTGCCGAATCCCCCGGCGATAACACTGAGAAAATTCCGATTCATCGCGCGACACATAATGTAACTCAGAATCGCACCACTGCTGCCCACCAGCGCACCGGTGACGATCAGTAGATCGTTCGACAGCATAAAGCCGGTCGCGGCGGCGGCCCATCCGGAATAACTGTTCAGCATCGAGATCACAACAGGCATATCGGCACCACCTATGGCAGCCACCATGTGGATGCCAAACAGCAGCGCGAGCAGCGTCATCGCCAGTAGCAACAGCGTCGCCTGGTGATGATCAGCCGCACCGACGAATTGCACTCCGATCACAATCACTCCGATCAGTATCGCCAGATTCAGCCAGTGGCGAACCGGCAACAGCATCGGCTGCCCACCAATAAGCCCGCTGAGCTTGCCGTAGGCAATGATGGATCCAGTGAAGGTCATCGCACCGATACCCACACCGATGAAAATCTCGATCTCATGAATGGATTTCTCGACACCCGTGTACTCGACCGAGGCATCGAGGAAGCTGGCGATCCCGATCAAAACTGCGGCGAGTCCGACCAGGCTGTGCAACATTGCCACCAGCTCCGGCATTTGCGTCATCTGCACACGGCGCGACAGCACAAAACCGATGATGCCGCCGGCTAGCATGATCGCGACCAGCCATTCGAAATGACGCGTCACGAAGGCAGCGATGGTGACCACCACAGCGATCACCATTCCGATCATGCCGAACAAATTACCGCGGCGCGCCGTGTCATTGTTGCTGAGACCACTCAGCGCGAGGATGAATAAAACCGCCGAGGCGAGGTAGGCTGCTGTAATCAGGCTTGAAGACATTTCCATTACCCTCTGAACATCTGCAGCATGCGTTGCGTCACGGAGAAGCCACCCACGATATTAATGCAGGTAATGAATACCGCTATTCCAGCAAGAATGTAGATCAAACCATTACTACTCGAAATTTGTGTCAGCGCGCCCAGTATGATGATGCTACTAATCGCATTGGTGACGCTCATCAACGGTGTATGTAAGCTCGGGCTGACCTTCCAGATCACCATGTAACCAATAAAACAGGACAGAACAAAGACGGTGAAATGCGCCATGAAGGATGGGGGCGCGACCTGACCGAGACCAAACAAAGCTATCCCACCGAGTAATAATGGCAGCCAGACACTCTGACTGAAACGCGCCAGCGCAGATGGCTCTGCAACTATTGCCGGTATCGTCTCGTGCTGCTGCTCCTCGTCGAGGTTGATCGCCTGCCCACCAAAACTCGGTTTGCGCTCAGCTCCAACGGCGATCGGTGGTGGCGGCCAGGTGATTTCGCCACCATTAACCACGGTGGCACCTCGAACCACGACATCTTCCATATCCACCGTGATCTGCCCATCTTTTTGTGGACACATTTCCATGATCAGGTTGTATACATTGGTCGCGTAAAGCTGGCTTGACTGCGCCGCCATGCGACTCGGCAGGTCGGTGTAACCAACAATGTTGACACCATGCCGATTGACCACCTTGTCGGGCACTGTCGCTTCACAATTACCACCCTGCTCGGCCGCCAGATCGATGATAACGCTGCCATCGCGCATGGTTTCCACCATGCCCCGGGTAATCAGTTTGGGCGCTGGCTTGCCTGGAATCAGCGCGGTAGTGATGATGATATCGACTTCACAGGCCTGGCGTGCAAACAGCGCCATTTCTGCAGCGATGAATTCCTTGCTCATCACCTTGGCGTAGCCGCCCTGGCCGGTCCCGTCTTCTTCAAACTCGAGTTCCAGAAACTCGGCATCCATACTCTGGATCTGTTCTTTTACCTCGGGGCGAGTATCAAAAGCGCGCACGATTGCGCCCAGCGACTTTGCGGTACCGATGGCCGCAAGTCCGGCAACACCGGCGCCTATAACCATCACCTTGGCCGGATCGACCTTGCCGGCCGCGGTAATCTGCCCGGACAGGAACCGATCAAAATGATGCGCGGCTTCAATCACCGCTCGATAACCGGCAATATTCGCCATCGAACTCAACGCATCCAGTTTTTGCGCTCTCGATATCCGTGGAATCGAATCCATTGCCAGCACCGTTGCCTTGCGGCTGGCAAAATGCTGCAGCATTTCTTCATTCTGACCGGGCCAGATAAAACTGATCAAGTGCGCGGCTTCGGGCATCAACTCGATCTCATGGCGGCCGAGCTGATTGTTATATTCAGGAGGACGCACCTTCAGGATCAGCTCACCGGCAGCCCACACAGATTCGGTATCGCTAGCAATCTCGGCACCCATTTCCCGAAATACATCGTCTTCGATATTAGCACCTGTACCTGCCCCCGATTCGACAATCACTTCGAATCCGGCCGCAATTAGTTTGCCTACAACATCCGGAGAGGTAGCGACACGTTTCTCGCCACGATGGATTTCAGCTGGAATCGCTATTTTCATAATCAGCCCGCCCCAAGGTTAGATTTGAATTATGGTGATCTGGAAAACTGCAGGATTGGACTATATCCCAATTCTGGCAAACGCAATACCCGACTAATGGGATAGTCTTCTACATCTGTTTTCATAGACTCTCTTATCTTATAAGTGCATCATTCTGCACCATTCATCGCCGACGAACTATGGGATTTTAGGGACCATGAAATTTTTTAGATCAGCACTATGCAATTTCTAGATTCTATACTCTCGAAAGCGAGAGCCAACCCCCAAAAAATCGTGTTGGCCGAGGGTGAAGATGCCCGCGTCATAGAAGCCGCAATACGAGCTCAGGACGACGCCATTGCTCACTGCATTCTGCTGGGCCGAAAGCGGGAAATTCACCAGCAGGCAGAGACGCTTGGTCTCGACTTGAAAGACATTGAGATACAGGACCCATCAACATCGGAGTCACACCAAAGTTATAGCCAGCAGCTGCTGGAGCTTCGTCGACACAAGGGAATGACACCCCAACAGGCAGACCAGCAAGCCCGTGATCCACTGTGCTTTGCAGACCTGATGCTGCGTGCCGGCGCTGCCGATGGTTCAATTGCCGGTGCGGTCTACACCACGGGTGAGCGGGTGCGTTCCGCCTTGCAAATCGTCGGGGTCAAACCCGGATTCAACTCGGTCTCGAGCTTTATGTTGATGTTGTTTGAAGCCGAACACCATGATCCGAAGCAAGCCATGTTGTTCGCCGACTGCGCGCTTATTGTCGAACCCGATGCGGCGCAACTGGCCGAGATCGCAGTTTCCACGGTGCAATCCGCGCAGCAAATTCTTACCGATGAGCCACGGGTGGCAATGCTGTCCTTTTCTACCGATGGCAGCGCAGATCACCCCCTGGTTAGCAAGATCATTGAAGCCACACGAATGGCGCGCGAACTACTGCCCGAAATAGCGATTGAAGGTGAAGTTCAGCTGGATGCGGCGATTGTGCCTGAGATTGCGCGACAGAAGATCGCCGATTCGAAGGTAAACGGGCGCGCCAATGTGTTGATTTTCCCCGATCTGGAGGCAGGTAATATCGGCTATAAACTGGCCCAGAGATTCGGTGCCGCGAGTGCAATTGGTCCTATATTGCAGGGCCTGAATCATCCCGCCAACGATCTTTCACGCGGTTGCAGCAGTAATGATGTGTATAACCTGATAGCGCTTACAGCAGTGCAAGCTGCCGGCTGAAACCCGTTAACGAATCAGAGATTCAGCTGTCTTTTCCAAGTAGCTTTCGAATCTGGTCGCGCACTTCAATCATGCTCTGCAGGCGGTCTTCGGGTTCAATTGTCATCATGCTCTCCACCAACGACGCCACTCCCTGTGAAACCGCTGGATTGACGTCCACAATCGGCGTGGCATTTCCCTTGCGATGCTGCATGATCACATCCATTGGTGTCCCCGAATAAGGCAGCCTTCCGCTCAGCATGAAATAAGCCATGATGCCAAGCGAGTAAATATCGCTGCGTTCATCGGCATCAGCACCAATCGCGCGCTCGGGTGCCAGATAAGCCGGGCTTCCGATAATCGAACCGGTCTGGGTCAGCGTGGCTTCGCTACCAGTACCGGTCGAGGCAATACCGAAATCCACAATCTTCAGATGGCCATCATCGTTGATCAACACATTACTGGGTTTGAGATCGCGGTGGATAACTTCCTGCTCGTGCGCCGACACCATGCCACTGGCAATCTGGTAGAGCAGCTTGAGACCGTCGCGCAACTCGAAAGCCCCGACCTCCTTTAGCAGCACATCCAGTCCGCGACTTTTAAAATACTCCATCGAAATGGCGCACACGCCGTCCTTGATCAATAGATCATGAACCCGGATAACGTTTCGATGACTGATCCGACGTGCATACTTGACCTCGCGCTTGAAGCGTTCGGTCGATTTCTTGTCAATTGTCGTGCCCGGCAGCATGAACTTGAGAATCAGGTTTTCATCCACCATGTCGTCTTCAACCAGCATAACGCGACCCATCGCACCGCGACCGATCTCTTTCTCGATGTGATAACGATCCATCCAGACAGAGCCTGGCGTAAACAGGTCGAGGAGTGTTGAACGCGCGGTGCTACCGGTGGAGAAAGCTAGCTGCTCGGCATCGACATTGAGATCCACTTCAACCTCGCCATCGACGATCAACATATCGGCCAGACCGAATTCACTGTTGAGGCGCGTAATCAACTCGTTGGCGTAATCCTTCAATTCGTCCGTTATTCGCGACAGGCTGCGAACGATGTTATCGCGAATGTCTTCTGCAGAGCTTTTACTGGCTATGGCGTCGATCGTTTCAAGCGCCGCGCGTTGGATATTAGCGTCGCGACTCCTGAGTGCATCAAATGCAATCTCGAGCCCGTGATCGAAACCCAGTTGCTTCACCGTGCGCAACGCCAGTACCGTATCTTCAGGCCAGGCGTCGACCAGCATTTGCAAGATCGATATGGCACCCCGGTTTGCCGATTTACCGAGTGATTTGATGGCTCGCTCACGCAACTGGGGACTCTCATTGAGCGCAAACTTCTCGATCTTTTCAAGATCTTCGCCTTCAATCAGATTGACCACCAGGCATTGCGCGGAGTTGCGAATGAACTCCTGTTCATGATTTTTCAGATCATGCGCGACTCGCGAGAGATTCTTGTTGGAAAACTTTTTCACGCATTCGATGGCATGCTGCTGCGCCGGAGCCTCTTCAAGCATCAATCGCCGTAGAAACTTCTCAAAACTCTTGCTGTCGGCCTTGGTGGCGACAATTTCTGCGAAATAATCATTAAGCTCAGCCGATGCACAGTTCAGATAAGCGGACAGGTGAGGTACCAGGTCAGCATCAGCCCGCTTTTCGATGATCCGCATCACCTGTTCATGCTCGATACCCGACATGGATTCGGCATAGGGCAGCAACACCGATACATCGTATTTAAATTCCATCCGCCCCAGTGTCTTCAATGCCTCAAGTATGACTACCTTGTTGCTGTCATCGAGGAAGCGCGCAACGATCAGTGGAACTTTAGTCTCGTTAACGCTTCCGAAATAATGCAGCAATTTGATGCGGTATTCGGCACCCTGGATCTTGTCGAGCTTAAAACTCAACTTTGACAAATTTACCGGAATTTCCGACCCGTCGACCAGCTGCAGCAAAATCAGCGCATATTCCGGGTCCAGCTTGAGCGAATTGTTAATAATTTCTTCCGGCCGCAGAAATTGCTTCTGGACAGCGAGCGACTCGATGACATCACCTACCGCCGCGCCGGATTCATGTAATTTCTGGTACAACTTGCTGGCATCAATGGGCTGGGGAGAAACTGCACCATCTTTGGCCGATGCACCTTGCAGAAACCGCTCCTCGGAAAAGCCATCAACAGAATCAAAACACAGCTGTTTCAAGACATCACGATGCGCTCCATCCACCTGGGCAATGGTTTCCAGAACCTTATCCAGGTTGGTATCGGCCGCTTCTTTCAACTTCTCTACAAGTGACAAACCCTTCTTACCTGAGGGGTCCTCACATTCGAGAAACTGGTTCAGTGTTCGATTGAAAAAAATGCTTCCGAGCTTTGCCATTTAGAACAGTGTTACTCCGCAGAACATCGCTGCTGGTTATTGTTGTTTATAAAATCGGCTGTTACACGGATTGATTATAGGAGAGTCCTGCAAAATCGTGGTCAGAATTGCAGCTTTTTTGCGTACTCGCGCAGAGTTCCATAGGAGAGGGAAACAGGGTTGTGGGAGCACCCGTTCGACACTGAAATCAACAGCGTGGAGGGAAACTACTGTGACTGTAGAAATGCACCAAGATGAAACCGGCCCTGTTCAGCAAGATAGCGGTATTCAGGCGCTACCGGACAGGCATTTCGAGCCAGACAACCCTGCTGGTGGCACTGCGCTTGCGGTGTTTCCTGCAAATACCGGGCGCAGCTCGCAACATCGTAGCCGTTGGCATCAAAAGCATCTACCGGACAGGTATTGAGACAGGGTTGGGTTTCACAACTCAGGCATGGTGATTCGGCCGAACCAGACAATGGCGTATGACCGAAGCCTGTTCCAAGGAGAGCAAATCGATAGGAATGCCACAGCCCGAATTGAGGATGAATCATCACTCCAACCGGCGATTGAGCGAGCCCCTCGGCTCGATTGGCCCATTGCTGAAAAGGATAATAAGGCGGCCCTTCAAAAGGATAAATCGGCCGCAGCGAGAACGCCTGCGCGATAGGTTCAGCTACGCGTCGACTCCAGCGGTCCAGCGGGTCTGCCAGCGTATCACTGAATTCCGCAGACTGGCTGAATTCGGCCCAGTAACTCGAGCCGATATTACCGATCAGCGCCAACTCCGGCATTTCAGCATCGAGGCCATAGCGTTCGATTTCCTCATCATCCAGCCGCGCAACACCACGCACATAGAGGCCGTGCTGCAGCAGGCTGTCTTGCAGATTCAAACTAGCGCCAGTCACAGGCCGGGCCGATCGCGGTGGCAATTACCGTTGACTCGAGAAACAGTTCGCCATCAATTTCATCCTGCACATGAATGTCATCGAACTTAAGCGTCACCGCAGGGTCGATGGCACCAGCTTCGATCGCCTTATCACGGGCAATCCCGGCGACAAGTTCCTGGGCTACGGCGCGCGCCGAGGCAAGATCATCGAAATGCTGCGGCTTATCCCCGTGAAACAGGCAGAAAACACCATGCTGAGGCTGGGTGACGGTAATCTGAGCCCGCTGTATGACGCTGCCCATGACCGCACCGAAGGCATTCGCCACATCAGCATGCTCGGGCAGATGCAGGCCGATAGACATGCTGTCGGCAACGCTTTGATAGTAACTCGCCGCCGGTGCACCGACCGCAACAATGGGGTAATCACTGGCGAAGTCGAGATTGAACAAGGGTTTACGCCCCTTGCTTTGGTGACTGCCGATTACCATGCGCGTAATTGTATCGACGATGCCACTGGCCTTGCTGGACTTTGCGTTGAGGTCGAACTCGTTCAAACCAACCTCGATGAGCAGGCGCCGAATGCTCGCCGTTACCAGGTCATAAACCAGCGTACAGGCGGCCTCGACATCGTCACTTTCCCATTGACCATAACCGTATAGAAAGCGCATCTGGCGCATCCAGATTCGTGCCGACAACTCCGCCGCGTGCTTATCCCAATGCGAATTAATGCCTAGCACATGGACTGCGTCGGAGGGTGTAAAGCCACTGTAAATGGCGAGTCCAAGCCGCTTCAATTTGGCCAGCGCACGCGCAAATTGACGGTCTTCCTGCACGATGGTCTCAAGCTCAACCGGTTTATCCGAGAGCAGTTTCCAGGCTTCCAGTTCGACCGGGCCTAACTGGTTAAGTAGTGCCTGGTTATTTTCAAGGCGCATCACGAAACGATTGCTGCGTGCACTAACCATACCCTCGAGCTGCAACTCCAGACGTGGCACCACTTGTGGGTACAAATGCGCCAGTAAACTGGTGGGCACCACTCGACGCGGACCGACAGTCAAACCCACGTGCCCACCGAACCTCAGTTCACTGTCTCCGCCGAGGCCAATCGAATTGACTCTCACCGCCTCCACCATGGGCTGCCAATCACCGATGCGCGCGCCATCTACGCTGAGTTCAGGTTGGCCGTTGCTGACGATGGCAATGTCGGTGGTCGTTCCACCCATGTCAGCGACAATCGCATTTTCAAGCCCTGACAACTGGCAGGCACCGATCACACTGGCGGCCGGCCCGGACAGCACAGTACCAATTGGTTTCTCGATGGCATTGGCCAAACTGGCCAACGAGCCATCACCCTTGACCAACATCAACGGCGCTTCGATTTCATGGCGCGCGAGGATAGTTTGCACCGAGCTGACCAGCTCCTTGATCGCCGGCACCATGCGCGCATTCAGCGCTGCGGTCAGGGCACGCCGCGGCGCTCCGAGGCTGGAAGCGAGTTCATATCCGCAGATCACCGGCATATCGGTCATTTCGGTAACTATTTGCTTGAGACGGTTTTCGTGGCTGGTATTGCGCGTGCCGAACATGCTGGAAATGGCGAATGCGGAAACTTCGTCGCGCAGTTTTTCAATCGCGTGTCGGGCGGCATCTTCATCAAGCGGCTGGCGCTGGCGACCGACAGCATCGTAGCCGCCTTCCAGAATCACCACAATTTGCGCCGGCAGGATGTCAAGCAAGCCGCTCTGCTTGACCTGCTCCTGGGTATAGCCCGGTAACAGAACGCATACTGGCGCCCCCAGATCTTCAACCACCGAATTGGTGGTCAGGGTTGTCGACAAAGACACCATGGAGATATCCGTCAGCGCCTGCTCAGGCAGTTTGCCGATCACGTCACCAATACCAAGGCTCAGGTCAAAGCGTGTGGTCAGGCTTTTTTCCGCATTGATGATCTTTTTCTGATCATCAACCAGCACTGCATCGGTGAAGGTACCACCGGTATCGATCCCGAGACGAAGCGACATGAACTGTTCCTGGCGAAATGAAAATGGATAGCAGCGGACTATATATTTAGCGTCCGATAAGGTCTACGACCGCTAGTTAACCATTTGCGACATAACGTACAATGGCGTTTTATTAAATTCTACCAACATGTCCGATAGCTGCGTTTTACCCGAATTCGATATCCACCAGGCGGCCGAAATTGCGCACCGCCTGTTTGCCCTGGATGGCCCTCTCAAACTGTTGCATGGGGAACGCGATCTGAACTACAGGATTACCGACGCGCGCGGTGTGTTCGTTTTCAAAATCGCCAATGCGGAGGAAGCACGCGCAACTCTCGAATGCCAACATCGCGTGTTTGAGCGTCTTCAGCAGCATCAGGTTTTTCCGCTCATCGCCTGCGCGCTCGAATCGGTCAATGGCCGAGAAATTGAAACCCTGGAGGACTCCCGAGGCCAGCAGCACTATTGCCGGGTGTTGCCTTTTCTCGAAGGCCGCATGTGGTCCGAATTCGAACTGTCCAGTGCCGCATTATTGCAGGATCTCGGCTCGAATCTGGCCAGGCTTGACCAGGCGCTGGAAGGATTTGAACATCCCGGACTGGAACGCCCATTGCTGTGGAACATGGAAACCACAGCATTGACCCTTGATACCTACAAGCCCCTGCTGGGAAGCGACAGTGACCGGAGCCTGGTGGAACACTTCGAGCGTGGTTATCTCGAAGGCGTGCTGGCGGTGCAGGAGCAGTTGCCACGGCGAGTGATACACAATGACGCCAATCGCGAGAACGTTATTGTCGACGATAGCGGCAGTCGCGTGATCAGCATCATTGATTTCGGCGATATGATTCACTCCTGGAGGGTGCTGGAACCGGCCATTGCCGCAACTTACGCGATGCTGGAGCAACCCGATCCTATCGCTTGTGCTCAGGCACTACTGCGCGGCTATCATCAACAATTGCCACTAAGTGAGCCTGAAATTGGAATAATGTTTGAGCTGACCGGCATGCGTTTATGCATGAGCCTGTGTCTTTGCGCCCATCAGCAGCGGCTCGAACCCGACAATACCTACCTGAGCATCGATGTTCAGCAGAGTCGGGAATTGCTGGAAAGATTACGCGAGATATCCTGGTCCGATGCACGCGAGCAGATGTTTGCTGCCTGCGCCCAGAGCTAGTCCGAGGGCTAATCTGAGGCCAAATCCGTTGCCAGTACTCGCTTGCGATAACTGGCACGATGCATATCGCAGATTTCAACACCAACGCTGACCACAGCAGGTAACAGTGGTTCAATACGAGCCAGCACTCCTTCACTCAAGGCGACTTTCTGCTCATCGCTGCGCCCGTCAAGCAGATGCAGGGCAACATGCACGAAGGAGTCCTGTGTTTGCCCGGTGCGATGTTGCGCGAAAGCAATGGCACGGGTTTTGATGTCGTATTCAGGAAATAGCCTGGAATCCAGAGCGCCGAGGTGCACTGCCTCCATCAAACGATCGATATCGACTTCAGTGGCGACGTCCTGCGAGTAATCGATAATGCAATGAGGCATAGCGGGCTCCAACTACATATTCGGGTAGGCCGGGCCGCCGCCACCTTCTGGTACAGTCCAGTGAATATTCTGACTCGGATCTTTAATGTCACAGGTCTTGCAGTGCACGCAGTTCTGCGCATTGATCTGCAAGGCTGGATTACCGTCGATCTCGATGATTTCATAGACACCGGCCGGGCAATAGCGCTGCTCCGGTGCATCGTATTTCTCAAGGTTAAGTACGATCGGCACGTTGTCATCGCGCAGGCGCAAATGCGCTGGCTGATTGTCATCATGATAGGTACCCGACACGTACACCGACGATGCACGATCAAAAGTAACCACGCCGTCAGGCTTTGGATAGTCGATTTTGGGGTAATCATTCTTGTGTCCGGTTTGCTCGTGATCGGCGTGATGACCCATCGTCCAGGGTGCTTTGCCACGGAACAAATAGGATTCAAGCGCTGCATTGATTAGTCCGAGCCACAGCCCCTTGCTGAATCCAGGACGGATGTTGCGCACCTTGTGCAATTCCTGCCACAACCAGGACTGCTTCAGCTTTTGCGGATAACTGGTGGCTTCAAGCGCGGCTCCCGGGTTTTCCTCGTCATACTCGACTGGCAGAAGCTCGAACACCGCCTCGGCGGCCAGCATTGCGGACTTCATCGCGGTGTGTGTACCCTTGATTTTGGGTACGTTGAGGAAGCCTGCGCTGTCACCGATCAACAGACCACCGGGGAAAGTGAGCTTTGGAATGGATTGCAGACCGCCTTCAGAGATAGCGCGCGCCCCATATGAAATGCGCTTACCAGTCTCGAGCAATGCACGAATCTCGGGATGGCTCTTGAACCGCTGGAACTCATCGAATGGACTCAGATGCGGATTCGCGTAATCGAGGCCGACGACAAAACCGATCGCGACCTGATTGTTTTCATTGTGATAAAGGAAGGAACCCCCGTAGACATCTGATTTCAGCGGCCAACCAATGGTGTGCAAGGTTGCACCTTCATCGTGCAGCTCAGGCTTAACTTCCCAGATTTCCTTGATACCAATACCGTAAGTCTGAGGATCGACACCATCGCGCAGGCCGAATTTCTCCATCAGCTCACCGGAGAGCGAACCCCGACAACCTTCAGCAAAAATAGTTTGGCGGCCGACTACTTCTACGCCCGGTTCATAACTGTCGGTAGGTTTACCGTCCTTGCCGATACCCATATCGCCTGTGGCTACTCCGCGCACCGCACCAGACTCGTCATAGAGCACTTCGGCGGCAGCAAAGCCCGGGAAAATGGCCACCTCGAGTTCTTCGGCCTGCTCCGCGAGCCAGCGACACAGGTTACCCAGACTGATGATGTAGTTACCCTCGTTGTGCATTTGCGGAGGTGTCGGCAATGAGAACGAACCAGACTCGGTGAGGTATTTGAACTTGTCGGACTTGACCGCCACGTTCAATGGAGCACCTTTTTCTTTCCAGTCAGGTATCAACTCTGAAAGCGTACGCGGTTCGATCACCGCGCCAGAGAGAATATGGGCTCCCACTTCTGCGCCTTTTTCAAGAATGCAAATGGTCAGTTCCCGCTCCTGTTCCTTAGCCAGTTGCGCGAGATGGATACTCATGCTCAATCCCGATGGCCCCGCACCGACGATGACCACATCAAAATTCATTACTTCTCTTTCCACGATTAATTCCGCCACTAATGTCCGAGGTTCAACTACGCCAAATTATAATTAATCCGTGCCCGAAGATACACGTAATTTCCGACCTGTTCGCGACTGCAGGCGACTTTTAGAGTATTTTCACAACTCTTGTTTCATTCTTCTGTGCGCTTTTTCCGATATTTTGTGAATAGCGAAGTCGTCGCAAAAATAAACAAAAGGATGCTGAAGATACCGAAAACCCGGCAAGCCGATCAGGCGATATTCTTGCGTTTGAAGGTGATGACCAGAACGTCGCGAAACGCTTCTGAATCAGCATCAAGTTGCCTGATAGGCGTGACGCCATGATAGAGCTTGCGGTCGTTCACCAACACCATATCGAAAGAATCCAGCAAGGTAAACTCACCGATCAGCTGGTTGTCGAGATCATAAATGGTGGTCGCACCACTGTCGATATTGACTCGCTTGATCATCACCACAATGACAAAATCAACCCCATCGCGATGCACTCCTTCAGGCGTTGGCTTGCCCATTCTTCCATCCCTGGCCTCGATCCGAAACTGGTGCAACTCGATGTGCCAATGTGGATTGCCGGTGATCTGGCTGAACACAGTATTGCCGAATTCCAGCAAAGCTGCGAGGGTAATGCTTTGATGCAAATCGTCGAGTATCGGTGAAAAGTAACGCGCCACGCCACCGTTTAGAGGGTTGTAATCAGAAGTCTGATAATGCGGTTGATAGGGCATCAACTGTGCGCGTTGCCCAGCTGAGTCTATTGCGTATGTGGCGTGGCGACGCTTGCGGTAACGGCCGCCATCGGCATT
>RCND010001487.1_pt1 | contig 13263 bp, 8 predicted proteins | sample 2041351 | NCBI WGS metagenome assembly RCND01 (sample SAMN09708230, study PRJNA481090) | Marine sediment metagenome, whole genome shotgun sequencing project. | biome: marine sediment; feature: ocean; material: sediment; isolation source: Sewage treatment plant 12B marine sediment (STP12B) ...
AATATTCTGTTAAGTCCGATCAGGTTCAGATTAGGGTCCACAAAGATGCTATTTTTTAGCTTTCCGACAAAGTATTTTGCATCGCCACCGGTTAAAACTACCTGTAATTTAGGGTAAAGCTTACTGAGTGCTCCAATAAATCCATCCATTTCAAACAGCAAACCATTTACAATTCCCGACTGAATAGCCTCCCGGGTCGTACTCCCCACCAGTGGCGGTAACTCTTCGGGACGTTCCAGGTGTGGCAGGCGGTTGGTATATTTATGGAGAGATTTGAATCGTATATCCACACCCTGGGAGATGTTTCCCCCCAGAAATTCTCCCCTGGAGGTCACAATATCATAGGTAATGGCTGTGCCGGCATCTATGACCAGAACGTTCTTTCCCGGACAAATAGTGTAAGCCCCCACTGCAGCAGCAATACGATCATAGCCAAGGGTATCGGGTGTGTTGTACTTGTTTTCAAGTGGAATGGGGGTGGAGTGGTTCAGTTCGATGCAGGTTTCATAGAGCATATTCAGGTAGTCGATGATCTCCCTGGAGTAATTTACCACAGATGAGATAATGGCACCCTTTAATCCACTGTAGCGAATATGAAAATAGGAGATCTCCCTGCTGGTGATTTTTTCATAGGTAGCAGCTTCAACCACTTTCTTGTGGTCGCATACAGCAATCTTTCCATAGGTGTTTCCTAGGTCGAGAACCAGGTTCATCTTATTTATCCCTTATTCAGTCTCAGCACAATTTGATACGCCTCTTCCACGCTGTTTACTTGATCGCTTCTCAGGCTCAGTTTTTCCTGGTCTTCACGCATCCTGAAGATACCCGGATTGGCCTGGATATTCCCTATAACCTCTTTAAACTTCTGTGATCTATAGAAGGGTGATTCGGGATTGCTTACAAAATACGTGATCTGAATGCTCTTTTTCAATACTATCTTTTCAACACCCGTGCGTTGTGCGAGCCAGCGGAGCTCCACTACCTTCAATAATTCTTCTGATGGAGCAGGTAGCACACCGAAGCGGTCAAGCAGCATCTCCCGGTACTCCTCCAGTCCCTTTTCATCTTTGATGGCATCCAGTTTTCTGTAGAGTTCTACTCGTTCAGCGATGTTTGAAACATAATGGTCCGGGAAAAGCAGTTCCAGATCCGTATCAATATGGCAATCAGTAAGGAACAGAGTGTTCACCACTTCCTTTTCAGCTGGTTTATCGTAAAGTTCACTAAATTCAGTTTCCTTCAGTTCAGCAATGGCTTCATTCAGAATCCTGTTGTAGGTGTCAAATCCTATATCTGCAATGAAACCGCTCTGTTCAGCACCAAGTAGGTTGCCTGCACCCCGGATGTCAAGGTCCTGCAAAGCAATATTGAATCCACTCCCAAGGGTGGAGAACTCCTCCACGGCTTTCAGCCTCCTTCTGGCCTCTTGTGAGAGCAGTGTTACAGGTGGGGCAAAAATATAGCAAAAGGCCTTCTTATTTGATCGTCCCACGCGGCCTCTGAGCTGGTGAAGATCACTCAATCCGAAGTTCTGTCCGTTGTTGATAATTATTGTATTGGCATTGGGAATGTCCAGTCCCGATTCCACAATGGTGGTAGCGATAAGCACATCGTAATCTCCCTGCATAAAATCAAGCATAACAGATTCCAGCTTTCTCCCTTCCATCTGACCATGGGCCACCACCGATCTGACTTCGGGGGCCACCCTGTCTATGATCTCCTTGATCTCCACGATGTTCTGCACTCTGTTATGAATAAAGAATACCTGTCCGCCCCGGCTCACCTCATATTCAATGGCCTCCTTAATAATCTCTTCGTTAAAAGAGTGCAACTCGGTGATAATGGGATGGCGGTTGGGTGGAGGTGTATTGATGATGGAGAGGTCCCGCGATCCCATCAGCGAGAACTGCAGGGTCCTTGGGATGGGTGTGGCTGTCAGGGTAAGGGAATCCACGTTCAGTTTCAATTGCTTTAGCTTCTCCTTGACGCTCACTCCGAATTTCTGCTCCTCATCGATAATCAGCAGCCCCAGGTCCTTGAATTCGATATCCTTTCCCACCAGTTTATGGGTGCCGATCAGGATATCAATTTTTCCCTCTTTCAGCTTTGTCAGGATCTTTCGCTGGTCGGCCGATGTCCGAAACCTGCTGAGATAATCCACGGTGCAGGGAAATCCCTTGAGTCGTTCTCTGAAAGTGTTGTTATGCTGGAAGGCAAGGATAGTGGTGGGGACAAGCACTGCCACCTGCTTGCTGTCAGTCACAGCCTTAAATGCTGCCCGGATGGCCACTTCGGTCTTTCCGAATCCCACATCGCCGCATACCAGCCGGTCCATGGGGAATTTAGCCTCCATCCCAGCTTTAACATCTGCCGTTGCCTTGAGCTGGTCAGGTGTATCCTCATAGATAAAGGAGGATTCCAGCTCCTGCTGAAGGTAGGTATCGACCGAAAAGGCAAATCCCTCCTGGTCCTTTCTCCTGGCATAGAGCAGGATCAATTCCCGGGCAATATCCTGTACCTTCTTCTTTGTATTGCTTTTCAGCTTCTGCCAGGCACCGGAACCCAGCTTGTAAATTTTTGGGGAACCCGTATCCTTTCCTTTGTACTTGGTGATGCGGTGCAGGGAGTGAATATTCACATAGAGCACATCCTGGTCCTTGTATACCAGCTTGATGGCCTCCTGGATCTTTCCGTTTACCTCAATCTTTTCCAGTCCCCCGAATATCCCGATCCCGTGGTCCACATGCACCACATAGTCGCCCGGATTCAGGCCTATAAGCTCTTTAACCGAAACGGACTCTTTCTTGCTAAAGCGATCGTGGAATCTGAATTTATGGTAGCGCTCAAAGATCTGGTGGTCGGTATAAAAGGACAGTTTCAGGTCGTGGTCCGTATACCCTTCATGGATGGTTTCCGATACAGTATGATACTGCAGTTCCGGGTCAATTTCATCAAAGATGGCCCGCAAGCGTTCCAGCTGTTTCTCGTTGTCGGAGAGAACATGCATGCTGTAACCTTCTTCCGAATGTTCCTTCAGGTGAGTGGTAAGTAACTCAAAGTTCTTATGAAAGGCTGGCTGGGGGGAGGTGGAAAAATGCCAGGTTTTCAGTGCTTTATCCCTGTTTGCAATTCCGAAGATGAGCTGGGGGAAGAGATCCATCTGTGAGCGGATCTCGTTGCCACTTCTTAAGAAAAGTGCTTTATCAATCTTATGCTCCGACTTCGATTCCAGCTCGGTCCGACTGTAAAGTGTTTCAATATGCTCGGTCACCAGGTCTGGATTATCCAGCCAGAGGGTGGTTCCCTGGGGGATATACTCCAGGAAGGAGATCCGTTTTTCGCCCATCTCGGTCTCCCACTGGATATTGGGAATGATATTCACCTTTTTTACCGTCTCCAGCGATCGCTGGGTATCTGTATCAAAGATCCGGATGGAGTCCACTTCGTCGTCAAAGAAATCGATGCGGCAGGGGTGACTGGAAGCATAGGAGAAAACATCAGTAATACCGCCCCTGATAGCATATTGTCCTGGTTCATACACAAAATCGACCAGTTGAAAATCATAGGTTTGCAGCACCTCCTCCAGGAAGGCCATATCGATTTTCTCCCCCTGCTTGATCTCCAGGGTGGCCTCTCCCAGTTGCTTTCGGGTCACCACCGACTCAACCAGCGCTTCGGCATAACTTACGATGAAGCTGGCTACCCTCCGTTCCGAGAGCCGGCGGAGGGTCTGCGTCCGGGTGATGATATTGGCCTCGTCGGTCTGCTGGTACTGAACCGAACGCTTGTAGGAGGAGGGAAAAAAAAGGGTCCGGTGGGGCGAGCCGTCCAGTGTCACCAGGTCGGTATAAAAGTATGCGGCCTCCTCTTTATCTTGAAATACAATAAGATGAGCTCCTTTCACTTCGCTGAGGCAGGCATGTATCAGGGCCGAACGGGAAGAGCCTGACAACCCATCCAGGTACTGCAATTTTTGATCACCTGCTTCCAGAGAAGCAGTGAGTGCCGGAAAATGGGGATGGGATGGATATGGATTCTTCATGTGCTGCTAACGGCGCAAACTTAGCAAAGAGTATTGATTTCTCAACGAGAAACCCTGCCCGATGCATCACCACCCATCAGTTTCTCCACCTCGGCCACGCTAACGCGGTTATAATCTCCATAGATGGTATGCTTAAGGCAGGAAGCTGCCACAGCAAAATTGAGGGCCGACTGCATATCCTTCCTGTGGGTGAGCAATCCGTAAATCAATCCACCCATAAAGGAATCACCTCCGCCCACACGATCAACGATATGTGTGATATCGTAGTCAGGCGCTTTGTATAGTTTGTCGCCGTCGTAGAGCACCCCCGACCAGGTGTTGTGGTTGGCGCTGATGGACCCCCGAAGGGTGGTGATTACCTTAGTGCAGCGAGGAAACTGTTTCATGATCTTTTGTGAAACTGACAGATAGGCTTCTGCATCCACATGGCCTTTGGTCACATCCACGCCATCGGGGTGAATGTTCAGTGCCATGGCCGCATCCTCTTCGTTTCCCAGAACTACATCGCACCCGGCAACAAGTCCAGGCATTACCTCCCTGGCGGTCTTTCCATAGTTCCAGAGATTCTTGCGGTAGTTCAGGTCTGTTGATACGATGATTCCTTTCCTGTTGGCAGCCTCAATGGCCTCCTGGCAGACTGCTGCCGCAGAGTCGGAAACAGCCGGGGTAATACCGGTCCAGTGAAACCAGCTGGCGCTGTCAAATACACTATCCCAGTCAATCATCCCGGGACTTAGCTCCGAGAGAGCCGAATGTAGGCGGTCATAGATGACCTTGCTGGCCCTGCTTACTGCACCGGCCTCAAGGAAGTAGATCCCCATACGTTCACCTCCACGAAGGATTTGACTGGTATCCACTCCCAGGCCCTTCAACTCTCTGATGCAAGAGTCGGCAATATCATTTTCAGGAAGACGGCTTACAAAGCTTACGGGGATTCCATAGTTGGCCAGGGAAACAGCCACATTGGCCTCGCCGCCGCCAAAGGTGGAACTCATGGTGTCGCACTGATCAAAACGTAAATTTCCCGGTGTGGCCAGGCGTAACATCACCTCGCCGAAAGTTACAACGCTGTTTTTCTCCATGCTTAAAATTAGTCATTATTATGAAAATAGGATACAGCATCTCCATTGAGAAAGTCCTCTCTGACCGGACTAAACACATCAATCAGAACTCCCTCCTCCAGGCAGACGACCCCATGGACGATATTGGGCGGAACATAAACGCCATCACCATAGCTAATGACCTGCTTCTCATCACCAATGGTAAATTCAAATTTACCTTTGGCACAGTAGGTAGTCTGGGTATGTATATGTTGGTGAAGCGCACCCACAGCGCCCGGCTCGAATCGGACCTTCACCATCATCACCTGCTTGTCCCAGCCGAGAATTTTTCTGGAGACACCTCCGCCGAGGTCAGTCCACGAAATTTTCTTTGCAAAACAAAAGTGTTCACTTGTCTTATTCATGGCAATTTATTATTGGTATTCTCATATCATTCCCCGCCCCACGGTATAGACCAGGATCAGACCGATGATTCCTACTATGCCGCCCACGATGGCCATGGGAAGGAGGTTTCGTTTTATCAGCAAGCCTTCAACCCCAACCAGTCCCACCGTGGCACAGGCAGCAATCACATTGTGTACACAGATCATATTACCCATGGCGCCCCCTATGTTTTGGAGGCTCACGATCAGTATGGTGGAGAAGCCCAGCTGGTCGGCTATGGAGAACTGGAACAAGGAGAAAAGCATATTGGATACCGTATTGGATCCTGCCATAAAGGAGCCCAGTGCCCCCACAAAGGCATCCACCAGTGGCCAGCTTCCCTGGAATACACCACCCATGGCAGTGGCCATGGCGATGGGCATCCCCACAATCCCTTCGGGGTTGTTGCCCGATTGCATCATGATTCGTACCATTGGGACCGCGAAAATCAAGGCGATCAGGGGATTCTTGATTCTCTTAATGGCTTCCGACCAGGCGGCTCCCACCTCCTTTCGCTTCATGCCAAAGAGGGGGATGCAAAGCAATGAGACCAGAATAAAGGGCATAATACCAGGATTATAGAGCGGGTCGATGGTGCCGCTCACTGTAGTCCCAAACAATCCGGTATAATGAATGTCGGCCGATTTTACCCATTCATAGATGGGAAGCGAGCGGACCCGGGTTAGGACCAGCAGCAGGCCGATGAGCACATAGGGTATCCATGCTTTCATGATGGAACTTTTGGCAGCGTCGGGTTTATCCATACTGATTGTGCCCACCCAGTTTTTTTCCCACTTCGAACGATCGGGAAAGTCCCAGGTGGTTTTTGGAACCAAGAACCCGGCTTTGGTGGCCGGGATCAGAATTGCCAGTCCAATTAGGCCTCCCAGCAAACTTGGGAACTCGGGTCCCAGCAGCAGCGCTACTGCCACATAGGGTCCCACAAAACAAAAGCCGGCAAAAAGGGCATAGGGCCAAATGGCCAGTCCGTCTTTAATACTGCGCTTCTCACCGAAAAAGCGGGTCAGCATGGCCACCATAATAAGCGGAAGCAGGAGTCCGGGCAAGGCATGCTGCAGGGCGGTCCACACCCCGACCTGTTGCATATATTCCGCATAGGTGAGTCCCGATTGGGCTATGTACTCCTGCACAGAAGGGATATCCAGAGAGGGTTGTATCCCTAATAGAGTTGGGGTCCCCACCGATCCGAAGGACACCGGGGTTACGTTGACAATCAGGGCCACCATTACTGCAGCCAGGGCAGGAAATCCCAGGGAGAGCAGGAGAGGGGCCGCCAGTGCTGCAGGGGTGCCGAATCCGGCCGATCCTTCGATAAATCCACCAAAGAGCCAAGCAATGATAATGGCCTGCACGCGTTTGTCGGGCGAAATAGTGGTAAACCCGCGGTTGATGGCCTCGATGGCACCGCTTTCGCGCATGGTAAACAGGAGCAATAGGGCGCCAAATACAATAAAGAGGATCTTAAAAGCGATTACCACTCCGTTGACCGTTGAGGCCAGGATCCAGTTACCGGGAGTTCTCCAGATAAACAGGGCCAGAGCCAGGGTAAGTACAAAAGCCAGGGGCATCGCTTTGGTGGCAGGCCAGCGGAATCCCACCATTAATATGAAAATAGCAAGAATGGGCAGGGCGGCCAGCAGGGCCAGGATTCCGACAGACATCAGGCAGAGTTTTGTTAGAGGGATCAAAATATCCAAAAAATTCCAATATTTTTATGCTAAGATGAATATTCTGATAGCACCCGATTCTTTTAAAGATTGTCTGAGCGCCGTGGAGGTGGCTGCAGCCCTTGCAAGGGGGATCAAAAAAATTATCCCCGATGCTTCTTTCATGCTGGTTCCCATGGCCGATGGAGGGGAGGGTACTGTGGAGTCGGTCATAGATGTTACCCGTGGCAAACGCATTGAATTACAGGTGAAGGATTCCTTGATGCGGGATGTCCCTTCTTTCTATGGGATTACCGGCGATGGGGAGACAGCTGTGATCGAGATGGCTGCTGCTTCCGGAATCGAACTATTAAATAGTGATGAGAGAGATCCCTGGATCACCTCCACCTATGGTACCGGACAATTGATCAGGGATGCGCTGGATCGTGGGGTTAAGAAGATCATGTTGGGGATAGGAGGAAGTGCAACCAACGATTGCGGTGCTGGAATGGCTGAAGCACTGGGTGTGACTTTCAGTGGAAAGTTCGGACCCATGTCGGTCCAGGGGGGAGGTGCATTGGGTGAAGTGGAAGGAATCCATATGGAAGGACTTGATCCACGCCTTGTAGATACGGAGATCGTTGTGGCCTGTGATGTAAGCAATCCATTGACCGGTCCCCAGGGAGCATCCGCTGTCTATGGCCCGCAAAAAGGGGCCGACAGGGAGATGGTAGAAAAACTGGATCGAAACCTGACTCACTTTGCGAAGCTGATAGGGAATCAGCTGGGAAAAGAGGTAAGCATGGTGGCGGGAGCCGGAGCAGCTGGTGGACTGGGAGCAGGATTGATGGCTTTCCTGGATGCCAGCCTGGTCAAAGGATTTGATTTGGTTGCCGATGTGGTGGGACTTGAAGAAAAAATCAGGGGAGCCGACCTGGTGATAACCGGTGAGGGAAAGATGGATAAGCAGACACGCTTTGGCAAAACTCCCTTTGGAGTAGCACAGATGGCCAGGAAAAAGGGCTTACCTGTGATCGGGGTGGCTGGAACGCTGGACGAAGATGCCAGCGTGTTGTACGAACTTGGTTTCGACCTGCTTATGCCCATCCAGGAAAAGCCTGGCGACTTGGAATTTTCGCTGAGAAACGCAGAACAGCTCCTGGAGCGAACAGGGGAACGGATTGCCAGGTTGCTTAAGATGGAGATTTAGTTAATTTTGCCAATTATTCGGGGTTTAATCATAACAATATGCTTGTATTCAAATTTGGGGGGGCCTCTGTAAAGAGTGCCGGTGCTGTAAAAAATATAGTGGAGATCCTCCAACGGTACAATGAGGAGAAGATCGTGGTTGTGGTATCCGCCATGGGAAAGACCACCAATGCCATGGAGCGGATCATCGATCACTATACTGCCGGAAAGGGTGAAGAGCTGAAGCAGGAATACAAAGTTCTGAAGGCCTACCACCTGGAGGTGACAAATGGACTCTTTGAAGATAAGGGCCACAAAGTGTTTGCAGAAGTGGAGGAGCTTTTTAACGACCTGGCCGACAGGCTGGCAAAGGAGCCTACCCTCAACTTTGATTACGACTACGACCAGTTGATCTGTTATGGTGAGCTGCTCTCCACCACCATTATCAGTAATTATTTAAATAGTTCAAAGGTAAGCACGTGCTGGATGGATATTCGCCGTTCACTTAAAACCAACAATACCTGGCGTGAGGCGAAGGTCGACTGGGAGCTGTCCAGCCAGCTGGTAAATGAGCATTTTGTCTTTAATGGGGAGCGGATTCTTATTACACAGGGTTTTTTGGGCTCTACCATTAACGATCAGACCACATCGCTGGGCCGAGAGGGATCGGACTATACAGCCGCCATTCTTGCCTATATGCTGAAGGCTGAAAGTGTTACTATCTGGAAAGATGTACCGGGCGTTTTAAACGCCGACCCCAAATATTTCGACGATACCATTCTCCTTGAAAAATTATCCTACCTGGATGCCATAGAACTGGCCTATTTTGGCACCTCTGTGATCCATCCCAAGACCATCAAACCCTTGCAGAACAAAAATATCAACCTGCATGTTAAGTCATTTGTTGATCCGGATGCTCCCGGGACCGTGGTGGGAAATCTCTCTTACAGTAAGCTAACCCCTTCCTTCATTTTTAAGATGGACCAGGTGCTGATTCGTACTTCACCCCTCGATTTCTCTTTTATAAATGAAGATAACCTGAAGGAGATCTTTGGGATCTTCAGCAAACACGGGATGAAGATCAACCTAATGCAGAATTCGGCCATCAGCTTCAAGATGATAGTGAACAACGATAAGCGAAAATTAAGACTGGTAACCGATGAATTGGAAGAGAAATACAAGGTGGCCTATCAGACAGGACTCGAGCTGGTTACTATCCGGTATTTCGATCAATCTACCATCGATAGGGTCATGATCAACAAAGAATTAATTCTGGAACAACGCGGAGTGCAGAATATTGAGCTACTCATTCGGGACCTGGGCTAGAACTGTTTTCAAAAAAAAAAGCTTCCACTCTCGGAAAGAAGAACTAATTTTACCACTTATTTCCTACACCAGTCTCAATGAAGTATATGAATACCTTTTTCCGTCTGACCCTCCTGTTTCTTTTCCTTCTATGTCAGGCAGCACTGAGCCCTGGATTCGCTCAGCATCTTAAGAACATTGAGGAATCTGAGCCTTATCGCGGCGATTATGCCATAAAAGGAGACCAGTTTGCTATCTGGAACGGCTTTAATTATATTCCAATTTTTATCAAGGGAATCAATCTGGGAGTTTCTGTGCCCGGAACCCAGCCCGGACAACTTGCTGCTACGACAGAAGATTACCGGCGCTGGTTCGACCTGATCAAAGAGGCAGGTTACAATACCATTCGCTTATATACACTTCATTATCCAAGGTTCTATCATGAGTTGAGAAACTATAATCTTGAACATACACAAAATCCTTTACTGGTGATACATGGGGTCTGGCTGGAAGAGAATGAGGTAGCTACAGATCTTTTTGAACAAACTGCATCATTCGATCAGGAAATCAGGGAGGCAGTGGCAGGTGTCCACGGTGATATCAGCATAGGACACAGATTCGGGAAAGCCTATGGCGAATTTACCTCCGATATCTCCCCATGGGTCATAGGGTACCTGCCAGGCAGGGAGGTTTATCCCGAGGAAGTGCATTTGACCAATGAGGCTCATCCAGGCGAAACGGCTTATGATGGGGTCTTCTTTAAGCTCCCGACAGGCGATCCGATGGAGGTTTGGATTATTCAGCGTCTCGATGGACTACTGCAGTATGAAAATGAGCATTATCAGTCGATCCGACCAGCTGGATTTTCTTCCTGGCCCACCCTCGATCCCTTATTCCACCCCACAGAGCATTTGCTTGACGGAAGCACCGAGGATGTAGAACAAATCGATCTGGCCAATCTCGTGAGTACTGAGAATTCTCCGGGTTTTTTCATTGGATACCATGCCTATCCCTACTATCCCGATTTCATTGTTCAGGACCCTGGTTACCTGGCGGAATCTGATTCTCTGGGGCCCAATAATTATCTGGGCTATCTGAAGGATCTGAAAGCGCATTATCAGGATATTCCGCTGATCATTGCTGAATTTGGGCTACCCTCCAGCTGGGGAAGCGGCCACCTGTCACCTTCCGGCATGCATCATGGGGGTATATCCGAGGAAGAACAGGGAACCTACAACATCAGGATGTTCGATAATATAGAGTCTACGGGTTGTGCAGGGGGAGTACAATTCGCCCTGATCGATGAGTGGTTCAAACAAACCTGGATCACCAACCCCTTCTCAGATAAGCAATATCGTTATCTCTGGCACAACCTCACTGCTCCAGAGCAGAATTTTGGAATACTGGCTTATGCACCTCCTCCCTCCAACTTTACCGAGACAGGCGATTATCCAGGAAGTCCCATCACAAGTATCCAGGTGAATTCCGACTATACTTTCTTCAGCGTGCGGGTACATATGAAAACGGCTTTATACAGTGAGGACACCCTTTGGGTTGCATTTGACACCTACGAATCGAACCTTGGAGAGTCAGTCCTCCCCAATGGCCGTTCCATTGGAGTGGCACCGGATACCCTTCGTGCCGAATTTGCCCTCCAGATTCCCTTGAAAGGAGACAAGGCCCAGCTGTATGTGCTTCCTTCCTATGATGTGTTTGGTATTAAAAAGTTAGTAAGACTGGATACCCTTGTATCTACCACCAGCGACAACGGACTCTGGAATCCTGTTAAGTGGCAAACCAGTTATTTTTATAATAGTATACAGTATATCGGAGAACTTAAGATCTCAACTTCGGATGATCCCTACCAGTTTCTTAATGCGGTTACGCTTTTTAATGACAGCGTGGAAATCCGGATTCCCTGGACCCTGATTAATTTCTCGGCACCCACAGTGGGCAGGGCCATGCATTATGAGTCCCACATGGATGGAGCAGACCTGGTGATTGACCGGCAGGATACCCTGAGTGACGGGATTGCAGTATCCATCCTTCTGCAGGATGATGTTTATCAAACAGGGAGGTATCAATGGAGCCCCTGGGATTATGAAAAGATTGTAAATGAGCCTCCCGTTGAGCGCAAAAAGCAGTCCTTTCACTTCATGAAGCAGATGTTACCTCAGTTCAATTCTCCTCCCATTGGATTGGCCGATACCTTTCGTCTTAATACGGGGGATATACTGGAGCCTGGACCCGAGATTGGATTGCTTCAGAATGATTATGACATAGATGGAAATGAAATGCAGGTACGACTTCCCTTTGGGAGCACCACCGAGCATGGTCAGCTTTATCTCCATCCCGATGGCAGTTTTCTTTATGATCCCGATCCCGGCTTCATAGGGGATGACTTTTTTATGTACTACCTGGAGGATGGAAGGGCAAGTTCTAACCTTGTTCCTGTGCAGCTCCATGTGAGATACCCCTTGTCTGCAGAAGATGAGCGACTCTCAGGACCTTCCTCCATTTTCCCCAATCCCGGAAAGGATCGCTTCTGTATTAACATTCCAGAGACTTTCCAGGAAGCCAGTTTGAAAGTGGTGGATATGCTTGGAAAGGAGATTCTCTACTTGCCACTTGAGGAGGCAAGCACCTGGGTAGATATTCAAAGCACGAAACCGGGTATTTATCTATTCATTCTGTCCATTGACCAAAACCAGGAACAACATCGTATCATTATACAGTAATTTACGTTGAAATGAACAGTACACAATGACGATTCTCGTTTGTGAAGATAATATAATGACCCTGAAAGCCATTGAGTTTTCCCTGAAGAAGGCAGGTTTTGATGTATTAAAAGCCATGGATGGATTTCAAGGTATCAAGATCCTTGGCGAAGAGAAGATAGACCTTGTGGTTACTGATATTAACATGCCCTATACCAAGGGATTGGAATTGATTCGGCATGTAAACACTAAGATGGAAACAAAAATTCCGGTGATTGTGATTACCGGAATTACCAATGTGGAGACCAGGGAGCACGCCATGGAACTTGGTGCCAAGGGATATCTGACCAAACCCTTTGATCCAAAGGTCATGGTGGATATGGTTAAATCCCTTTCGGGAAGAATTGAAACGTAAGATGCATAGATTAGTCCTAATAAGTACCCTTTTAGTCTTTTACCTGGCCCAGTCCTATGCCCAGGATACCCAGCTTCAAAGTGATCCTGAGCAGGAGTTTGCACGAATGCGCGAACTGGCGGGTGCAGGTGATTATAGTGATGCAAAACAGATTGGATACAAACTTCTGGTGGAAAATGAGGCCTACCATGATGTGGCCCTCTATCTGGCCAGAATTCTTGGCTGGGAATCCAATTTTGACTCTGCATATATGGTTCTTGACAGTGTTATAGCCATGGAGCCCGGACTGTATGAAGCCTATACCACTTGCGCGGATCTGGCCTATTGGGAAAATAATCTGGAAAGGCTTGATAGCTGTGCTGCGCTTGCCAATGAGCTTGAACCCGATACAGCCGGAGTTTTTGACAGGTATAGGGTGGCCCTGCAGCAAGGTCAGTCTCCAACG
>RCND010001489.1_pt1 | contig 13254 bp, 8 predicted proteins | sample 2041351 | NCBI WGS metagenome assembly RCND01 (sample SAMN09708230, study PRJNA481090) | Marine sediment metagenome, whole genome shotgun sequencing project. | biome: marine sediment; feature: ocean; material: sediment; isolation source: Sewage treatment plant 12B marine sediment (STP12B) ...
GCGTACCATTGGGCCATCCGGGCAGAAGTGCCTGTTCCACAAGGGGAACGGTCAATAGCTTTATCCCCGTAAAAAACGGCATTTCTGGCCGTTGCTTCCGGCGAAATAGTATCACCCGTCCACAACATATGACTTACCCCGTTTATTGTTTCATTTTCGGGATGCACGAAGACTCCAGGATATTTTGTATTGATCTTATTCCTAATTTCCTGACTTAATTGAATAAGCTTACTTGCTGTAAAATCCTGAATACCCGAAAAATTCTTTTGGGGATCTATAATGGCATAAAAATTACCTCCGTAGGATACATCAAAAACCAACTCACCCAACTCCTCACAGTCAATGGTAAGATCGGTAGCTTCTAAATAGGACTTTACATTGGTCAATTTAACCCAATCGACCTTATTGCCGGTTTGTTGGTATTCTACCAAGACTAAACCAGCTGGGGTTTCCATACGGACCTTACCTAGCGTTTTAGGTGTCAAAAGGCCTTCTTCTATTCCGATGGTTATAGACCCAATAGTACCATGACCACACATGGGCAAGCAACCGCTGGTTTCTATAAAAAGGATGCCAAAATCATTTTCAGGATTTGATGGAGGATAAAAAATGCTCCCACTCATCATATCATGGCCCCGAGGTTCGAACATCAATCCTTTTCTTATCCAATCAAATTCTTTGAGAAAATGTTGGCGCTTTTCGCTCATATCCCCACCTATGAGTTCAGGACCTCCTTCCGCTATCACCCTAACAGGATTTCCACAGGTATGTGCATCAATACAAGTAAACGTGGTACTTCCCATCTTAGGATTAATTATATTGACCTAGTGGTTTGCTCATTGTTAACCAATCGTGCGATTCCCAAAGGATTTGAATCTTTCAATGCATCTGGTAATTGGCTATCTGGCCAATCTTGGTAACTCATTGGTCTTACCCACCTTTTAATTGAATGTATGCCCACTGCCGTAAAACGACTGTCCGTTGAAGCGGGATATGGCCCGCCGTGATGCATTGAAGGACATACTTCAACACCCGTAGGAACACTATTATATATTAATCGACCAACTCTATTTTGCAAAGCCTCGACTACTCCTGGATACTTACTTAATTCACTTTCTTCTGCAATTATTGTTCCAGTAAGCTGCCCTTCGAGTTTAGAAATTATTTGCTCCAACTGGTTAATATCCTCACATTGTACTACAATAGAATAAGGTCCAAAAACTTCTTGATGTAATGTAGTATTTTCAAAAAAGGTTTTACCCGCTACCGTAGTAACAGTTTGTCTAGCATAATTCGTCTGAACATCTGTCGTGTAATCAGCCACGACCTGCAACCCACCCTGGGAAACCGCTTTTTTTCTATTGCTTTCATAGGCTCCAATTATATTTGGATGCAACATGCACGAAGGTTCTATTTTTACTATAGCGTCTGATAGATTTTTAATAAAGCTCGTTAATGCCTCTCCTTTTACCCCTAGTAATAAACCTGGATTGGTACAAAACTGGCCTGAACCCAGAGTTATAGAACCCGCGTAAGTGTTGGCCCAAGCTTCTCCCCTTTTTTGAGCGGCTTCTGGCAATATAATTACTGGATTTACGCTTCCCATTTCGGCAAAAACCGGAATAGGTTCTTCACGTTGTGAAGCTAAATTGAATAATGCCCTACCCCCTCTTATACTTCCTGTAAAACCCACCGCTTTTACACCTGGATGTTTTACCAATGCCACACCCACCTCAATGCCGCTGCTATTCAAATTAGAAAAAACACCATTGGGCATATTCGTTTTTTCAGCAGCTTTTACTATCGCTGAGGCAACTAATTCACCAGTGCCTGCATGCATAGGGTGCGATTTTACAATTACAGGACAACCTGCTGCAAGAGCAGCTGCTGTATCACCTCCAGCTGTAGAATATGCTAATGGGAAATTACTTGCGCCAAAGACAACGACAGGGCCCAAGGGAATCAACATTTTACGCAAATCAGGTTTAGGAATAGGCGCTCTATTAGGAATAGAAGTATCAATAGATGCTTCTACCCATGAACCTTGATTTACCAACGCTGCAAATGAACGTAATTGACTAACGGTTCTTCCACGTTCTCCCATTGCCCTTCCTTCGGGCAAACCTGTTTCTGAGCAATATGTTTTGATCAACAAATCATCTAAAGCCAGAATTTCATCGGCAATGGCATTTAAAAATTCAGCCTTTCTTGTTCCTGAAATTTCACTGAATTGGTGATAGGCATTTTTAGCCAACTGCACAGCTTGATCAATCTCTTCTGGTGTTGCCTCCACAAAAATGAATTCATTTTCTTTGTTTTTTTGTGGATTAAAAGTCGTGTAGCTTTTACTTCCCTTTGCGGATAAGTTATTTCCAATATAATTTTTGCCTGTAATCATTTTATGCTCTTATCTAGATTTTCCAAAATTATGTGAATACCAATGTATTGAATAATTCCTTCAATCTTGGCCGAAACCAATTAATAAATCAATGCTTTTAAATAGTTTGGGCAATTGCCTTATAATCTGGCAAACGAGGTCTTGTGCGTAATCCTTTTTCAATAATTTTTAGCACTCTAGCTCTTTCCACACCATGTAATGGTAATCTCGGAGCTCTAACTATTTCTGTGCCAATACCGGTTCCTACTTCGGCTAATTTAATGTTCTGAACCAATTGTGGACTTATATCCAATTCCAACAAAGGCAAGAACCATCGGTAGATTTCTATGGCCTCAGATACTCTTCCGGCTTTAATCAATTCGTGAATTGCAACTGTTTCCGCTGGAAAAGCGCAGACAAGACCTGCAACCCAACCATCAGCACCCATTAGAATGCTTTCTAGTGCCAAAGTATCAACACCACAAAGCACTTTCAATCTATTTCCAAATCTATTTCTGATTCTCGTAATATTGGAAATATCGCGAGTTGATTCTTTAACCGCTTCGATATTATCGCATTCTTCCAATAATTCTTCAAACATATCCAAGGTCACCTCGATCTTATAATCAACCGGGTTATTATAAATCATAATTGGGAGGTCCGTGCTTTTGGCTACATTTTTAAAATAAACAACCGTTTCGTAATCAGTGGCCTTGTAGCGCATAGGGGGCAACATCATTAAACCACTTGCACCATACTCCTTAGCCCTTTTGACGGCTAGAATGGCGTCTTTTGTACTTTGCTCCGCGATATTTATGATTACAGGAACTTTACCATCTACGATAGCTACAGTTTCCTGAATCAAGATTCGCTTTTCATCATCAGTTAATGTACTTGCTTCGCCTAAGGTTCCCCCAAGTATTATTCCGCTCACACCTGCTTTTAATTGTGCTTCTATATTTTTGCGAAACATTATCAAATCTAGCGTATCATCCTCATTGAATTTAGTAGTCACTGCAGGCATTACACCTTCCCATTGTACTTGCATAACTTTTTTGTTTAATTGATTGTAGTACAAAAATACTATGGATTCCGGTTTAATGGTTATATCAATATTATCAACAATCATGAGTATATTACCCTATTTATTATATATTTAATCTATTTAAGTTTAATATTTGCATATTACTTTACTATGAAAGTCCTTCCTTTTAAAATTCCCAAACCCCTGAACCAAAATTTAATTGTACAAGTTGATGAATCAAAAATGTTCTATAATCAATTACACCAGCATGAAGAATTACAATTGAGTTTGATATTAAAAGGGCAAGGGAAATTAATTATAGGTGATAGTATTCATCACTTCACAGCCATTGATTTTTTTGTGATAGGCTCTAACTGTCCACACCTCTTTCAAAGTAAAAAAACGAATAAGGATGTTAAAATGATCTCCCTCTTTTTTACTAGGGATTCTTTTGGAGCTGATTTTTTTGATCTTCCTGATGTTGAAGGGATACATTGGTTTTTTGACATTGCCAATGATGGATTTAGATTGCTATCCGATAAAGAAGCGGTACATGATTTATTGATCAAATTTCCAGTGCAGGACAAATTAACCCGGTTTATAAATCTTTTGATACTAATTAAAAAGCTGTGTGAAGCTGAACGGGAAGTTCTGACCAGTTTTGTTTATCCTAAGAAAATAGGTAATCGGGATGGACAACGATTACAGGTTATCTTTGATTTTGTCATAAATAATTTCCAACAGGAAATTAGCCTTGAAACCGTTGCTAATTTGGCCTTTATGACCACGAACGCATTCTGTCGTTTTTTTAAGAATCGAACGCACAAAACATTCTTTCAGTTTTTAATTGAATTACGTTTAGAACATGCTTGTCAACTTCTCAATGAAACGGCATTGCCCATATCTGAAATTGCAGAAAAATCAGGATTTAATTCAATTTCAAATTTTAATCGCCAGTTCAAGACCCAAAAAGGAATCTCACCATCGCAATATAGCAAGAGGGTAATAACCTAGTTTACATTGAACCACACATTCTTCATTTCATCCGAAAAGCATTACCATTCTTATTGTTTTGATTATTTTTGAAACCAATAATGAATTAAGATACAATGAAGAAATTAGTTTTATTAGCCCTTGGTTTGGTAATGGCATGTACTTCATCCCAAAAAGCTGTGCCCGAAAAAACAGTTGTTAGCCAAGTCTCAGTTGGTCCTGTTAGCTTTGCAAAAACCATAACAATAGCTGAGCTGGAAGAGCATCTATATGAATATGCTTCTGACAAATACGAAGGGCGTGAAACAGGGGAGCCAGGACAGAAAATGGCTTCTGAATATTTAAAAAAAGAATATATTTCCTTGGGCATTCCAGCCGCAAAAAGCGATGGAAACTACTATCAAAACGTACCGCTGGAAGCCAAAATAATGCCTACTGGAACGTTAAGTTTGAGTGGTACCGAATATAAGCTTGGTGAAGATGTCCTTTCATTTTCTGCAGCGGAAGGTTCCTTTGATACTATCATTTATGCAGGGTATGGTATTGATGACGAAAAATATAGTGACTATGAAGATCTCGATGTAAAAGGCAAATTGGTATTGGTCAAATTTGGTGAACCAAAAAACCAAGATGGCACTTATAAAGTTAGCGGTACCTTTAAAAGTTCTAATTGGAGTAATATCTCCGACGCATATGGAAAGCGCTCAAAAGCAGTTATGGACAATGGGGGAATGGGAATGCTCTATGTAGATGCTGCAAATTTTAGAAGATACAAGAGCTATTTTAATCGAATGAAAAAAAGTGCCACAGGAAGTTTATCTGTTAAAGCTGGCAATGAGGATTTCATAAATATTCTGTTCAACGAAAAAACAGCCACGGCACTTTTTCCTGATATTTTTGATAGCGACGCTTCTAAATCAGTAACTACCGACCTTAAATTGAATCTTACCACTGATAATAATTCAATAAGCTCGGAAAATGTAGCAGCTTTTATCAAAGGATCTACCAAACCCAATGAATATGTGATCATCTCAGCGCATTTAGACCATATTGGTAAAACGAATAAAGGCGAAATAAACAACGGTGCAGATGATGATGGTTCTGGTACCGTTGCCCTTTTAGAAATTGCGGAGGCCTTTAAGAAAGCGGTCGAAGCTGGTCATGGCCCAGAACGCTCAATTGTTTTTCTTCATGTTACCGGAGAAGAAAAAGGGCTTTTAGGCTCACAATATTATACTGACCACGACCCCATCTTTCCACTGGCACAAACAGTTGTCAATTTGAACATTGATATGATAGGTAGAATTGACCCTGAGCGTGAAGGTGGCCGTAATTATGTTTATTTAATCGGTTCTGATAAGCTAAGTTCCGAATTACATAATCTTTCTGAGGAGGTAAATAGGAAGTATGCAAACATTGAATTAGACTATAAGTACAATGATGAGAACGACCCAAATCGTTTTTACTATAGAAGTGACCATTACAATTTTGCTAAAAACGACATACCGATAATTTTTTATTTTAATGGCACACATGATGACTATCACAGACCCTCTGATACTCCTGATAAAATTAATTATGACTTATTGGAAAACAGAACGCGGTTAATTTTCCATACAGCATGGGAAATAGCAAATCGTGATCAGAAAGTAATTGTTGACAAAGCAACGAAATGAAAATGCCACTTTAATTCAACAAAAAAAGCCTTATCAATTGACAAGGCTTTTACTTTTTGGGTGGAAGACCGGGTTCGAACCGGCGACCCTCGATACCACAAACCGATGCTCTAACCAGCTGAGCTACAACCACCATTTGTAAGCGGTGGCAAAGTTAATTTTTTTTCACTGATCTTTCCAACTAAAACATATTATATTTTTTAAAAGAATTACCGATTATTCTTATTTTGAAAGGCTACCCCTACAACCTCAAAAACTTCATAATGCCAAAACATCGTTGAAATACACTTTTTATAGATAAAACACACAATAATTGCGTTTTCACAACAATTATTATTTATCCGAAGAGATGAGAATTATTTTTATTCCCTAAATACTATATGTGTTTTCAATCCAATGTCATTGAAACAAAAAAATAATTTAAAACCCAAATCTAAATTGTATAAGTACGCTTTACTTACAATCATTCTATTTTTTGGATACAGCCTTACTTATGCTCAATTGACCAAAAGGGACAGTTTAGAGAAACGTATTGAAAATTATCGTTCAAAGCATGATTTCAACCCTAAGGATAGCCTCTATATTGATCTCCTTAATGGTCTAGGTTCTGAAATGCGGTATTTTAAATCAGATAGTCTCCTTATGCTTTCCCAAGAAGCCCTTAAATTTAGTAAGGATGCCAATAATGATTATGGGCAATGCAAATCTTTAGTGGGTTTTGGTGATTATTATACCGACAAAGGAAAATATGACCAAGCAATTACATACTACCAAAAAGCCTTAATCAAGGCCAAACAACTAGATGACAAAGACCTTATACTTAAAGTACAGAATGATATTGCAGGTGCTTATGATTTTAAAGGGGATTATGCAGAAGCTCTGAGTAGGTATTTGGAGGGTATTGAGCTAGCAAACCAAATTGGGAACGATCTTATGTTATCTATTATCAATGAAAATATAGCAAACCTTTACGCAAACCAAAAAAATTATGAGCAGGCGATTCATTTTTATAAAATCGTCAAAAGAATCAATGATAAAATTGGCAACGATATTACTTCTGCAGAAACTATGAGTAATATAGCTTCTGTTTATGCAGATATGGGTGAATTGGAATACGCTATGTTCAATGTTAATAGTAGTATTGCAACTTTTGAAAAACACAAAATAATGGATTGGCTTGCCTATGCCTATGAGGTAAAAGGTAAAACTTATTTAAAGGAAGGGGATAATAAATGGGCACTATTCTTTTACAAGCAAAGTGAAATGATCCATGAAAACCTTGATGATGACAGGGGTGAGACATCCTTATTAAATGGTATTGCTGAAGCCTATTTGGGACAATATAAAGATAATTTGTCGGAGCAATATGCCATAAAAGCATATGAACTTTCCAAAAAAATAAAGTTTCACGAAGAAACTCAAAAAAGCGCCAATATCCTCTTTAAAATAAACAAGAACAAGAAAGATTTTGAATCGGCTTTGGTCTACCATGAGATATCCCAAACCTTGCACGATACCATTTCAACCAACAAAAACAAAAAGAGTATTACTATGTTGGTTACGAAATTGGAGTTTGAAAAACAAAAGGAAAGCTTGATGATAGAAAATTCGAAAGCTCTGGCTAGCCAAAAAAGATATATTTATGCAGCACTTTTTATTTTAGTTATATTCTTGATTGTCACGCTCATTGTTAGAAGAAATGAAAAAATTCAAAAAAGACTGAATATTGAACTTTACAACAAAACCACTAAGTTGGTTGAAAATGAAAAGGAATTGCGAGACATCAATGAAACCAAAGACAAATTGTTCTCCATTATAGGTCATGATCTTAGAGGTCCGATTGCTGCTTTCCAAGGACTTTTAAAACTCTATAAAGACGGTGAAATAGATGGTAAAGAGTTCTTAGGGTTTATACCTAAACTAAGCTCGGATATTGACCATATATCATTCACTCTAAATAACTTATTATCGTGGGGTCGTACGCAAATGAATGGATCTGTAACCAAACCAGGAATAGTTTCACTAGAGAATCTTGTTAATGAAAACATTAATTTACTAGCTGAAACCGCTGAGGCCAAATCCCTCAAAATCGTCAATAAAATGACCGCGAATATCCTTTCGTGGTCCGATAGTGACCAGATTGATATTGTTATACGAAATCTAATGAGCAATGCCATAAAATTCACCCCTGAAGAAGGAATGATTACCATAGATGCTTTGGAAAGAAGTAATACTTGGGAAATTTCAGTACGTGATACAGGCGTCGGAATGGACAATGAAACCCAAAAGAAGATCTTCAATAAAAATTCGAATATAACCACTTATGGTACAAATGACGAAAAAGGTACTGGTTTGGGACTATCACTTTGTAAGGAAATGGTTGAAAAGAATGGCGGCAAAATATGGGTTGATAGTTTTAGACCAAATGGTACCTGTTTCTATTTTACGCTGCCTAAGCTTCGTGATAAATTTCAGAGAGCCGGTTAAATAAGGTCGTCTAGATTCTTAATTCCAGGAAAACGTTCCGAAGTAAACCCTTCAGCATGCTCTACCCCTATTAATCGACCCAAATCCCTAGCTCTATAGTTAACACTTTCTAAAAAGTTTTTACTGCTAATTGGGGTTTCAGGTTCATCACTTTTAGGGTCATGGATTTGTGAAGAATAAGCCAATATGGCTTCAACCTTTTTATCAATAAACCCAGACACATCTACGACAAAATCTGGCTTTATATTCTTCCATTGAATATAATGATACACATGATTAGGTCTCCAAGGGTCTTGCCAATGGTCATCGCCTTCCATTTTGGTATCAATTTTTATCAATCCACTTAAAAAGCAGGAATCACTGACCAAATTACTTCCTTTGGCATGGTCAATATGCCGATCCTCAACAGCATTGCATAAAACAATATCAGGCCGATACTTTCGCAATATCTGAATTATCGCTATTTGATGATGCTTATCATTCACGAAAAATCCATCAGCAAATTCCAGATTTTCACGAACTTCTACTCCTAATATTTGGGCAGCGATATTAGATTCCCCATCCCTTATCTGTGCAGAACCTCTTGTTCCGAGCTCACCTCGGGTCAAATCAACGATACCAACCTTTTTGCCGGTGGCAACCTCTTTAGCAATTGTTGCCCCAGCCCCAAGTTCTGCATCATCGGGGTGTGCTCCGAAAACCAATATGTCTAATTTCATTTATAAATTTAATTTTAGATTCCCCCATTCGTGGGAATAACATTCTATCTAAACACCTATGTAAGCAAATCTGTGTATTTATTTTCAAATTAATGCGTCGCTGCTACTGAACGTTTCTTTACTTTTTCCAACGCTTGTTCTATATCAGCAATTAAATCTTCTGGTTCCTCTATGCCCACAGAAAATCGAATCAATCCATCTACTATTCCTTGATTTTTTCTTTCTTCAGGGCCAATAAGTGCATGAGACGTTTGGGTTGGTGAAAGTACGGTACTTTCAACCCCTGCCAAACTCATTGATGATTTTATCAATTTTAATGCTTTTTGAAACTCAGAAGCATTATAATTTGTATTCAATTCAAACGACATCATTCCTCCAAAACCACGCATTTGTGCTTTCGCTAAAGTATGACCAGGATGATTAGGTAGCCCCGGATAATACACACAGTTAATTTCTGAATGTGCATCTAAATACTCAGCCATGTGTTGAGCATTGGCGTTCTGGGCCTTTACACGAATACCCATGGTTTTTATACTTCGTTCTAGTAGCCAAACGGTATAGTCACTTAAACTACCCCCCAAATTTTTAGCCAATTGGAAAATATGTTCCATATTTTCCTGTGAAGAAGCTACTGCTCCTGCACATATATCAGAGTGTCCTCCCATATATTTTGTGGCACTATGGATAATCACCTCAATACCAAAATCAATGGGATTCTGGTTCACTGGGCTGGCGAAGGTATTATCTATCATGGAAACAAGTCCATGCTTTTTAGCTATTTTGGCAATAGCGTCCAAATCAGTTATTGTTAATAAGGGATTTGAGGGAGTTTCCACAAAAATAACCTTGGTGTTTTCCTTTATTTTTGCCTCAAAGTCCTTGGGATTCAAGCCATCAGTAAAAGAGTATTCAATTCCATATTTTGAAAATTCCTCATTTACGAAATTGTAGGTCCCCCCGTATAAGGTTTTCTGCAGTACAATATGGTCTCCTGTTTTTAAAAATGCCAACAATGTTGTGCTAATTGCAGCCATGCCACTACCAAATATCATAGCAGCTTCAGCATGTTCGAGGGCAGCGATTTTTTGTGACAGCGCTACCTGATTAGGCGTGTTGAAATACCTTGGATAACGCTTAACATCGACATCTTCAAAGGCATAGGAAGTGCTCATATAAAGTGGCGAAATCGCCCCTTTGAATTGTTCATCATGTATTTCACCTTCATGGGTACAAATAGTATTTATCCCTTTTTTCTTTGTGCTCATAGCTTCCTTTTTAATCGAAAGATAAAGTTATGAAATTCTTTTTGTCAGCCAATACTAATTGCATAATGTCATTTCGAAAGAGCATAATTAATGGTACTAAACTTGTACTTTCTTCCAATTCCCTTTTTTAAACCATACAATTGCGATTACCGCTAGCATCACTTCTGCTAAAGTAATGGCAAGAAAAACACCTAAAGCACCCAATTTAAAGGTTATAGCCGCTAAATAGGCAAAGGGCAATTGAAACATCCAAAAAGCAATCAAGTTTATTTTGGTAGGGGTCTTCGTATCCCCCGCTCCGTTAAACGCTTGTGTAACTACCATCCCATAAGCATAGAAAATATAACCCGTCGCAATAATCTGAAGACATAATCCGCCATTTTCAATTACTACAGGATTATCATTGAACCAACCTACAATATTATAGGCAAAAAGCAAATAAATAACGGAAACAATAGCCATAAAATAGGCATTGTACCGTCCTGTTTTCCAAACAGAAATTTCTGCTCTATCGGGTTGTTTCGCGCCCAAATTCTGGCCTACCAAGGTGGCTGCAGCATTGCTCATTCCCCAAGAAGGCATCAAGGTGAAAAGCATAACTCGAATGGCAATGGTATAACCTGCTAGGACCTCGCTGCCAAATTCTGACATCATTCGCATTAAAAAAACCCAACTGGAGGTGCCAATAAGAAATTGCGCTATGCCGCCCATAGATACCTTTATCAAATTGAACATGACCGAAAGTCTTAACACGACATCGTTCAAACCTATTTTAATACGACTCCATCCAAAAAATAGAATTCCTAATTGAAAGAGTACTGCCGTACCTCGACCAATATTTGTCGCGATAGCCGCCCCCATTACACCATATTCGGGGATAGGGCCCCATCCGAAAATGAAAATGGGATCTAATATGATGTTGAGCCCATTCGAGAGTACTAAGGTCCACATGGCAATTGAAGCGTCCCCGGCACCCCTGAAAATTGCATTGATGAGAAACAATAATAGAATAGTAATATTTCCGCCAATCAATAATTGGGTATATCCATAACCTTCATTGATCAAATCCTGTTCTGCACCCATAAGAGAAAGAATTTCCTTGGCATAGAAAAATCCGATAGCCCCAACGATTATGGCCACTACAATGCCCAGAAGAATGGCTTGTACTGCAGATTCGCGAGCTCCTTTTATATCTTTCTCCCCTATTCTACGAGCGACTACAGCAGTAGCGGCTATACTAAGTCCTATAGCCACAGCATAAACCAAAGTAATTACAGATTCTGTAAGACCAATGGTGGCCACGGCATTTACGCTGACTTGGGAAACATAAGCAATATCTACAATAGCGAAGATTGACTCCATCATCATTTCCAATATCATGGGTATGGAGAGCATAAAAATCGCCTTACGAATACTGCCCGTAGTAAATTCGGTTTCTTTACCTGTAACGGCAATGATAAAGTAATTGAAAAGCTGTTTAAGCGTGAGTTTATTTTGAGGTGTCATCTATTAAGAATTATGTTGGATTGAAGAAAAATAGATGTTGCAGAAAGTACTCCTATTGGTCGATTATTTCCTGGGTACTAACCCGATGACATCTATAAATAACATAATTTGCTTACTTCATGATAAAGTAAAGATGCGATAAATATTTGAAAGTTGAAAATTACAGTTTTATAGACCCTTACTTCCCATAATTCACCTTATACCTCCAATAACTAATCACTCCTAAAAACAAAACACCAAAAACTGTGTAATAGATAAATACTGGGGTTATTACCTGGGCTCCACTGGCATAGCTATGTAAACCCACCAAGTAGAAGTTGACCCCGAAATAGGTCATCATGATGCTACCAAAGGCAACTACACTCAAAAAGTTGAAAAGCCATCTGCTACGCATACCGGGCACTAATCTTGTGTGGATTACAAAGGCATAAACCATAATCGATATCAAGGCCCAAGTTTCCTTGGGATCCCAACCCCAATAACGCCCCCAACTTTCATTGGCCCATTGGCCACCCAAAAAATTACCTATGGTAAGCATGATCAAACCAACCATCAAGGCCAATTCATTGATAATGGTCAACTCTTGAAGACTGAGCTTCATACGCTTTTTGTTCTTTTTATTGGTGAGTATGATCAATATTAATGAAACGAGACCCAAGATCATCCCAACAGTCAAGGGGCCGTAACTGCCAACAATCACAGCAACATGAATCATGAGCCAATAACTGTCCAACACAGGTACTAAATTGGCTATGGAAGGATCAACCCAACTTTGGTGGGCAATCCATAATAACATAGCAGTCACAAAGGCCGAAGCGGCAATGGTCATATCACTTTTACGTCCCAATAACAATCCCATACCCATGGTAGCCCAAGAGACATAGAGAATGCTTTCATAGGCATCACTCCATGGGGCATGGCCTGAAATGTACCATCGTAATATTAAACCTGCAGTATGCCATAAGAACAAAATAATAACAGTTCCCTTGAAGAAATACGTGCCTATACGCCATATTTCACGCTCTCTAAAAATCTGGAAAATCAAAACGAAGAACATTAAAATACCAACCAAAGCATAGACCTTATATAAGATATTGAAGATATCCAATTTGTTATAAATGACCTCAGTATCGATTTTGGTCTCGGTGGGTAAAACTTCACTTCCGTGATTCGATTGATTCTTCTTAAAAGCCGCCAATAATTTGTC
>RCND010004596.1_pt1 | contig 13254 bp, 7 predicted proteins | sample 2041351 | NCBI WGS metagenome assembly RCND01 (sample SAMN09708230, study PRJNA481090) | Marine sediment metagenome, whole genome shotgun sequencing project. | biome: marine sediment; feature: ocean; material: sediment; isolation source: Sewage treatment plant 12B marine sediment (STP12B) ...
CTGAGCCTGTCGAAGCCTCTTGTATTTTAAGAAGGATCTGCTAAACTAGAACATATTATTATCTTGGACTTACTAAACCACCAGGCGCTTCGATGCGGCTCGCATCTCGACCAGCTCAATGCTTGCTTACTCAGCGACCGATTGCTCTAAATATTCGCTTAATTGTCTGCTAAGCCCAAATTTCGGCTAAACTAGTAAACACTCCATATATAGGGATTCCTGCGTTCGCAGGAATGACCGCCTTTTAGCCCATAATGGATTGCATTATGTTGAGATAGCTTAGGGTAGTTGACTACGGGCCTGGCTTTTTATTCTGAACTATCTAGAATGCACACAGATAATAGGAGGGTGGGTAAAAAAACCAACTGTTGAGTAGGATGAGAACACTCTTTTTGCGAGCGGAGTGAGCGGAATGGGTGAGGATATTATAATATCCCGGATTGAATTGCAGCAGTCTTAATTAAATTTGTGGTCAATCAGTAATATTTCAAAAAACTAAGAAGTTATCTACTATAGTATATATGTTAAAAGACTAATGTAATACTCATTGATGGCATTATTGGAAAAAGAGAAATATTTCTATAAACGAGTCTATTTTTTTCTTCGTCAAATACTCTTTTTAGATAATATGTATTTTTCCTATTATACAAATTGGTAACATTGAAATCAAAGTCTGTAGAAAAGAATCTTGATTTAATTTTATAGCTAAAAGAAAAATCAAGACTATGATAACTAGGAAATCTTATATTGTTTTTGTGTTCAAACCATTCTCCATAGCTTGTAGTATGAATATACAATGTTGCAGGAAGTCCTGAGGTATATTTCCAATTCAATCCAAAAGAAATCTTTGGGTTAACAATGTACTTAGAAGTAATTGCTATATTATGGGGTCTATCGGATAAAGAGGATATCCACTGAATATCTGAGTTTGAATCCCATGTCCTTAAGGATCTTGAATAGGTATAATTAAACATGCCTTGAATTTTACCATTACTTTTTATACAACTCAACTCCAATCCATAAGCCTTACCTTCAATTTGTTCAAGAAGAGCGATTAAGTGCTCTGATCTTAAGAAACTTGCACCTGGCTTTAAATCCACCATTCCATTGATAGTTTTAGCATATATACTAGCCTCAAAATCAATTTTTTTGAATAATTGTCGTGACACTCCTAGTGAAACAATATCTGAAATTTCCGGAGCAAAACTAAGAGATGAGGGCATCCAGAAGGCAGTTCGTAGTCCAATTGCTGAACTTTCAATATAGTGATCGTTTTGACTAAGCCTATTATATGTAAGATTCACTTTATATGGGTGAAATATGTCAGACGTTATTCTTATTCGCGGCTCCAACACTAAATAATTCGAGCTCTCGACGAAATATCCAGAGATTCTAATCCCTGAGTTTAGGCTTATTCCTTTTGAAAGGTTGGGATTAAAGGACATGTAAGCTGAAATTTCCTTTGATTCTACATCCAGACCTAATTCGTTACTTATTATTGCATCTGCGTCTTCATAACTAACATTTATCCTGGTATCATTATTTGATAGTTTTGCATCCAGTCCAAAAGAAAGTGTTCTTCCTTTATTGGAAAGATTAAAACCTAACTTGTACTGCTCTTTTTTTGGATAGACTAAATTATTGATCCCTGTAGTTCTTATTTCGGAATCATCAACGAGCCATTTTGTATTAGAATAAATATTTCTTTTCAAATTTAATTGAGATATGCTAAGGTCTAATTCTACAAGTATAGCCTTATTCGTAGGACTCTTAAAACTTATTGAATAAACACTATTCTTCCATGCGCTCTCATCGCCTTGAGTAAATAGAACTGTAGTATCATTTCTCAAGGACTGATTATCCTCAAATCTATAAGCATTATCATTACTATTGAGGTACAAGAAGGTTACCTCACTACCCGATGAGAATAAATAATCAAATCTTAAAAATCCATCCAGATATGAATAGTCAGAAGGAGGGAAGAACTTGTTTAGTTCCTTCCCAAGCAAGGTAGTTAGTATTGGATAATACAACGTGTAATTACTTCTTTTGAATCCGACCGATAACCCTGCCTTATTTTTCAATATCGGAATATCGAGGATTGCCCCCGATGATAGAATTCCAATTCTGGTAATTAACTCAAATGAGTCCAATTTACTTTTTCTATAATCTAAACTTAATACAGATGAAGCACCGCCTCCGAATTTAGCAGGGATAAAATCTTTTAAGAGGCTGGCATTCTCCATAAATTCCGAATCAAAAATAGATACTGAACCATAAAGATGGTTAGGTACAAAAAATGATGCCCCATTAGAATAAGCAATATTCTGACCTGCAGTACCACCTCTAACATAAATATCAGAAGACCCTTCCCGACCAGATAGGACTCCTGGTATAGATTGGAATACTTTCATTATATCAGGTTCACTTAATTGTTTCGGAAATTCCTTGATTGATTTCCTTGAAATAGAAAAATTACTGTATTTGTCTTTCCTGAAATAATCAATTGTATCTGCTTTAACTACAACTGGATTAATTGGATAAGTTTCTGGATAAAGACTTATATAGATTATAGTATCATTTTGAGAATAATAAGTACATGAGAATTGCTTATAGCCCATCCGTTCAGTCTTAATACTAAATTTGGAACTTGTTAATATTATTGAGCAGGTTCCGGAATCGTCTGTGACTAATGATCTGTGATATGGTTCTAAAAAAATCACGCAATTATTTACAAGCTTTGATGATTCGATATCAGAAATTATAAACTTGATTTCTACCTCTTGAGAGAATACTATATTACACAGAGGTATAAACAGAGCTATTAAAATAAATTTCTTTATTATAAGCATAAACTCGCTATTTATAGAATTTCTTCCCATGGCAATGTAAGAGTAACGGAAGTACTATTGCAAAGCGAGAGTATTCCATGACCATTTTCAATATTTGTATTTAGATAAACAGGTTCGGAGAAAGGGTCAGAATAGCTCTGAGAGTATTCTTTAAGATTATACTCATAGTCATAAAGACTCTTTGGTATTGAAAGAAGGGTAATTTTGATTGGCCTGGTATAGTCAAAAATAACTCCGTCAATTGGCCTAGGTTCAATATATAGGGTAATAGGTAATTGTTTATTTAAAAATTGTATGTCATTAAAAAATGGGACTATATATGGCCCGCTGCCAAAAACAGGGTATGGTCCATAGTCCACTGTTACGTAAGCAATATAGGTATGTATTGGTGATCTAAAGTAATCTAAACCTTCCTTAAGCCTATAGTATATATAACAGATATCTCCTTCAAAGTTGAAACCTTCTAACAATAAAGCATAATAGTCTGGTTTAAGGCCTTCATCAATTAGTATTATATTAACCTCAGCCACATTTCTTATTAGCTCCTCTTCCAGAGACGGATAATAAACACTTATTGTTCCTGCGTTTATACTATTGATATTTAGTATCGCACTTGAAGAAGGTGCTTCAACAGCACATTTAGCTGCTGGTATTCCATCTGCTTTTGCAAGTAACTGATATGTTTTTTCTTTCTCAAAAACAATGTTTTTCGGAAGAGTATAAGTGTACATAAGAGAATCAATATCAGAGATTGTATCACTTAAAATAGTTATCCCTTGATCATCAATTATATTAATTTCTAAGTTGCCGAGATATTCCTGCTCTTCCTTAGGATAATCGATCTGATATGATTTCTCAAAAAGAATAACATTTGAAGAGTCGTTAATATCTATAACAGCAGTTAAAGAAAGTAATTCTTGTTTATTTGGGGGCTGAAAATAGTAGTTTCCTTCACAACTAACAAGTGCTAAGCAAAAACATAAGAAAGCTAGTATTTTATTGTCCATAAAACAAAATTGTGAATATACACAGGCAAACATAATTGCCTGCGTATATTATTAGAGTGTTGACAGGATCATTTACTAATTAGAACCTGCTTAGTCTTAATAATCTTTCTATTGTTGTCGACTATAACAACTGTATATAAACCATTAATGAATCTTGAAGTATTGAAAGAAACATCTCCTCCATAATATGCTTTCTTTTCAAATATTCTTCCTTGCCCATCAGTCACATAAATATAATACTTTTCATCAACTATCTCCCTTATGGATTTTTCTTTACCTTCGATTCTTACAGTAAAGTAGTCAGTTGTTGGGTTAGGAAATGTAGAAACAATAACTTCTTCCTGAGGTTGTTCCATTGGCGGTGGAGGATCTTCTCCTTGTGTTACGTAAAGATAGAGCCACTCTGATTCTGTTTGAGAGCCACTTATCACACTTAAACGAATATCATAAAAACCCTCATCGTAAAAACAATCATAATAGCTTGAAGATGATGATTGCCAAATATTATCAAGATACCAATTGTAGATATAGCTTCCTGTTCCACCAGAAACATTTGCATACCAGGTATCACATGATCCTTCTTCGATGAATTCAGGTCCATTAATATAAACATTCATTGGTACGTTACATGGATCTGGTGCTGGATCTCCAACATTTACGGCTGCCCAGGCGTTCATTACTTGTTGATATTCGGTAGAACATTCACCATATAGATCTTCAGCCTTTATTATTGTAGATGTTCTGGCGTCCTCATAGGTCCATGTTGCATCATAGTCATCAACCATACTATTGTAGACTATTTTTGCTGCTTTCTCAATACCAATGGGGCTTACCGTTACTTCATTTTCAGTACCTCCTTTAGCAAGAAGATAAAACCATCGGTTTTGAACCATTAAATTGATGTAAGGGTGATCATTTGTACTCCAATTTACTCCCTCATACATTACTGGATAGTTACTGACAGATGTAGTTGGTGTTACAGTTGGTTCACAATTCGCGTTTACACTTACATAAACATTATATAGCTTATATGTAGTTGGATTTGAAAAAGATCTTCTAAAAGCAGATCTGAAATTAGTTCCTACACACCAATCTGTACTACCAAGAGTGTAGTACTCAATTACTTCCCCGAATATATCACAATATGATTCCATTAAGGCTCTAGCTTCAGAATAAGTGGAAGGGTTTGCTAAACGGGATCTATATATAACACCATGCGTAAACTCGTGTCCCATTACATCCAAAGACCCTTCAAATCCATTTGTTAAACCTAATTCAGATCCAGCATGAATATAATCATCATCATAACCTATACCCGTCCAAAAAGGTCCGTGATATTCATCCTCGCCAGAGTATTCATTAATTTTTCTTCTATAGTAATTATTTTCAACTCTAATCTCATTCCCAGATGATGTAAATGTCCCATAGGTCCTTCCAAAGTATGTTTGGTAAACATTATATGCTTCAGATACAGCCCAGTGAGTACTGGCCGCATTTTCTTTACTGTCCAATGTCCAAATATTATTGGAATCATGCACCTTATCCATATTACTAAATCCCCATGGATCACAGGTCGGAAAGTCATCATCAAATGAACTGTTCCTAGTTTCAATTATAGTGCTAGTATTTGGGTTCTTCAGATAATAATAGCTATAGGGCCAACCCCTCCATGTAGTTTTGACACTCTTAGATCCATTATACACTGTTGCGACCGTACCCGTTGAAGCATAAATATTATCAAATGAATCAATTACTATCCCCGTTTGTGAATCAATATAATACGTCTCATGAATTCTAGATTCTTCGCTAATTATATCAACTTTATATACTAAAGTGTAATTATCCTTCGTTGTTTTTCTATAGTATAATAGGCTAGAACTGATCTTTGTCTTTAAGTCTTTGGCTGATTTCATATACTTGCTGGCAATATCATTATTAAATCTCTGTACCCCAAGCTCTTTTGATTGGCTCTTTGAGATTGAAGGCTTTGTTTTTTTAGGGATATCGTAGGAAAATTGCCCGCAAATATGTGATAGGTGACTCTCTTTACTGTAATGTGCTGTACCCCAGGAATCATTTATTGGAATACCATTATACTCAAGCTGGAATAATTCATGTTTCATCCCAAGTTCATCAGTAGAAACTTTTTTTATCTTTATTTTAAGGTCTGAATCAGCCATCAAGATTTCTTTATTTTTAAAAACAAAATCAGAAATTTGATCCGTTTGCCCATCATTCAAAAATATCCATTTTCCGGATTTTCGCTTTACTATCTCTTGTTCTTGGATATTAGATACTGGGATTTTCTTAGTGTCTTTGGTAAAAGTAAAGTAGAACAAGTAATATTCCAATACTTGTTAGAACAAATGTTAAATGTGTAAATTTCTTCATGATGATAAGAATTTGGTTAGTATGTTTAGGTTTGATTTATTAGCCCATAATCGTAGAAATTTTTTTATTGATTTTGTACATCGTATTTTAACAATTGAATTATTACTAAAGATGACTTATGAGGCTCCATTGACAACTTTCGTAATTTAACCTTTCAAAAAGGATCAGGTCCTTTATTATACATGTAAGAGAATAGTCATTTGTGACAGCGACATTATATGTTATACAACATAATGTGAAAAATTCTGCTATTATTCTATCCAAATCCGAACTCTTTAGCAGGGCAAACAAGTGTATTGCAAACTGAGGTACGAATTTGCAAATACTCTTGTAGTGTGAATGCAAAGAAAGGGGTGGGGGAATAGAGAAATCGAGAATGGGGGAGAATTGGCAATTGAGCAATAGTTACTTTTGTAAATTACTGAAACAAAAGGAGATATTGCGAGATTTTGGGTAGGGGAGTTGCTATTTAATATAATGACTAATTATGGGCAAAGGCAGGATCAAGATAAAAGACAAAAGTAAAAAGATAAAAGTGGTTGAACACCAATGGATTATAGGATATTTTACTTATTAGCATCCAAATATCAATAAGATAATTGCATTCTCTTGATTTCTATTTAACATAATGTTGTAGGTAGGCATAAGACACAAAATTCAAGGCACAAGAAGGAGTATTACAATATTCCATCATTCCATTGTTCAAAACCAGATTGCTCAGAGGGCAATACTTCAAAAATCTACATTCCTTGTTCGTTATTCGATATTCAAATAATCTACTTAACGGCAAAACACTTCTAGTTTAAGAAAGAAGCTATACGAAGTATTTAGCATAATATCGCATTATGGCTGCAAATATGGAATTGTGCGATGGCAGGTAAATTCTGGAAAGAATGGCTTAAGTATAATATTCCAGGATTAGGAGAACAGGTTTGCTTATTTCTAAGAGACTAACTGCTTGAGATAACCGTAAATTCTTTTAACATAGGACAAACATCCAGTGGATGTTTGAGACAGACAGTGGTAAGGCCAGGTACCGATATAGTCTGCCTAACAGCGCCTATATCTGATTTTATGTTAACCAGCAGAGCTGGGCAGAATTTACTAGCGTATTTGCCCATAATGTATAAGCATTATGTTGATATAGCTTAGGGTAGATTGAAGTTGCCTGGCTTATTTATCCTGAACCAGCTTAAAAGCACACGGGAAAAGAAAGATTCTTATTAGCAGAAGGGGAACACTCTTTTTGCGAACGAAGAGAGCGGAATGGGTGTGTAGTATTCTAACAATGCAAAAGATCAATAATTCTAAAAAATTCAAAATTTAAGCAGACAAGTTGGGGACTAAAAGGTACAAAGTTCATAATGCTCTAGTACCTTATCCTGAATACAATTAATTTTAAACTACAATGATATTTTATTTTTCTAAAAATCTAATTGCTATATTACTATACTTAAACAGCACTTTTGATATATGAACTATCCTCATCATTCTTTATACTATACTCATAATTGGTATGGTTTTGATCCAGCCACTCCTACCGCTGACTATCCCTTTACGGATCTTAGCTACATTTATTCAAATTGGGCAAGGTATTACTCTTCCTCAAAGAGTTATTTAAGAATTTGGAGAGTAGGATTATAAATTTTCTTTTTGTTAAAACTAAAGGTGGGGTATTTTTTTTTAAGACCCTGCTTTTGTAATCTTCTTATCATGCGAATATTACTGTCTTTTCTTTTTCTTTTTCAAGTTATAAGCACCAGTGCTCAGTATAATATTACCTCTTCCTATAATTCTGTGCATATTGGTAGAAACGCAAACATAGGCGTAGCTAAAAATCTCGGTAATCATAGTATTGGCATTGCACTTAAATACGGTTTTAATAGTGTTACGGCTAATAATTACAATGAAATATTCAAGAAATGTTTTTATGCAGTTAACCTAGTAGAGCGTTTTGGATTTAACCTGGATTACCACTACAATTTTAATCTTGAAAAACTAGCAATTACCCCATTTGTCTTTTATAATTTCCAATTTACTAATTCTCATACAAAGAATAAAGGTTATTTACCATATACTTATGATCCAATAACTAATATTGTTTTATATGAAAAATATGGAGAATTTTTTGGCCCGACAATTGCTCTTGAAAACTATGTAGGAATAGGATATCGTGTAGATATCACCGAAAAAATCTACATAAATAATAAAATCGGCTTCGGGTTGGTCTCATATTTCAATGTAGACAATAGGATTCTTGGAGCTGGAAATTGGGAGTTTGGTCGTGTTTTTAGTATTGGGATAGGCTACAGTCTGAACAATAAGGAAAAAAGCCCATGACAAATACTGCTGTTACAATTAGACTATCTTAAAAACGTATAGTTCAACAGATATATAATGCTTTTATCATGATTCAGCAAGGACTTGCTACTCTATGGCAATAGTTGCTTAAGGAAAAGAAATAGGTTAAAAAGCTTATATTAGTGGTTTATGTTACAGCTGATAAGGGAGGCGAAAAGAAAAAATAAATAGTAATTTTAACAATGCAGCATAGCTTAGCTCAGCGGTCATGCTTTCAGGTGAAGCCTAAAAGCACCATCAAAACTCAGTTTTTTGCAATAGTATTTTTGTTTTTTTGTTGTACAGCATTTAGCAATGAAAAACATATAATTAGTGGGTACATTTCAGATTTTGATACTGGCGAGGAGTTAATAGGCTGTAATGTCATAGCAAAATTAACTGGTTTAGGAACAACATCAAACCCTTATGGATTTTATTCTCTTACGCTTACCGAAGATTCTTATGTTCTAAATTTCAGCTTCATCGGTTATTATAATCAAGAAATAAGGATAGATTTAACAGAAGACACATTAATTAATGTCAAGTTGAAAAAGAATATTCTTTATTTGGATGAAGTAGTAATCACTTCTGAGAAATCAAAGCAAATTGAAAATATTTATAAAACAATTTCAATTAAACACATCAAAATGCTTCCTCAAGTTTTTGGTGAACATGATATTATTAAAGCCATACAACAGGAACCTGGTGTAAAAAATATTGGCGAAGGTTCGTCTGGTTTATATATCAGAGGAGGAAACAGAGACCAAAACTATGTTTTAATAGATGAAGCTCCGGTTTATAATATTTCTCATTTATATGGTTTTGTTTCGGTTTTTAACCCCGATATAGTAAAAGATGTGAAATTCTATAACACTGTGTTCCCTGCAAAATTCGGAGGCAGGGTATCGTCTGTAATCGACACGAAAACTAAAGAAGGTAACCGTAATAATTATTCAGTTTACGGTGGCCTTAGTATGATTGCATCAAGATTAGCAGTAAGCGGCCCCTTAATAAAAGAAAAGGCATCGTTTTTATTAGCAGTAAGAAAAAGCAATTTTGACTTATTTGTAAAACCATCAGAAAGTATAAGCTTTGTTCCTTCATTTTATGACTTAAACGGGAAAATAAATTATAAAATTAACAACAACAACCATTTGTATTATTCAGTCTATCACGGGACCGATTTAATAAGCACACTCGCATCGTTCAATAACAGGTGGTATAATACAACATCTACTCTAAGGTGGAATCATATAGTTAACAATAATGCTTTTTTGCATACTACAATATTATATAGCAAATACAAAAATACACTTACATTACCCGAATCAAAAAATACAAAACCATACACCTGGCAAACTGGTGTTGAAGATATAAATGCTAAACTAGAATTGACATGGTATCTTAATCCCAAAAACACTATAAGGCTTGGGGTTAATTCAATTTTACACGATTATACTCCTGGCCAATCAAATTATGCGGAAAGCATAGTGTCCAGTATGTCAGCAATAGAATCCAGTGCCTATATTTCAAATGAAGTAGAATTTAACGATGTTTTTGATGCAGAATATGGAATTCGATTTTCGCTGTTTCAAAATACCGGAAGCGCTAGATGGTACTCTTTTGATGAAAACTATTTACCTGTAAAGCTTAATATTGAAAATAAAGGAGTTTGGAATACTTATAGTAATATTGAACCAAGAGTAATTATCAATATTAATAGGTTAAAAGTCAATTCGTATCGGGTTGCGTTCACAAGAGCATCCCAATTTATTCAAATACTTTCCAATAATTCGTATTCATATACAGCCTTGGAAACGTGGATGCCTGCTTCACCCAATATCAAACCATTAATCAGTAATAATTTTTTATCGAGCTATTTTTGGGACAGAGAAGATATGAGCTTCTCATTAACAGCTTATTATCGTTTAATTAACAATCAAATTGATTATGTTGATCACGCTATACTAACCGATAATCCATATATTGATGGTGAGATAAGAAGTGGAGAGGCCAATGCCTATGGTTTTGAATTGAACTTTAATAAGAAAAGTGGCAAGACAAAAGGTAATATAAGTTATGCCTTTTCCAAAGTTTTATACACAATAAAGGGTGCTACATCTACAGACACATACCGTGCTCCTTACGATATTCCACATGATATTAAAATTCAGATAGTTCATGAATTCACAAAAAAAATTAAGACTAGTGTGTTTTGGACTTTTACAAGTGGCCGACCGGCAACTTTTCCTATCGGTTATCAAACAGGTTTTCCCCATACTGGTTTTGGTTCATTGGGTTGGCAGCCACAAATACCAATTTATTCCGAACGTAATGGCGGACAATTCCCAAACTATCACCGCTTAGATTTTGCAATAATTTTTGACCCTCCGATAAAAAAGAGAATAAAACATAACTTAACCATTGGGGTTTATAACTTATATGCTAAACGTAATCCAATGAGTTATGATTTTAATAATAGGGTTGATAATAAAGTAGCTGTATTTCATTTTTTTAGAGTGATTCCTAATTTCTCGTATAGTTTTAAATTTAACTAAGCTTCATGTCAAGTAAGCATATATACATTTTCATTGCTCTGTCAATTTTATTTGTTTCCTGTGAAGATTCATATTATCAGGAAATTTCAAAAATTACTGATAATAAAGATATTAAGGCTGAAATTGTATTGACCGGTGGAATTACATCAGAGATGAAATACCATGAAATTATACTAACAAAACCTATGACATTAAATGAGCAGAGTATTGACTCAATATCCGGTGCAGTAGTAAACTTAAAAATTGGTAACAATAATTATGAATTTATTGAAGAAATTAATCATCCAAATATTTATGACCTGCCTAAAAGGAAAGGCACATACGTTTCAAAAAACATAATAAAAGGTATCCCGGGGGTTGTTCATACTTTATCAATTAATTATTCAGGTAAAACATATACTGCTTCTGAGATTATGGAGGAGGTTAATCCTTTTGATTTCAATTCGATTGATTTACCTTCTAGAGCAGGTGGAGGTGAGTATGATACTTCAGGTGTATTGATAGGCCCATTATTGAGCCAAAAGCTTTTTAGTTTTGGTGCAATAGAATCAAGTATATACCATTGGTTTGCAGTTGACACAATAAACGGCTCTGGTAAATCTGAATCATCATCATATTATTTTAGCCTTGTTGACCAACAGGGGCTTTTGTCTGAAATGTATAGCGAGCTCTCCAGTCGCATGGGTGTGAGGATGTCTTTTAAAGTAGCTGTAACAAAATCTTCCATATCACAGCCATATGAAAATTATTTAATCGCGGTACTAAAAGAAACTTACTGGAATAATAATTTGTTTTCTACAATGTCTGCAAATGTCCCGACAAATTTATCAACAGGTGGTTTAGGATACTTCTATGCATCTGATACATATATACAAACTATCTCAGCAAGAGATCTAATGAATCTTATAGACTTAAATGAATAATATTAGCAACAATAAGGAAATTCATAGAACAAAATCTTGTCATTTTACCAAGATTTAGTCCAACATATGCCTGTTAATACTTCATTTGGCTTTCTAGATTTTTACCTTTGGTATTAAGGAGACAAACAAGTGTATTGCAAACTGAGGTACGAATTTGCAAATACTCTTGTGTGCGAGGGCAAAAAAGGGTAAGGGAAGAAGAAAAACGAGAATGGGGGAGAATTGGCAATTGAGCAATAGATGCTTTTGTAAATTCTTGTCACAAAAGGAGATATTGCGAAATTTAGGGTAAGAGCGCGGCTATTTAGCATAATGACGAATTATGGGCAAAGGAGTTATGAGCAGGCATAAGATACAAGACGCAAGGATTGAAGTGCAAATTCAAAGAGTATAAGATTTCAACGTATTAAAGGCAGTATTAAAATACGTAGTTCTTTTCACAGGAGCTTGTATCTGATTGTATTTATGATTGTTGCAGCAGTGAGATTTAATTGGTTGGTGTATTTGGTGTTAGGTAGGTTCTATTTAACATAATGTTAGTACTATCAATTTTTCTGTATATAAAGATGTATAGAGATCTTATACTCAATAATCCAATATTCCATTTATCCAGTATTCCTGCCAGAATGCCCGGAGGGCAATACTTCAAAAATCAACATTCCTTGTTCGATATTCGTAATTCAAGAAACATCTTAACGGCTTAATACTTCTTGCTTGGCAGAATGCTATACGAAGTATTTAGCATAATATCGCATTATGGGCAAAGAGAAAGCCCGTACAGTCATTAGAAATTTGTTTTGACATAATATCTGCCGATATGGTCCTGCCGGCTCATATCTGATATTATGCCAATTAGCTGCGCTAAATACAAATTTCGGATAATCTCCGTATTATGGCCCTTTAGCCCATAATATAGGAGATATTCCTATTATGGTAAATGAAATCAAAGTTTCCATATATCCTTCCCTCAGAATGATCTGGTATAAAAAAACGGGAACCAAACTGGATCCCGTTTCAAGTATTGTTATTGCTATTCTATCCTTCTAATTCAGAAAGCTTAGCTTTTACACCTTCGTACTTAAGGTTATAAGATTCATCTTTATTTCTGAATCTAAAATAGATCTCTCTTAAACTGGTAAGAGTTGGAATATCATCAGGACGAATTATATTGGCCTCTTCCATA
>RCND010001490.1_pt1 | contig 13250 bp, 18 predicted proteins | sample 2041351 | NCBI WGS metagenome assembly RCND01 (sample SAMN09708230, study PRJNA481090) | Marine sediment metagenome, whole genome shotgun sequencing project. | biome: marine sediment; feature: ocean; material: sediment; isolation source: Sewage treatment plant 12B marine sediment (STP12B) ...
ATGGTCTAAAATGTTTTCAGGTCAATTGTTCGACCGTTAATGGCCCAATATAATTAAAAATATAGCTTTTAATGTAGAAAAACGGTTCAATATTTAGCCTGCGAATTTAGGTATACCTTAATCATACGACCTCATGACACTAAGTATGATTAAAGATTAATATCGCAGATGAAAACATTTTAGACCATGAAAAAGCAAGAAGAAAAATTGAGATCACCCCATTATGTTTTTGAGATCAGTTGGCCAGTCAGTCCTAAAGCTGGAGCTATTTATCACCCTATTCAGGTATGGTCCTAATTTCCTATTTCGCTAAAAGTTATATGAAATCAATCAGCGCGTCCTCCTCACGGCTTTCCTGTCAAAGGGGTTTTCAAAACCTTTGCATCTCTAACAGGAAACCCTTGGTCTTTTGCATAAACCAATGTCTTAATACCACATACGGAACTGGGATTATAAAATAGAATAACGTCCCATCTGAAGTTGCTGGTTATCCAATTTTTTTAACGTGACTTAAAGAATTTTCGTAGATTTTTTGTGGCCCAAGTGATTATTTTAATTTGCAAATAACTATTAAAACTATTTACAATATTTAAAGATGTTATATCTGTTAAATCTGTTTTAGATTGTTTTAAATTAAATTTTAAACGCTCTTTATCAATTTCTCTTTGGAGGCTTAAAATTCTTAATCGTTTGTCTATTTCTACAAAAGAATTATATTTTTTAATCATAGTTCGTCAAAATAATAGGTTGAAAACCTTCTGATCAAAGGTTTATTCAATTTATCCCTCAAGAAATAGCATAAAACACCAATAAGCAAATAACATAATCCTACAATTAAGAACCCATAAAATACATTATTCAGTGCTTGGCCAATTCCATAAGACGCTGCGAAGGACAAAAGCAATATTGAAATTAACAAGATGCTTCCCATCAAAAATATTTGTACTATAGACGTAATGCTTCTCATTAACACTTTGAAAATTTTCAGTCTAACGTATTCGTCACTATTTTTTATATAGGACCGAACATTGACATCTGCATCTAAAAGGTCTTTTTTTAATTCTTCAAAAGCCATCTCTCTCTATTTTTACAGTTGGGCATTTTTCTTTTTGAGCGCTTCTAATTTATGCTCAAGCGCCGTAATTATATCATCTGCCTTTAAACTCATATTAGAGATTGCTTCTTCTAATTTTTCCTCAAAAACCTCTTTCTTGTGGTCTACCGTTTTTGTGAGTTCGTCTTTAACGTGTGAGATAGAGTCTTGAATATCTGTTTGCGCATCCAAGGCTTTATCTTTTATTTTCTTTCTGGTCTCTGTGCCTTTATCTGGGGCAAATAGAATGCCCAGTCCTGCGCCAATTACGAGCCCTGTTAATAGCGCCGTAAACGTATTTCCACTATTGTTTTTCATAATTTTATTTTATTATTCAATATACTAAATCTTCTTTAATAAATAAAATAGTCCTCGTAAAATGAAAACTTTATTCTTCTGCAAAGGTATTATAATCTGTCGATTCTGACTGTGCAATTTCCTTCTCCTCTTAATAATCAAGTTTCATGACTTGAATTTCTTTATTGCCTTTTTCTATAGCCTCGACGGGGTTATTTATGGAACTGAATGTTTTTAGAACCATTTTCATTTATTTTTAAATTAAACACTTCCGATGTCTTCCATGTCCTCATCCGGGGCTTCTAGAATGACTTATTTCAGTTTGAATTTCGTCTATTAATTAAACAAGCTGAATTATATAAATCAGTCGATTATAAAAATTCAAACAAATTAAGTGCGTTACTTTTTACATAAATCTTGAAAGGAATTGATAAAATTCCTTTTTCAAATCGCCATAAATCTTTCTTTGTATTTCCATACGACCTCTAAACTCTAAATGGTGTTTAGCTAATGTTAGATTAATGACGTCTTCACCTTTTTCATCGTGCAAAGCCATATTAGTTTCGTGCACATTAATATTGTGCTGCAACGTATCAATAACTTCACCGTGACGAATAAATTGATTTTGAAAATGATCTAACTGCGCTAGTACATTTTTGTCTGTCCAGCGTTTAACCAATTCCTCTAGCCGTTTATTAAACGATTTTAATTCGTCTTCCCAAAATAGGAGTTCGCTTCGCCATTGTTTGTGTTCAAAATGCAAGTCTGAATTATTAATGATTTCATTTTTCATAATATTTATTTTAAAATTTAATCGCCATTTTAAGACGCTTTATGTATATACTTCTATAGTCATAAACTGATTTAAAGCCTTTAATACTTCGCTTCCATACATCACAGAAGATCCTCCGCCCATAAGTATAGCAACTCCAATTGTTTCTGCAACTTCTGGAGCAGTAGCACCTAATTTAAGCGCATCGTTATCTAAAAAGCAATACAGCCATCACATCGTACCGTAATGGCGATATATTGTATCTATGCCCGGTGTGGTTTATAGCACTGAATTACCTAAAAAAAACAGGCCGATACAAAAAAAGATGATTACGGTGTATGAGATGTGACCCTTTGTTTTCAATAAAAACCACCTTAAAAACTATAATTCTCTGGTATAATTAATATCGGGATTTTTAGATGTTTGATTAATTTTTTCTCGATACTGTCATTTAATAGTTTATTGAAAAAACTGTGTGTATGATGCCCAATAATCAGTAAATCAGCATGCCAACGCAGTATTTCAATCCCAATTTCTTTAGTTGGTCGTCCAATAATTTCAAGATCCTCAAACCGGATCTCAGGGTTTTCCTTTTTAATTTTATTCATTAATTTGAGGGCCTTTTCTTTTTCTTGCTGCTCAATTTCAATAGAGGTGATACCAGCATCGATATTACCAATAGAATAAACGACTACATAAATAACTTCTAATTTGGCATCTAATTTTTTTGATAATTTTATGGCGTATTCCGCGGCATTTAATGCTGACAGGCTTCGATCGATGGCTACAATAATTTTTTTAATCATTTTTCAATAAATTATAGTTCATACTGTGTTTTGTAATTGCTGTCACTATTTCAATGGTAACCGCACATAATACCAATTTAACTTCATAATGTCTTGATAAATCATTGATCTCCGATCCAATCCCAAGCCTTAGCGATATCGTCAACATCAAAATATTTTTCTTTGTATCTGGTTGAAATACTATTTATGAGTACAAACAAATGCCAATATTTTTTATCGGATATGAAAGCGATTTTACGAATCAGTTTTGAATATTTAGTACCGATTTCAAATTCCTTAAAAAGGACATCTATCCCTGCTCCTTTTGCATTTAAGTAAATCATTAAATTAACAGAGTCGCATCTTGATAATGTAAATTCAAGACCATTGTCAATGTATCCGATATCTTCTTTGGTGACATAGCCATCCAACTCATAGACTAAAACATCTTTTCTGGGGGACTCAATTTGTGTTAACATTTTTTAATTAAAAGTTTTATTTGGATAAATAGTATGGGTTTAAGCAGAGACATCATTCGCACATAAAACGCGATAATGACTCGTATAATGGTGATGCTAATTTTAGTTTTCTTGCGCATTATTAAGACTAGTCTTTATTCTTCTAGTGTTTTCTTAGGGTATAAATTTTAAATCTATTATTGTCTCATCAGCCGAAAATTCAAATACTGCATTTCGTTTTAATTCAATTTTTAATATTTTTTTATAGTCTTAAGTGATCCACTCTAATTTTTACTTTTTCATATGAGGATTTACAAAAGCCCATGCTTCATCCATTTGCGACACATCAAAATAGCGTTCTTGTCGTCCCTTACTTGCCCTGGCAAAGAAAAAATTATCAATAGGGACCAATGCTTTAAGAATGCTTGAATGCGCAACGATGGCAAGATGACCTAGTTTTTCATAATTTCTGATTACCCAAAGTATATCTTCAAAAAAGGCTTTAGTTTCTATTTTTGAAATTTTTATTTTATCGAGTTTTACCAATATATTTACGGTTTCAGATCCTTGATTAAGCTTTTCAGCGAAGACCTTCTGACAAAATTCTTCATCAGTTTCAGTGAAGCCACCTATGACCTCGAAAGCCAAAATGGCGCTTTCAAATTTTTTAATTTGTTCTAACATTTTTTTTGTGTTTTTGAGAACTAAAAAAGTGTAATGAAATTAAATAGAATTTATGCAATCCGAAATGATATCTGTCAGTTTGAAAGTTGCCGCTTGGTGTATCGGTTGGCTTCATCAGTTGGCTAAGCACTAGTTTTGCGCAGTTAAGCAATTAACATAGCAAACAAAGAAGAAACAAAGAAGATCAAAAGGAGACGAGCGAAGCGAACTGGATCAGCAAAACGAAATGCAATTGAAAAACAAAGATTCATAATTTTCGCCTTACTGCGCAAGCTAACTTAGTTCAAAATATATTTTGAACTCGTTAATGCTCAAACTAAAATTTTAGTTCTTAACTTAATGACATTGGTCTAGAAGCATTTAATTATACTTTGTTACCATTAGTTTTTTCTTTTATTAATTAGTCAAAAACATTAAAACTAAGCTTTAGATTTACCATGTACTACGTACTTATACGTAGTTCTTGCCTTTAATTCTTCGGTGCAAATATCATTAATTCACCTAACTTACGTACTTAATTCCAGACTAGAATTTCATACACTCTTTTCATTTGAGTTAATAGCAATCGAATCTTTTAAAAAACAAACCAATGAAAAACTTTTACTTTATTATTGCCTTCTCTTTATTGACAACAGCAACCTTTGCACAACAATGGGAAGATTTAAATCTTAGATCGGAAGATGATACTTTTATTTCCCTTTCAGAATTTCCAAATTTTATCGAAATACAGGAGAATAATGAGATCTATGCTTTGTACACATTTATTGAGCGATTGGAATTATCGGGACTTGCAGGTCCAAGCCCTGAGGTGAATTTAGATCCTGATTTTGATTTATCAATTAAATTTAAAAAATATAATGGTAGTTTTACTGATCTTGCTTTGCCGCTTTTACCTTCTCCTCCTTTTAGTTATGGGACTGATGATATTGCATCAAACAATAATGAACCTTATTTTGCTTTCAGAAATAGTTCTGCTAAGTTGTCTGTCCTTAAATTCAATGGCTCTAATTGGCAATCAATTGGGCCTGCTAATGTTTCAGCACAGAACGCAGACGAAATTAATATAGGATTTGATCCAAGCAATGCACCTTATGTAATTTACAGAGGTCTAAATTCAGGTTTTAAGTTATATGTGAAACAGTATGTAGAACCAAATTGGATTGATGTAGGCGCCCCTTATGTGCCAATTACGACTCCATCTAATCCATTTGTTGCATTTGCTAATGATGGAACACCTTATATTACATTCCAAGATAATGGAGTAAGTAATTATATATTAGTTAAAAAATTTAATTCAACATCAGGAAATTGGGATGATGTCTCCTCTTCCGAAATATCATCAGGCATATCTCAACTTGGAGGTTTAGTTGTTATTAATGGAATGCCATATGTGGCATTCAGAGATCAAGGAACAGGTTTTGACATACAAGTTAAAAGATTTAACGGAACGAATTGGGAGCTTGTTGGTAGTAGTATCGTTTCAACTAGTGGAACAGCTATTAAAATGAAGAAAACGGTATCCGGTGTAATTTATGTGACTTACATATCAAGTAGTGGAATCACCGTAAAACGATTAATTGGAGATGATTGGGTAGTTGTAGGCACAGAAGGTTTCAATAATGCTAAAGACAATTATGACTTTGACGTAAACGACAACAATAATTGCGTAGTGATTTTTAGAGACGTTTCGCACAACCCGGAAATTAATTACTTTGATGGAAATACACTTACAACAGGAACAGTAGAAACAGGAAGAACATATGATATTACAGCGTATCCAAACCCTGTATCGAATACTCTTAAAATTGTTACAGATTTATCTATTGAAAAAATCGTTATTTATAACAATACTGGGCAGCAAGTAATGGAGTCAACATTAGCAACTATAAACACTTCAAATTTATCTTCTGGAATGTACTTTGTTAAAGTTAAAACTGAAGGAGGAACTAGTTTTAGAACCATTAAGATTCTCAAAAAATAGAAATTATCATCATAGAACGTATATTAAAATAGTAAAAACCAATAATTCTTTTTTTGAATTATTGGTTTTTTATTTTCAAAAGTGTAAACTATATATTGGATTCGTAATTAATGCTAACTGCCATACCTAGATCACTAGAATGCTATACTACGAAGAATTGATCTTTAAGAATCCATCTGCTTTTTTAAAGCCTATTTAATATGACTGAAACCTTCGAGGTCATATAATCTTCATCTTTAGGCAGATATAAGAAGTAACATCTTCTTCTTTTAGCTGAACAGACTCAGCAATGCTAGTTTATATGACGCTCTACCAATGTATCAAAATCAATATCTTCAATCGTGTATAATTGAGGAATTTCACAGTCCCATCCATAGGTGTCTTTAATACCTTTTTTTAAAGCTTCAGCCCCTTCTTTTTCTCCGTGAATAATAAATATTCTCTTCGGTTTTTTGCTAATATCACTTAACCAATCTAATAGTTCTGTTTGATCTGCGTGGGCAGAGAGGCCTTCAATTTCTTCGACTTGCATATGAAAAGGAATCCATTTACCATAAGATTTGAATTCCTTTTCTCCTTCTAATAGTTTTCTTCCGCGTGTGCCTTCCGCCTGATAACCAACAAATAACAAGGTGTTTTTAGGGTTTGATGCTTGCGTCTCCAAATAGCTTAATATTCTTCCACCAGTAAGCATGCCACTTCCTGCAATAACGATTTTGGGTTGTTTATCGTCGCGCAATTGCATTGATTCATAATAGTCACTAACAATATTAAAATGTGAGCACATTTCTGTATAGTCCTGAGGCTCTAATTTATGCCAATCTCTCGTGTTGTGAAATAACTCGAGCATATTTGCCGCCATTGGGCTGTCCAATATCATGGGGACATCAGGGATTTTGTTGGCTTTAAGCAGTCGCCAAAGCATAAACATGATCAATTGTGCTCTTTCAACAGCAAAACTGGGAATAAACAGTATGCCTCCGCGTTTAATGGTATCATTGACCAGTTTTTCCATTTTTGGTATGACCTCAACCTCATCGGGATGAAACCGACCACCATAAGTAGACTCCATAAATAGAACATCTGCTTTTTTTGGTTTAAGTGGTGGATATAAAAGCAAATCATTTTTTCTACCTATATCACCAGAGAACACAAAACGTTTACCATTGATATCTAATTCTATAAACGTGGCACCCAGAATATGACCGTTGTATTGAAATCGTACTTTAATACCATCAAAAAGAGGCAACCATTGCGCAGGTGGTACTCCTTTAAGATGTGGAATGGTATTTTCGACATCTTTTAGATCATATAATGGTTGTGCGGGATGGTGTTTAGAATAGCCTTCTTTATTGGCACGTTTAGCGTCCTGTTCCTGTATTTTGGCACTATCTTTAAGTATTATTTTTGCAATATCTAAAGTTGGATTAGTGCCGTAGATGCTTTTGTTAAAACCAGATTTAACTAATAATGGTAGATAGCCTGTGTGATCCATATGCCCGTGAGTTAAAAGTACGGCGTCAATGCTTGGGATATCTACAGGAGGATAATTCCAATTTAGTAAGCGGAGTTCCTTTATACCTTGGAATAAACCACAATCAATTAATATTTTTTTATCTCCTGTATCCACTAAATATTTAGAGCCCGTAACAGTGCCAGCTGCTCCGAGAAAATGAACTTTAATAGCTGCGCTTTTCATATCGGAATTATTATTTATAATTCGAATATATAATCAAAATCTTAATTTCTAAATGATATATATCATTTAGCTCACGCCTGAATTTCCATAAATTAGTATCATTAAATAAAGCGGTTACTGATGAGAATTATAGACTTTCCTTTTGTAAACTTTTATAATACGATTAATGAGTAGGTCTAAAAAATCATCGCCGGATCGAGGACTACTTATCAACTTTGTATGTGTAGGTTCACCGCATAACCATTTTCCATACGCGGTTCCGGCATTGGGTGGCTTTCGTTTCGTTAATAGGATAGAATAATTACTAAATAATAAGATCATGAGCTTACTTACAGAAAATATTATACCGGGAAATCATGGTAAAATTTTTGGTACCGATGCCTTAAGAAATGAACAAATGGAGAAAATGAAAATTCGGCTTCAAAAAATTGATGGTGTTAAAAATGTGACCTTAATTAAGGGTGTGTTCCCTAAAGAATTTATCATTTACACGTCTAAACTTATGCATATTTCGAAGATTCAAGATGAAGTGAATAAAATGGAACTGCACGCTATTCCGAAGGGATTATTTGAATTGTAAATAACCCTTAATTGAGTTCGTGAGCAAGCGGTTACCGCAATATAAAATTCAAGCTTTTTTGTTTTCATCTTTAAGGGCTTCAAAACCAGAAACCACATCAAACAGTTCTTCATCAATAGAACTTTGGCGCAAACGGTGATACGTGTGGCTAATCGTATCTAATAATTCTTCAATATTTTTTTCGGCGCGTTGCATCGCCCCTAAACGACTATAATTTTCACTTGCCAAAGATTCTGAACACGCTTTGTATAAGGTTACAAAAAGATATTCTTGAATGAGCATCTTAATCGTCGATTTACCATCACCAATAACTTCTGGTATTTTTTTAGTTGGCCATTTTAATTTTGTGAGTTCCTCCTTCCAGCTTTGGTCTAGGGGCAATAACCGTTGACGTTTAGCACCATATACCGATTCTGGTTTTAGATGATTATGAAAAACATGAAACTCATTGAGATCACCATTTTCATGACTTTCTTGTACGCTTATCAAGATAGACCCAATAAGCGTCGTTATAGCATTCACAGAATTTGGGAGCGGAAATTCTTTGGTAACTTTTAGACCACTATCTACTAATAATAGAGGGATGCGTGCACCCACGGTCCAAATTTCCTTTTTTCCTGAAAAGGTACTGAGTGATTGCGAAACATATTCAGATAAGGAATCATTAAATTGCCCTACAAACCCTTGATCTGATCCAAATACGATAGCACAGATTAATTTTTCTTTAGTCCCTTTTAATTGCTGGTTTTCAAGACTAGACCCCATTTTAGTCTTATTAAAATAGGCCACAAGCCCTAAAGCCACCATCGTATAATAATTTTCTAATGAAGCAACTGCAGCCTCGTATTGCCCAATATTAGAGGCTGCCATAGCTTTCATGGTGCGCACAATGGATTTTAATTCCCGAGCACCAATAATTTGTCTATTTAAGCTTTCTAGTGTTTGCATTAGGTATGGTCTTGTTTTTCTTCTGCAACCGACTTAAAAGGGTTGAGTGCAGTCTTAACTTTATTCAAAATAAGGGCGCTGTCCGACGGGTTTAATTCCGTTCCAGCATGCAGCCGTTTTAGCAGTTCAGAAGGAAGATCTGTTACAATGGATAGCACCTCGTTTTCTGCCAGTTGCATCTTCTCAATAGGTATTGTATCAAAAAGTCCATTTACGAGTGTAAGAAGCACGATAAGTTGTTCTGAAACAGACATAGGATGAAGCTCCTTTTGCTTTAGACAGGTCCTAATTCGTTTTCCGTGTTCAATAGTATGCCTTGTATATTCATCGAGGTGTGCCCCAAAACGCGCAAAGGTCTCTAATTCTTCAAATTGCGCATACCCAAGTTTTAAGTTTTCGGTAATGGAATGATAGGCCGGTAATTGCGCTTTACCTCCAACCCGCGAAACGGACTTTCCGACATCGACAGCAGGTAAAATCCCTAATTCGAATAGTTTTGGAGACAGATAAATTTGACCGTCTGTAATGGAGATCAGATTTGTTGGAATATAAGCCGAAATATTCTGCGCTTCCGTTTGAGCAATTGGCAAAGCGGTAAGTGAACCACCTCCAAGGGCTTCACTTAAATGCGTCGAACGCTCCAATAACCTTGAATGGATATAAAAAATATCCCCAGGAAACGCCTCTCTTCCAGGAGGTCTTCTTAAAAGAAGCGAAAGCTCACGATAGGCTCTGGCATGATTTGTAAGGTCATCATAAACAATAAGTACATCTTTACCTTGTTCCATGAAAAATTCTGCAATACTCGTCGCTGCATAAGGAGCGATGTATTGTAACCCTGGAGAATTATTGCCTTCGGTAACGACCACGACGGTATATTCTAAAGCTCCTTTTTCTTTAAGGCTTGCAATGACTTTGGCTACAGATGAGGCACGCTGACCAATAGCACAATAAACACACAGCACATTCTTATCTTTTTGATTGAGGATCGCATCAATAGCAATCGCTGTTTTACCGGTTTGGCGATCCCCTAAAATGAGCTCTCGCTGACCACGACCAATGGGAATAAGCGCATCTATTACTTTTAATCCTGTTTGAAGTGGCACTTTAACGGACGCACGATCCATAATCGCTGTCGCATTGCGTTCAATTGGCAATCGACTCTGATACACAAGAGTTCCCTTTTCATCCATAGGTTGTCCTAACGGATTTATAACCCGTCCGATTAATCCATTGCCAACGGGCACATCCAAAACACGTTCTGTGCGTTCAACCTCATCACCGGCATTTAGCAAAGAATCTTCACCGAGAAGGATGGCTCCAATTTCATTCTCATCAATGTTAAAGGCAATGCCATACAAATCTCCTGGGAACTTCAATAATTCTTCAAATCCTACATTTGGCAAACCTGAAATCTTAACAACGCCGGCGGATACACTTTTTACATAGCCGACTTCGCGAGGAGTTAAAGCTAGATGATGCTTTTCTCTCTCTAAAGCCATATTGCTGAACGTACTATTTATAGTATCAATAGATTTTTTTTGAATCACCTTAGTTGTTTTTTAATGAATTTTCAGGATTATGTTCGGGAGCCTTACTCATATTTTTTTTTAATGATTTTAGATATTCTGAAATGCTCCAAGAAAGTTTATAACCATTAGTGGATAACTCTATACCACCAATGAGTTCTGATGTTGCGTTAAATTGAAATGGCCTTTCACTGCCTATCAATTGAAGTATTGCTTTCTTTATAGGGGCTTGCTGATCCTTAGAAAGTGCAAAGGCACTTTGTATTAGAATCGGATTGTTATCTGAATTTAAGGTCGCTACCAATTGTTCTCTTTCATCTTCTTTTAGGGCGGTTATGCGTTTTATAAACGTATTTACAATTTCATCTTCTAAACGCACCGAAGAAAGATCCGTGAGTGTCTTTTTTGCAATACGGATCACTTCCTGCTGTATTTTTTTAGTTATTTCGAGATGATTGCTTTCCTGTTCTTCCTTCAAGGACTTTTCTAGTTTCGCTTTTAGTAATTTAGCCTCTCCCCTGACTTGCGCTTTAAGTTTCTCACCTTCGCTATTGCTTTCGTCTATTACTTTTAGCATCAGCGCTTCCTTTTGATTATTAAAAGTTTCATTTTTTTTAGTGAATTCGTCCCGTTCCTTTTTCGCTTCCGCCTTTTTGGCTTCGGCATCATTGAGTTGGGCTTTTATTTTGTTTTCCCGCTCATCAATAGCTTTCAGAATGGGTTTATAGAGGTAGCGTTTAAGCAACCACATTAAAATAATGAAGTTGATCACCTGTGCGATTAGTGTAAACCAGTTAATTTTCATGTGTTTCTATTTATTATTTTCATCCCGATAGCTATCGGGGTCACATACTGTTCGCTATTTATCCTTCCGTTGTGTGCTAAAATTTCGAACATGCTCGTTTCATGTTATCAATTATTAAGCAATGAAATGGTTCCAGAATGGATTAGCGAAAATGAGAATCATAGAAATCACGAAACAGTAAATAGCCACCGACTCGAGCATCGCTAAACCTACAAATAAGGTCCTTGTGATTGTTTGACTAGCATCCGGTTGTTGTGCGAGAGAATTTAAAGCGGCAGCAATTGATTTCCCCTGACCTAAAGCAGGGATCATACCACCAATCGCCATAGTGACGCCTGCAGTAATAATTGAGACCATCGCTATTAGAGTTGAATTATCCATAATATTACGTTTTTATGATTTTGTTTGTGTTTGATTGTTGCGTGGCGGCGGCAATATATACCGTTGCCAAAATGCTAAAAATATAGGCTTGAATGATCCCTGTTATTAAACCAAGTACCGTCATCATTACCGGAAAAATTAAAGGAGCGATACTTAACAAGATGGTTATAATTAATCCACCACTCATAATGTTACCAAAGAGTCTTACTGCCAAAGCAAGCGTCCTAGAAAATTCACTGATAATATTAAAAGGCAGCATGATAAAAGTCGGTTCTATATATGTTTTTAAATATCCCAAAAGTCCGTTTTCTTCAATCCCGAATAACGGAACTGCTATAAATACAGATATGGCAAGTGCCGCTGTCGTTGACAAAGAGCTCGTAGGCGGTTCGTATCCAGGAAAAATGATACAAAGATTGGAAAACGCAATAAACACAAACATTGTCCCAATAAAACCAATGAATTTTTCTGGATTCCTGAGCCCTATTTCTTTGATCTGTTGGTTCATCCCTGTGACCAGCATTTCTAAAAAACATTGCCAACGGGAAATTCTAATATCAGTTTTGAGTCTCCTTGTAATTAACATGGCGGCCATGACCAATATGAACATCAATACCCAAGTGGTGACCAAAGTGAGATTGATGGTTATAAAACCATATTCCCAAAAAATAGTATCGTCCGGACTCAGTTTCATATCAACTTTTCATTTTTAATTTTCATATCACCCTTATGCTTGGTATAGTGCAACACCATATAGCGTGCGATAAGAAAGCCAAATAAGCAAATGAGAAGTCTACGCCAATCCTCTTTTGCGATATAATAAAAACCCATTAAGGTCAACCCAAGCCTTAAAAAGAAGCTTAAGACAAACCATAACCCTGGATTTTTTGAGGTCAATCCTTTTTTTACGGTCAACCAAAGTCCCCCAAAAAAAAGGGTACCTAAGATGAGGCCAACCGCAAAAACCAACAATACTATCCATAAATTATTCATCTTTTTTCTCTTTATCTTGATGCATCATTTTATTCTCTTTGGCGACCCATTGCCATACAATGAGACAACCAATACATAAACCGACAATCAATAAGCTTAGCGTCCAGGATATGGATTGTGGGTAATTTTTATCCAGCCATAATCCTGCAGATGTTCCTAAAAAGGTGGGTACGGCAATAGACCAACCAATCATACCAAATGAACCTAAGCCAGCCCATACGCTTCTTTTATCTTCGTGTAGCGCT
>RCND010001491.1_pt1 | contig 13250 bp, 8 predicted proteins | sample 2041351 | NCBI WGS metagenome assembly RCND01 (sample SAMN09708230, study PRJNA481090) | Marine sediment metagenome, whole genome shotgun sequencing project. | biome: marine sediment; feature: ocean; material: sediment; isolation source: Sewage treatment plant 12B marine sediment (STP12B) ...
CGCCTTCAGTTCGACCCGGGTCAACTGTTTTTCTTGTGTCATTGTCTATCGTCCATATTAGTGTGTTGTTGTTCGTCCGAAAGCATAGATCGTAGCGCCTTTATCGAGAATGTGAAGCAGAAAATAGTTGCCTGGACAATCCCAGGTCACTACATCAGCGATATTCCGAAGACTCTCTGCAATATCAGGATGACCGACAGACCGGTGAATACGGCGAGGCTTAGCCAGCTAAACCAGATTGCAAATCCTGACGGATAGAAAGTCTTGTCGTCTCTATTAATAACGGTCAGGCAATAATAAAGATTGAGGAAATATATAACGGGTGCAACGAAGAATGCCAGTGCTGACGCAACCAGGACCAGGTAGACGGGCCGCGGCAGTCCTGCAATGATCGCAACCGAGGTGATCAGCGAAAAAAACATGCTCGCCCTGTAGATGTTGTATTCGGAATACCAGGTCCGGCGTTGCTCGACGCTTAGTTCTTCACGGCTGGTCCTGGGTAGTGACGCGGTGCTTCTGAACAGGTTTCTGCAGCACGCGCCGACGACTCGTGGCCAGCCATCAAAGTAATTAAAAGCCGTGGAAAATGTTGCTGCCAGTGCACCAGCAAGGAAAATGACCATCAGGTGCGGGCCGACGCTTTCTGTAAATATTCTGGCGATATCGCCCATCACTGCATTGCCGCGTACCTCGCTCGGATACAGCCAGACAGCAGCAAGTAGCACAAATATCGCGGCAAGAATAAACGAGATTACGTGACCGAAACGAAAATCCAGCAAGCCAATTTTGAACCAGCGCCGACAGTATTCCCGGGCGTGCGCCGGCAGGCGATTTTGGTCGATGGTAAGGTCCTCTTTACTGCTCGAGAATGTATCGAATGTACTGGCGAGACCCGCTCGCTCCATTCTTCCTCGCAAGCGCCCCATGCCGACTCTTTTCGCCTTGCCCCACTCCGATGCCTGTAGCGACACATCTATGCCGGTTGGTAATAATCCCAGGAAAGACGCAATGATAAGCCACGACCCTTCGGGCATGTCGAGTTTAAAGAAATGCACGAACCCGCTAACTGGCGCCGGCTGGACAAAGTACACCGCAAACGTACAGACAATAAGGATGCCTGCAGCAATCTTGGTTACCAGTTCAACAACGGCGTATCTTCCACGGAGAATAATCGCGACCGACAGAATACCCAGGATGAACGCATAAACCGCCAGTTCCCTGTCGTCATCGACGCCCGGAATATCCAATCCGATGTACAGGCGAAAAAAATAGAACACAACTGCAGCTGCTGCAATGAGCCGGCCTGCCTGCCCGACAGCTGACTGAATAACAGTCGTAATCAGCACATACCAGACCGGCAGTTTCTTCCAGGCTGTCGCATAGGCATCGAGAATGCTGCGGCCCGTGGCGTGCGTAAAGCGAATCGCCATCTCGAAACCGTAGTATTTGAAAATATAGGCGATTGGCAGGCACCACAGTAACGCATAACCGAAACGTCCTCCGGCGACCGGCGCCGTGACGAGATGACTCGTACCAATGCCAGTCATCATCAGCATCAGGCCCGGGCCGAATTTTCGAACCAGGCTGCCTGGCCTCATTGAGGGTAATTCGAGATCCTCGAAGCCCTTATCAGCTGCCACATTTGTGGAATCTTCACTCATTACTACTTTTATATTCCCTGCGCGCTTTAATAGGTGCCGGCAACACGTGCACGTTGCTGGATAAGGGCCAGGACAACGTCAGTCGTCGGCGTAAGGATACCTACGAGGCGCCCCAATTCCTGGATTACGGTTACCAGAGCATCGATTTCCATCGGCCTGCCAAGTTCGAGGTCTTGCAGCATCGATGTTTTGTGTGCCCCAACTGCCGCCCCACCAGCGAGGCGCCGCTCCACATCCACGCGAAAATTCGCGCCAAGTTTTTCACCGATCGCCTGTGCCTCCAACATCATTAACCTGCAAACTTCACCGGTTTCCGGCTCGCCAGCCACAAGATCCAGGGTGGCATGAGTCAATGCGCTTATTGGGTTAAAGCACAAGTTGCCCCACAGCTTCACCCAGATATCGTCTCGAATATTTTTGCGGACCCGCGATGTAAAGCCTGCCTTCTGCAAGGTATCGCACAGGATCTTCGATCGATCTGATGCCTGTCCATCCGGCTCTCCCAGGATAAATCTATCGCCCTCGATGTGCCGAATGACTCCCGGCTGAGTAATTTCCGCTGCCGGATATACGACACAGCCAATCGCACGCTGTGGTCCTATCGAGTCCCATGCCCTGCCGCCAGGATCTATAGTCTCAAGTTTATGATTCTCGTACTCGCCCTCGAGCTTATAAAAATACCACCATGGAATTCCGTTTACGCCTGTGACGACCGCCGTATTGTCATCCATAAGTGGCTGCATCTGATCGACGACGCCGTGAAACGAATGCGCCTTCAATGTCACAATCACATAGTCCTGTTTGCCCGCTTCAACCGGATCTGCAACGCATCGCGGGTGCGCGATCCGTTCCTCGCCGTCAATCAACAGCTTTAAGCCGTTTTTCTGCATCGCTTCCAGATGCGGTCCACGAGCAATCAGTGTGACATCTTCGCCTGCGAGTGAAAGCTGAACGCCCAGCCAGCCGCCGATCGCACCCGCTCCGTAGATACAGATACGCATCAACCGACTCCCAGTTTTTCGGCAAGACCGATTCGTTGCAACTTGCCGGTTGCGCCTTTCGGTATTTCATCAAGGAACAGAATCTTGCGCGGCACTTTAAAAGACGCCAGTCGCTCCGCGGCGAATGACCGGATACTTTTTTCGTCTGTATCACACCCTTCAAAAAGCACTACCGCAGCCGCAACTTCTTCACCCAGTGACTTATGGGGCATCGCAAATGTCACGACCTGTTGCACAGCTTCGTGGTCCATCAATACATCATCGATTTCACGCGGCGATATTTTCTCGCCACCCCGGTTGATAATCTCTTTTAGCCGCCCGGTGATAGTCAGGTAGCCATCGTCATCCAGGATGCCCTGATCACCGGTTCTGAACCAGCCGTCTACGAAGCACTCTGCATTCGCCCTGGGATTATTTTCATAACCGGCCGTAACATTGTCACCGCGTATAACGATCTCTCCCGTCTCCCCTTTACCAAGCAGTGCCGGGCCTGACTCATCCATGATGCGGACTTCTGGTCCCGCGGCACAGCCAACCGTGCCGGGCAAGCGCTGTCCGGGTGGAAGCTGATTGCAGGTCATTTGATGTGAAGCCTCAGTCATTGCGTATGCTTCGACGACCGGAACGCCAAATGTTTCCTCAAGCTCTACAAGCACCTGTGCTGGTAACGACGAAGATGAGGAGCGGATAAATCGCAGACGCGCCTGATCAATGCTGGCCTGATTTCGCCCGGCGCGGCTAAGTATCGCCTGGTGCATTGTCGGGACCGCCGTATACCAGGTCGGTTTCGCCTTATCGAGCCACGCAAAAAACCGCAATGCATCGAAACCAGGGGCCGCAAAAACCGTACCCCCCGTTGCAAGAGTAGCCAGTACTGCCGCCATCAGTCCGTGTATGTGAAACAGAGGCATGACGTTCAGGCATATGTCGTTGGCGTCGAGTTGTAAGGTATTTTGAATATTGCGCGCCGATGTACAGATATTTGCGTGCGTGAGCGGAACGATTTTCGGCCGTGATGTCGTGCCGGAGGTGTGCAGGACCAGCGCAATATCCTCGGTTTGTGCGAGGCCGCCGCTGGCTGCGGGTTTTTCGTTATTCGACACCCTGGGTTGCAATGAGAATTTGCCGGCTGGCGCATTTTCCGCCACACACAAATCGAGTACCTGGATACCGCGTCCCAGCGCCGCCTCTATAGCTGACGACTCACTTCCCGCCTCGACCAGTAACGCTTTCGCGTTTAGATCGGACAGGTAAAAATCAAACTCATCTTTTTTGTAGGCAGGATTCAACGGTGCCGTAGTCGCGCCGCTGGCAATGGAAATGAATGCCGTTGCCATTTCCGGACCGTTAGACAGAACAATCGCTACACGGTCATTGCGACCGATGCCAAGTTCATTGAGCTCAGCGACTGTGCGCGTAACCTGGGCGCGAAGTTCGCTATACCGAAGTGCGGGCCGATCAAAGCCGGACAATGCGACGCCGTCATCGTCTCCAAACTGCAAAAGGTCCATTATCGTAGACTGACCCGCCAATGCTCGCTCCTGAATTATTTTTGTTTTTTTGAGCCCTGTTACCTACAGAATCTTATTCAGTGCTTCGTCCAGTGTCGCTACAGTTCTGTCTATGTTGTGCAGTTTGTCCAGGCCAAAGAGGCCAAGCCTGAATGTCTGAAAATCATCCGGCTCATCACATTGTAACGGCACGCCAGCGGCAATCTGCAATCCTTGCTCAGCAAATTTGCTGCCTGTTTTGAAACCCGGATCGTCGGTATAACAAACCACCACGCCCGGTGCCTCGAAGCCGGGCGCCGCGACACTGTTAATACCTTTGTCAGCCAGCAGTGCCCGGACACGATCGCCCAGTTCCTGCTGCTCCGCTTTGATCTTTTCCAATCCGTAGGCTTGTGCTTCTTTCATCACATCCCGGCAGACGGCCAACGCATCTGTCGGCATCGTCGCATGATAGGCATGGCCGCCGTTTTCATAGGCTTGCATGATTTCATGCCACTTGCCGAGATCACAGGCGAAGCTTGAGCTTTTGGTGGTGGAAACGGCGCTGACAGCTGCCCCGCTGAGCATCACGAACGCGCAACAGGGTGAACCACTCCAGCCTTTCTGTGGGGCGCTGATCAAAACATCTACGCCTACGGCCTGCATATCGATCCAGATCGCACCCGAGGCGATGCAATCCACAACAAACAGGCCGCCATAAGCATGCACTGCGTCAGCTATTGCCTGCAGATAATCCTCGGGCAACAACATCCCGGATGAAGTCTCGACGTGCGGTGCAAAAACGACAGCGGGCTTTTCGCTGTTTATGGTTGCGACGACTTCTTCAATGGGCGCCGGCGCAAATGGATCCTGTGACCCCTCACCCACCTTGCGTGCCTTCATTACAGTCGTGCTCTTCGCAATATTTCCCATTTCAAGAATCTGGGTCCAGCGAAAACTGAACCAGCCGTTGCGAATGATCAGGCAATGTTCATCGTTTGCGAATTGGCGGGCCACCGCTTCCATACCGAAAGTACCACTGCCGGGCACGATTACAGCTGCGTCGGCGTTGTAAACCTGCTTCAGCGTAGCCGATATATCTTTCATCACTGACTGAAATGTGCCTGACATATGATTGACCGCACGATCAGTGTAGACGACCGAATACTCAAGCAATCCATCCGGATCAACATCTGGCAATAGACCAGCCATACAGCTTCTCTCCTCAAAATTGAAGGGTGATATTGTGACACGGATATCGCGCTGAAATCAGGCGTGCACATAGCGCCGAATCACCAGACGATACACTGATAAGAGTACACTCGCACCGTGAAGATCATCTGTGCACCTGACAGTTTCAAGGAATCGCTAAGTGCTATCGACGCAGCCAGCGCGATAGCAGATGGAATCCGCGAGGTATGGCCAGATGCGGTCATCGACTGCTGCCCTGTCGGCGATGGCGGCGAAGGCACGCTTGCTGCACTGCTGGAGTCAGTTGGTGGTCAACTACTGGACGTACAAGTCGCCGGACCATTTGGAGAAAAGGTTAATGCGTCCTTTGGCCTGTTCGGTGGCGAACGGCTCGCATTTGTTGAATCCGCGATGGCGATTGGCTTACCGCTAATTCCTACAGATCAACGAGACGTCATGAAAACGACCAGTTTCGGCGTGGGCGAATTGATATTGAATGCGATCTCACACAAGCCGGCCAAAATCGTTGTGGGAGTTGGCGGGAGTGCCACCAACGACGGTGGATGCGGCATGGCACAGGCGTTGGGCGTGCGGTTTTTCGATAGCAAAGACAGGCAAATTGAAAAGCCAATCAATGGCGAAATGCTGGGCACGATCGCCCGAATCGACGTGTCACATCGAAACCCGGCACTCAAGAACGTTACAGTTACCGTCGCGTGCGACGTTACTAACCCGATGACTGGCGAAAGCGGCGCAGCCCACATCTATGGGCCACAAAAAGGTGCGAGTCCAGCGCAGGTTGTGGAACTTGACGCGGGGCTTTCGAACCTGGCGATGATAATTCGGCGAGATCTTGGCATCGACATTGAACATGTCGCAGGCACGGGTGCCGGCGGAGGGCTGGGTGGTGGCCTGGTTGCTTTTGCCGGTGCGTCCATCGAGTCCGGCATCGATACCGTACTCAATGCGGTTAACTTTCATGAGCGTCTCCGGGATTGTGACCTTTGCCTTACCGGTGAAGGTCGTCTCGACGGACAATCCGTAACGGGCAAAGCCTGTATCGGCGTAGCGAAAACTGCCGCATTACAGGACGTACCAACAATCGCATTGGTTGGGTCTGTCGGGCCGGGCGCTGAGAAATGTCTGGCGGCCGGCCTTGATGATTACCTGGTGATAGGAGAAGGGCTTCCCGCGGACGAATCAATGCAGCGTGCCGCAATCTTGCTGACCGAGACGGCCTCGCACCTGGCGCGCTCTCTGCACGAACCGTAGGAGCGACATCCTGCCGCGAATCAAATTATTCGCGGCAGGATGCCGCTCCTACGAATAGTTTCAGAACTTGCGTAGATGTGCTTTGTTCAATCCGTCGCAGCAGGTTCCGGATCGCTGCCAAGGTCGGCATCGCTGGCGTCATCCTGCAGGCCCTTTAACCATCGTCCTGTCAACACACCCGCTGTCATTGAGCCGTTAACGTTCAGAGACGTTCGCGCCATATCTATAAGCGGCTCAATCGAAATCAAAAGCGCTACCAGTGTGACGGGCATACCCATGGCAGGCAGCACCACAAGCGCCGCAAACGTCGCCCCGCCACCAACTCCAGCGATCCCGAACGAGCTGATAGCCACAATACCAACCAGGCCAGCAATAAATCCGGGATTTAGCGGATCGATACCCATAGTCGGCGCGATCATGGTAGCCAACATCGCGGGATATATTCCTGCACAACCGTTCTGCCCGATCGTCGCACCAAAGGTTGCCGACAGATTTGCGACCGGCGTCGGCACGCCCAGCTCCTCGACCTGCGTCTCGACGTTGAGCGGTATCGTTGCCGCCGAACTCCTCGAGCCGAATGCAAATGTCAGCACTGGCCACACTTTTCGGAAGTAGTCTTTTACGTTGACGCCGTTGAGCAGCAGCAAAAGACCGTGCACACCAAACATTACGGCGATAGCAAGATATGAGGCGATCACGAAATTAATCAGGTTAAGGATGTCGTTCGCATTCGAACCGGCAACCACTTTGGTCATCAAAGCCAGAATGCCATAGGGCGTTAACGCCATGATCATGTGCACGAGCTTCATGATGATCGACTGAACGGTTTCAATGAAGCCGTAGATCGCTTCTGCACGTTGCGGCTGCTCATTCGCAACCAGTAGCGTCGCAATGCCAAAAAGAATGCCAAACACAACAACAGCGATAACCGAGGTCGGGCGCGCCCCGGTCAAATCATAGAATATGTTGCTGGGCACGAAACGGACCAACATGTCTGCAAGACCGGAATCCGCATAGGTCTCCTGACGAGCAGCGAGGACGTCCGCGCGAGCAAGCTCTCTCGCTCCCTCCGTCAGCCCTTCCGCTGTCAGGCCGAAGGCATTTGCCATCAGGATACCAACCAACGCGGCAATCATCGTCGTACCAATAAGAATAACGATGACAACACCACCGATCTTGCCGAGTGCTGCCACTTCACGCATTTTCACGACCGCTGCAATCATCATCACGAGCACCAGTGGCATGACGATCATCTTCAGCAGATTTACGTAGCTGGTACCAATGACATTGGTCCATTCCAGCGTGTCAGCAATAGCACCAGGATTGTCGCTATAAGCAAATTGCAACGCAAAGCCAAACAATACGCCGGCGAGAAGACCGGCCAGCACCTGTCGCGACAACGAAAACTTCGGTTTTCTAAAGCGCGCAAGAATTGCGATCAATCCGACAAAGGCGAGTAAATTTATTATTAGTATGAAAGACATATTATTTACCGTGCAATGAATGACAACGAAATATAGTTGCAGATTGGTAAGGCTCGGCCAACACCAACCCGCTCAACCCTACACGAATGTGCGCGTTCGCGTTTTCAATCGTCACACTATGCAATCATCCCGCTGACTGCGCTGCAATCAGGACCCTGCTCTGGCTATTGGAGCGCCTGGGTCTCAGAACCGGTGGCACTGGCAATTTCACCAATATTTACGGTGGTTCCGTTTTGCAGTCGTTCTGCGCCGCGTATGACCACACGATCACCTGGCCGCAGATCACCGATTACTTCTATCAGGCTACCAGCGCCGAGTCCTGTCATTACATTTATCTGCTCAGCGGTCGTGTCATCATTTATACGGAACACGAACGCACCTTCCCGTCGCAAGACCAGTGCGTCGCGCGGCACGGCGAGCACTTCTTTTGTTGCTGCGGTTGGCATAGACAATCTTACACTTTCACCAACGGTCCATATTTCAGGATCGACGCTCAGCCGCACTTCGAACATATGCGATTGCGGATTGCCGAACGGCACAATAGTTCTCACACTGCCCTCATCATCGCGATAATCGTTGTGTAACTTGAGAACATCACCCTCTTTGACGAAGTGCACTGTGTTGAGTGGGGCACGGGCAACGACTTCGATCGAATCCGGATCGACCAACCGAATTACTTCATCTGCCACACTCAGTCGTTCGCCAATACTGCGCAGCCTTTCGGTGACCACCCCATTGAACGGTGCGCGAATTTCAGTGATATACATGGCGACTTTCGCCAGCCCGAGTTGCGCTTCGGCAATGGCATGATCACTTTCGGCGACGGCAAGATCCGAAGTTGTCTGGTCGAGTTGGCTTTTAGCGGAGAGATTGCTTTCAGCCAAACTTTCGAGGCGTCCTTTCTCCGAGCGCAGGAAAGTGACTCGCGCCTGTTCTTTGGACACGCGACTTTGCGCCTCCATTTCCAGCAATCGATACGTGATGTCCTCAAGCCTGGCAACTGTATCGCCCTCCTCGACCCTGGTTCCCACTTCCGCAATCCACGCGATTTTCGCCGGCAGTTCGGAAGCAAGCCGTGCGTCGTAACGGCTATACACGGTACCTGGCACATTCACGCTTGGTGCAAGCTCGGTGAGGCGCGCTTCGCGGACCACCACTGCAGGCGGCGGCATTTCAAACTGCGCCAGGGCATGTGTACCGAGCAGACAAAACCAAAGGGTTATGACGATTCTTGATAATTTATTCATATTCGATGATTAGCCGGTAACCGGCGCATTCTCTGCCGCAGTGCCCAGGATTGCAGGCGACGTAGCCTTTTCTCCTAATCGCAGCAAGCTCGGCAGGAAAACCAGTGTAAATATAGCGCTGACCGACATACCGCCGACAATGACGGCCGCCAGCCCGCGATAAATCTCGGATCCGGGTCCGGGAATCAACAGCAACGGCAGCATACCGAAGAGGCTGGTCATTGTACTCATTAATATCGGCCGCAGCCTGCGACGGATCGCCTGCTCCACCGCGCTGCGACGGTCAATGCCGTCACGTTCGGCAAGGCGCGTCTGGTGCACCAGCAAGATGGCATTATTCACAACGAGACCGAGTAGCGTGATGAAGCCGATCATCGTTAACAAATCCATTGGCAAATTCATCAGGCGTAGCAGGCTCACACCGCCGACTGTTGCCAATGGAATTGCGGATATAACCATCAGACTGTCAACGAAGGAGCGAAACAGGCCGCTCATCAATAGATAAAGAACGAGTATCGCCAGTATGAAACTGCGGGACATGTTTCCAAGGGCAATACGCAAATCATCGGCGTTGCCGTAAAAACTGATTTCCCCATCCTCTGGTAGCATCGCCAACAATTCCGGCTCCACTTTGTCGCGCAGGATCTGTATAGATTCCTCGAGCGACATGTCGACTGGTGGCGTCACGATCAGCGTGACCGCACGGCGACGATCCACGCGACGAATCTGATTTGGGCCTGCTGTACGTAGCATGCGAACCAGTTGATCGACCGGCTGAATACCGCCAGCCGGTGTCGCAAGTGGCGTCGCTGCCAATTCCTCGGGGCTGTTCCATGCCGGCGCCCGCAGCACGATATCCATTCTGCGGTCACCATTGAAATAATCACCGACATAAACGCCGTCGCCGAGCGCGCGCATGACAGTCGACATTTGCTGTCGCGTCCAGCCAGCTTCTGTTATGCGGCGTTCGTCCGGTATGAAGCGAAGTTCTGGTTGAGCAAAATCAACGCCGGGATCCGGCCGCGCTTGTGCGCCGGGCAAATGTTGACTGACCAGCCCCATACCCCGTCGCGCTGCCGCCAGCATGGCATCCATGTCGCGGCTTTGAATGTTCAGTTCAATTCCCTGGTTGCCAGTGACCCGCTCGAAGACGCCCCAGGTATCCGCGAAAGCCATGGTATCGGGAAACCCCGTCAGGATTTCACTGTTCAGGGCGCCAACCATCTGCGGCGCATCGTTCCCGTCCTTCATCATTACGCCGAGGAAACCAAAACCGCCAAACATGCCATTAAAATAGGATTCGACCGCGATATCCGCATCCTCTTCCAGGTACGGCTGCATACGCTCATAGACCACGTCAATGAATTCCTCGCGAGCAGAGGTAACGCTTTGTCCGGGTGGCGGAATTATGAAAGCGAAAATCCAGCCCTGTTTGCCGCTGGGAAGATAATCCGCCGGTGGCAACAACGCCCAGGTCAGGAAAGTCGCCGCCGAAAACAGGCCAATGATCAGCGCGCGCCGCAGGCGAACCGAATCAGTCAGGCGCATAATAAATGCGGTTATTCGCGTCCACCAACCCGAGTGCGGATCATCAAGCCGGACATTCTGCAACCAGTTGGCACCTGCTGTCGGAATGACCGTCAACGCAATCAAGAATGATGCGATAACCGCTACTGATATTACCAGTGCGAGGTCGGCAAATAATTGCCCGGAAATATCTTTAAGAAACATAATCGGCAGGAAAATCACGACAGTCGTTGCCGTCGATGCAAGCAGCGCTCCGGCAACTTCCGTAGCGCCTAGCAATGCTGCCTTTTCAGCGTCCACTCCTTTCTCGCGGAGTCGTACGATGTTTTCCAGCACCACAATAGCGCCGTCCAGAACCATACCCATCGCAAAGGCAAGACCGGCCAGCGATATAATATTCAGCGTGCGCCCGGTAGCCTGCATGACAAGAAACGCCGTAAACAACGAGATGGGAATTGCCAGTGCAACCACGAGCGTCGCGCGAAATTTTCTCAAAAACCACCAGAGCACACCGACCGCGAGAAAAATACCGATTAACAGGTTGGTGCGCAGCATAGCTACGGAATTCTTGATGTAGTTGGTTTCGTCGTAGGACTGATGAACGTCCAGACCTGCCCGGTTAAGTGCACCTTCCTGTAGCTCAACGATCGCGGCCTTAAGTTCTTCCATGACGTCGAGAACATTCACGCCCTTTTCGACCTGTGCGTTAAAGGCGATTGCGTCCTTGCCGTTTTCAATCATGTAGCCGGCTTTGTCGCGCATTGTGACTTCTACCGTCGCGATATCGCGAAGTCGCACCGGGTTGCCGCCGCGCCAGTCGAGCACCATCTCACCAAATTCCGGCAGATCATATTTGCCGGCGTAACGCAGTGTGTATTGGCGTCGGCCAATGTCATTGAATCCACCGGATGTGTCGTTGTTGTTTCCGGTAAGGCCAGCCAGTGTGGGGATATCGACACCCTCAGGGATAGCTGTGGTCGCATCTTTCCACTTATTCCAATATTTTGTGAAGCGTTGTACCCAGTTGTCGTAACCAGCCGCTTTAGCTTCTTCGTCTGCTTTGGGGTTGTAGTCTATATGCATCGGCGCTAAAAAATGTTTGGCCTCGAAAATCACAAAGTAGGATCCATTACCCGCATTATAGTTTAAGAATGCTGGAAAAGGTTTGTCAAAAATCAGCTTGACTGTAGTTTCATCAATTTTTTCGGCACGCATGCCAATGTCCCATGGCGCCGGTGTCGCTGAATGAATTTCTTTGTTGTTGATGATATCATTAGCCCAGAAAGTTACATCGTCGGCGGTAAAGGGTTTGCCGTCCGACCATTTGTGACCTTTACGCAAATTAAATGTAATCTCAGTATAATCGGCGTTCCATTTCCAAGATTTAGCGACATTGGGTACGATGGTTTGACCATCATCAGCAATTCGAACCATATTATTTTGACGCCAGGAAAGAATTTCTGATGTTCCCGACTCATATTTTCTAGCCAGACCACGCAAGGTGCCTCCGTATTTTCCGCATTCATTATACGGCATCACCACCAATGGCTCTGCAGGTAGACGATCTGCGACGGGAGGTAAATCGCCACTTTTAACACGATCTGCGAACATCGGATTACCGACAAATGTCAGCTTTGTTTTCATCTGGGACTGGAAGTCAGCGAGTTCCATCTGTTGCATAAAGGCAGGCGTTAATCCTTTGGGATCATCAACCGTCGGGCAGTTGGATGCCATGGTCGGTGTCACGAACGCAATACACGCTCCTGCGAAAATCAGACTAAAAACCCCCTTTCGGGCGCGCCAATTGTTTTTAAATGTCATTACTATCCTCCTTTATTCAGCGGAATTTTATATTTTATGCAAACCGTGATTATCCGCCCTCAGGTCAGCATTAACATTGTAGGAAAAATTTGGTGTTGGGTGATAAAAACCACCCGGTGAAAAGATATTGCTTTTAGCACAGAGAACAGGAAGCTGGCGATGAGTAATTGCTTTTAGCACAGAGAACAGGAAGCTGGCGATGAGTAATCGTTTTTAGCACAAAGAACAGGAAGCTGGCGATGAATAATCGCTTTTAGACCAAACAACAGAGGCAAGAAGGGTGAGTATAATCACTTGGAATCGCAAAAAAAACAGTGCTATCCCCCCGCGAACAACGCCCGCTAAGACGATCAGGCCAGCAACTTCAACTCAGAGTCTTCAGCCCAATCGTTTACATTACAATCCGGCAACAATAGTGTCAATATTTTTCCCGAATTACATGCAGCCAGTTGGAGTGAAATATATGGCAAATCAGGGAAAGATTTTTTTTGTTCCCATTAATTACCTTTACACCGGGCAGAATCTATTATACTAGATGTTGACTAGCAGCTTTTAA
>RCND010001494.1_pt1 | contig 13233 bp, 10 predicted proteins | sample 2041351 | NCBI WGS metagenome assembly RCND01 (sample SAMN09708230, study PRJNA481090) | Marine sediment metagenome, whole genome shotgun sequencing project. | biome: marine sediment; feature: ocean; material: sediment; isolation source: Sewage treatment plant 12B marine sediment (STP12B) ...
CTTTGTTATAAATACTATTAAGAATCATTTCTGCCTGTTTAAATAGAGTTCTTAAAGCCGGGTTACTTCCCTGAACAAGATTTCTTTCCTGAACGCGGAGATTTTTAAACTTTGTGTATGATTCAGAAGTTAAAAATGTAGGATTAGAAATAGGAGCAGTATCCGATTCAGCAAACTGATCCAGAGCTTGAATAACGTAGCTATTGTAGCTCTTAATCGAATCTACGGCTTTACCGGGAATTTCAGTCAAGTTTAAAAATATTGGAAATACTTTTCCTTCAGCTTCTCTTATTTCTGCTTTATAAATCTCTTCACTCTTTTTTATAGGAAAACTGAACGGTGCAATTAAATCATCAGAAAGCCAAATTGTTCCTTCGGATATTTCATATTCTAAAGACTCGCCTTTAGGAAACATAAATGTTATAACAATGATGCTAATCACACCCATGATTACCTTTAATAAAATACCTTTTCGCTCACCCGTTTTATCAGAGTCTGGCATTTGTTAATCCTTTTTTGCTTTTAAAACTTTCTTAAAAAATTTAGCAGCACCTTCCTCGTTATTACTTTTAGATGTTACCATATCAGCCATTCTTTTAATTTCCGGTATTGCATTGGCTACTGCTACTTTGAAGGCATTTGTTTCGAATAAACTTATATCGTTATACCAATCTCCCAATACCGCTGCCTGGTTTGGTTTTATTTTATGATGCTTAAGCAATCTTTCTAAACCCTTCCCCTTAGTAGAACCCGATCTTCTAATTTCAAGAAAACTAATATTAGGATGGCGGTGTGATTTATAAAATGAAATATTGCTGCCAATAGAAAACGGGAATAAAAATCTGTCTCTTACATATCTCATAGAATTTGCAGCATCGCTGAACAAAACCACTTCAAGGGTTCTGTCAATGTAATTATCATAAGAAGTTACCTCTTTGTACTTTGCCCCGTATTTATCGGATAAAATTGGCATATTCGAATTTCTATCCGTATAATAAATTGCTTCATCGTGGCAGAGCACAATGTTTAAAAGCTGTTCTTCAGCAAACTTAAGTGCTCTTCTAACATGCTTTTTTTTTACAAATGATTCATAAATCCTTGATCCATCCAGTGTGCTTCTTATCATGCTTCCGTCTAAAGATATAATCGGCGATTTTATTGATAACTCCTTTGCAATACCGGTAACAGCAGAATGAAGCCGCCCGGTAGCAAGCGCAAAAATAACACCGCAATCCTGTAACTGGCTTATCAGTTGTTTCGTTTCTATTCCAATCACTCCGCTGTCAGAAAGCAGAGTTCCATCAAGATCAGAAACAATTATTTTTATGTTTTTTAGTCTTTCAGTATTATTCATACAGGATTATTCCACCACAGATTTCCACCCAATTGAACTAAGGTTTCTGTAAATAATATAAACAGAAACTATGGCTACTAACAGATAAATGAAAAATTCCAAATAGTAGCCAAATATTAATTTACCCGTGCCGAATAATATAGAATAAACCAACAGAACTCCAAATAACCAGTTAATAAACATCCGCAAAAAACTACTATCGCTTTTAACGCCAGGTAACCTGGAAGAAATTTTCTTCCAGAGAACTCCGCCCGGATGAATTTTTTTATAAAAAGAGAAAAGCACCGCTTCATCTGTTGGAGGAGTTAAAAATGTTACCAGTAACCAAATGATAGTGGTAGATGGCACCAGGATTAGAAGTGTATCAGGAAATTCAACACCAAGGTTTGAAATAATTGGGTAGATGACAAACGGGGTTATCATTGCAGATATTTCCGACCATGCATTTATTCTCCACCAGAACCATCTTAAAATAAGAACCAAACCCACACCGGCACCGCATTCTATTATAAATTCCCAGGCACCCGATATTCTTGTTATTAAAAGTGTAACCATTACAGAGATGACCATTAAAAGCATTGTAGCAATGCGAGAAGATTTTACGTAATGTTTTTCATTTTTATTTTTGTTTAAAAACCGTCTGTAATAATCGTTGATGAGATAAGAAGCCCCCCAATTTAACTGGGTTGCAATAGTACTCATATAAGCAGCAAAAAAAGCTGCAACCAGTAAACCTTTTAAACCTGCAGGAAGATAATCTCTTATCGCATAGATATATCCCATTCCTTTTTCCTCACCACTCAATTCCGGGTAAAGTATTAAAGTACAAAGTGCAACTATTATCCAGGGCCAGGGGCGAATTGCGTAATGAGCTATCTGGAAAAATAAAGTAGCGAAAAGTGAATGCTTTTCATCTTTAGCAGACATCATTCTTTGTGCAACATAACCGCCACCTCCGGGCTCTGCACCCGGATACCAGGAAGCCCACCAGATAATTCCTACATAGGCAAGAAAAGATGCTACAGTTAATGCAAATGCACCACCCATTGATCCAACATCAGAAATGGTTGGGAAAAAATTGAACACATACTCAGGTAGTTTCTCCTGCATTCCACTAATTCCACCAACATCCGGAGAATTTACAACCAGGATAGCAAGTATAATACAGCCGGTCATTGCAATTACAAACTGGAAGGCATCTGTAATTACAACACCCCACAAACCGGAAAGTGCGGAATAAAAAGCCACGAAAAGCATACATGCAAAAACAAAAAAGTAAACCTGGGATTCAGGAATTCCAAATAAACCGGTAAGTATGGAAGCCAACGCTTTGTTTACCCAGCCCATAATAATAACATTCATAAACAGACCAAGGTACAATGCACGAAAACCTCTTAAGAAACGTGCGGGCTTACCTGAATAGCGCAGCTCTGCAAACTCTACTTCGGTAACTATTCCGGCTCTTCTCCATAACCGGGCAAAGAAGAAAACGGTAAGGATACCGCCAAAGGCAAAATTCCACCAGAGCCAGTTACCCGCTATTCCGTTTTTAGCGACTAATTCCGTAACCGCAAGGGGTGTATCTGCTGCAAAGGTAGTTGCCACCATCGAAATGCCTGCCAGGTACCATGGAAGATTCCTGCCTGACAGGAAAAACTCGTTTGTATCTTTACCTGAACGTTTTGAATAATACAGTGCTATTGAAACTGAAATTATTAAATAGGCTGCTATTATTAAATAATCTACAAATTCCAGGTTAGTTCTTTCGTTTTATTATTTTTTAGAACAACTAAATTCAGTATAGTTGTTTATTCATCTTAAAAAAAGTTACAAATCTGAATTAATGAAACTTTCATCTTTATTTTAAAAAAATAGAGAAAAAATAAAAAAAATTTATTAGTTTTTAGTTACTAAAATGAAAATTTCATATTCAAGGGAGTTTTATTAGAATTTTAACAACTAAACCAGCAGGTGCGTTATGTCAATTACGCTTATATTACTGTTTGTTTTAGCAGCAGCAGCGCTGATTATATATCTGGTTAAAAGCGGCAGCAAAGAGTTTAAACCAAAGCTTACCTATAAAGAGAGAATTGAGCTTGAGCGCAAGATAGACGAGGAAAGCAAACATACGACCAAGATTGTTGCTGATTCAGAAATTGATTTGGAAATAGATTCTGAAACTGAAGAAGTGGCTGAAAAGGAAATAAGTCCCAACACAACGCCGGTCTACACTTTCCCGCCCAAAGACTGCCTGGAAGAACTCTTAAAATTAGAAAAGATGGCAGATTCCACGAACGATGAATTTAATCTTGCATTTAGCAGCGCTATTTCAAGAGCAAAAGAAAACGATTTCAGAAATTCTCTTACTGAATTCAGTAAAGCTTTGGATATTTTAAGTGATGATCCAGTAACTTTATATTGCAGGGCATTGATAAAATGTAAACTAGATAATTATGAAAGTGCGGCTGGCGATTTTACCAGCGCAATTAGCGCAAATCTCGAAAATGTTAATGCTTTTTTCTACCGTGGAGTTGCTCGGTATCATATAAAAGAATACTCGGTAGCTCTGCAGGATTTTACCAGCTATGTAAATTCTGTTCCAGATTATCCGCTGGCTTTTCACTATATAGGGTTGGTGAAAAGTAAAACACAGGATTATAATGGTGCAATTGAGGGTTTTTCAACGGCTGTGGAATTAAATCCACTCTTTGCTGAGGCTTATTTTGAAAGAGCTATGGCAAAAGAATATTTGGGTGACCGCGAAGGGTGCTGTTCTGATTTAAAAGCTGCAATGAACAAAGGTCATCTCGATTCATATCATTACATAAGAAAATATTGTTCGGAGGGAGGGAGCAGCTCTTAAAAATATTAGTAGCTATTTATACTGAACTAACAAACCTCTAATAAATTATTATCCATTAGATTCATTTTTATTTGAATCAACAAGTGAAGATAATAATGTGCCCACAAAAATTGTAGCTATCACTCCTATCAACGTAAACCAGGTCCAAACAAATAAATTAAGTGTAATTACAGTTACCATAACCAGAATACCTGCAACAAAACCGGCAATGGCATCCTCTTGTTTTGCTTTGGTGATTAATATTCCTAAAAGAAACACACCTAACAATCCTCCGTAAGTAAAAGATGCGATGCTAAGCGCAACTTCCACAACTGCGCGGGAGCTTCCCATAAATATGAGGGCAGAGAGTACAAGCAAACCTGCCCAAAGTATCGTTAATAAACGGGAGATTTTTAGTTTTTTCTTTTCACTTAAAACCTTGCCGGAAAGCGGAGTATATAAATCCATCATTGAAGAAGAAGAGAGTGCACTCATTGAACCGGCAAGGGTAGACATTGCGGCAGCAAATAATCCTGCAATAATAATCCCAGAAACACCGGGCGGCAGCACATCAATAATAAACATAGGGAAAATTTCATCAGACTTAATATCCATTTTACCGTAATACGCAAAGAGCATAACCCCAATTATAAGAAATAATGCAAACTGGAAAACCACAATCACACCACTGCCAATAACTGCTTTGCGTGCACTTTTAAGATCTTTTGTTGCTAATAGCCGCTGCACTATTAGTTGATCTGTTCCGTGAGACGCCATAGATAAAAATGCTCCGCCAATCAGTCCAGCAAATAGTGTGTAGGGCTCACTAAAAAATTCGGTAATATTTTTATCGAAGCCAAGATTAATAATTGAAAACTTACTATCCGCTGCTGCAGAATTAATTACAGTTGCTAATCCATCGGGTAATGAATTAAGAAGAAAGAAACCTGCCAGGGCTGCACCGCCGATATAAATAAACATCTGAATAACATCAACCCAAATAACTCCTTTTAATCCGCCGGTGTAAGTATAAACAAGTGAAACCAACGCAATTATAATTATAGCTATTACAGGATCGATCTTTAGGATAAGATAAAGTGGTATGGCTGTTGCAAATAACCGAACCCCATCTGCGGCTGTTCTTGTAAGTAAAAAAACTATGGAAGCAAAGGACCTTGTTTTTCCTCCAAACCTGATTTCAAGAAATGTGTATGCGGTTTTTAGCTCGCCTTTAAAATAAGCAGGCAGGAAAAGCCGTGCGACAACTATTCTTCCTAATAAAAATCCTAAAGCAACCTGTAAAAAGTTAAGATTAGTTAAGTAAGCAAGTCCCGGAATAGAAATGAACGTAAGCGTGCTGGTTTCTGCGGCAACTATAGAAAAACAAACTGCCCACCATGGAATTTTCTCTGCTCCTAAAAAATAATCTTCAGCTGTCCTTTGTTTACCTCCCGAAATTATACCCCAAATTGCAATTCCAAGCAGGTAAGTGATGATAATTATATAATCAATTATGCGGGTTTCCAAATTCTGAAGATGTTTTCTAACTCAGTTATTAAAAGTAATGAACAATTTATGTTGGATAATAAAAAAAGCATCCTTTTTAGTTATCGGATGCTTTTATGATATTAAAAAAAATTTTAAAGAAAAATCAATTGATTTTTTTTAAGTCATCAAATGCATCGGCAACGGTATCGCAAACAGGCAGCACACGATCCAGCTGTGTAATTTTAATTAATGAATAAACTTTTTCAGACGGTGCAGCTAATCTCATATGCCCGTTATTTGTATTAAGAATTCTGTTAGCAACAAGTATAGCGCTTAAGCCGGAACTGTCGCAGCTTTTAACTTCACTTAAATCAAGAATAAACTTACTGGCACCTTCTACTTTTAAGAGAAGAGTAAACTCTCCCTTAAGGAGTCCCGATATGCTGGTGTCAAGCCGTTCTTCATTTAATTTGAAGATTGTAATATCATTTTCCTTTTTTATTTCAAAATTCATTCAAATACCTTAAAACATTTTTAAACAATTTAATAAATTCTGATAAGAAATTTCAGGTTCGTTTTTATTATTTGCAACCTGCAGGTTAAAATACTTATCAGCATTTTTCCCGGAAAAACCAATCCGCACAGGAGAATTAATAACATTAGCTATAAAGTTATAAAACAACACCTCCTGCCTGTTAGTATCAATCACAACATCAAATTGCACTTTCTTAAGCTGGTTTAATAACTTTTTAGCTGGTAATTCCAGTTTTGTTTTATCATTAATTCCATGTCCAACTGAACTTACTTTAAATGCAGTGGGCAGAAGACTAACCCTGAAATCGTCGGTCATAGCAGTTACATTTTTTTTCGATTCCCTTAAAAAATTCAAAACTTCAACTGCATATCTAAAATCCTTATCATCTTTGGGCATCAATACAAGGTATGAGTAGGAGCGTTTAAAAATCCTGGAGAAATCCAGTTCACTGAACTTATGCTCTTTCAGTTTCTGGTTTATAATAAATTTAGCTACTTGCTCTTTTATAGGACCCATCATTTATTAACGGCTTCATTTAATAAATCAATAAAATCGGTTTCTCTTAAGATATTAATCCCAAACGAACTTGCCTTCGTAAACTTTGAACCTGCCTTTTCACCGGCGATAAGATAATCAGTTTTATTTGTAACACTGGAGGTAACTTTACCACCAAGTTCTGTGATCTTTGCGGATGCCTCATCGCGTGAATACTTGCTTAGTGTTCCTGTAAGAACAAAAGTTTTTCCTGTAAAAGCAGTTTCATTTTGTTTCTCATATATATCATCTCTTAACTTAAAATTCAAACCGGCTTTTTTTAACTCATTAATAATTTTAAGATTTTTTTTACTGTTGAAGAATGTTTTTACACTGCTGCTAATACTATCTCCTATTTCATCTGCTTCCGTCATTTCCTCTTCGCTAGCTTTCAGAATGTTATCTAATGATTTAAAATGCCTGGCAAGTTTTGAGGCAACACCCGTACCCACATACCTTATACCCAAGCCAAATAGAACTTTATCAAACGGTTTTTGTTTGCTTAACTCAATTGCATTTAAAAGATTGTCAACACTTTTTTCACCCATTCTTTTCATAACAATCAATTTTGAACGCAAATTTTTTAGTTTATAAATATCAGCATAAGTATTCAAAAAACCCTTTTCAACAAAAACATCTATCGAAGAAACACCAAGTCCTTCAATATCCATTGCTCCTCTCGAAGCAAAATGTTCGAGCCGCCCTTTTACCTGTGCTGGGCAAAAGTGATTTTCGCAATAATAAGCAACCTCGTCTTCCGGCTTATATAATTTAGTGCTGCAAACAGGACATTCATCCGGCGGCTTAGTAGCGCGGCTTCGTGCAGGTCTTTCAGTAAGTACAACCGAAACTACTTTGGGAATTACATCTCCTCCTTTTTCTATCACAACTTTGTCTCTTACACGTATATCTTTTCTTTCAATTTCATCAAAATTGTGTAAAGTAGCCCTGCTTATTGTAGAGCCGGCAAGCAAAACCGGTTCCAGTTCTGCAACAGGTGTTACGGCGCCGATTCTTCCTACCTGCCAAACTATTTTATTAATAACAGTAAATGCCTGCTTAGCTTTGAATTTAAATGCTACAGCCCATCTTGGAGATTTTGCAATGTTTCCAAGTAAATTCTGCTGCTTAATCGAATTAACTTTAACAACCGCACCGTCTATTTCATATTCAAGTTTATCTCTAAGTGATTCAAATTCTTTGCAAACTTTAATTACATCTTTAATGCTTTTGCACTTTTTGCAATTTGGATTAACCCTGAATCCAAGTTTTTTAAGAACATCCATGTTTTTTTGAAGAGTCTCAAGATTATCTTCAGTACTTATAAGAGAATATATGAAATTGTTAAGTGGTCTTTTAGCAACAATTTTTGGATCCTGCATCTTAAGTGTTCCTGCAGCGGAATTTCTAGGATTAGCAAATAATTTTTCACCACTTGCTGATCTCTCTTTATTCAGTTTTTCAAACTCATCAATATTCATAAAAATTTCGCCGCGCACTTCAAAATCATTTAGTTTATATGAATCAGAAACATCTTTTCTTAATCGCAAAGGAATAGAACGCATAGTTTTAACATTTGTTGTTATTTCCTCGCCAATTGTCCCATCGCCCCTGGTAGCAGCTGTTTTCAGCACTCCATCAACATAATTTATACTTACCGATGCACCATCAATCTTAAGCTCAACTATATATTCTACTTTTTCATTTTCAGGAAGTAAATTCCTTACCCGTTTATCAAAATCAAAAAGCTCTTCTTCATTATAAGTGTTGGCAAGACTAAGCATTGGAATTTTGTGTGTAACATGCGGGAAATCTTTTGTAAGATCTTTTCCAACTCTTTGAGTGGGAGAGTCCGGGGTAATTAATTCAGGATACTTACTTTCAAGTTTTTCCAGTTCCTTAACAAGCATGTCATATTTTTCATCACTTATAATAGGATCTGCTAACACATAATACTTATAGTCGTGATCCCTAATTTTATTCTTAAGTGATTCTAATCTCTGTTTAATATCTGCAGACATTTAATCTTGTATTAAATTTGGGGGTGAATACAATCGTTCCAGCCCGTTCTTATCAAGCTTGAAGTGCCTAACCGATTTTCGTCTCCCTTCGAACTCAAGGTTTTCTCCGTTCAATTCTAGCCGAATTACGCCGGAATTACCAAGTGTAAATTTAAAATTGTTTCCGGCTTTAAAGGATTTTCCGGAGCCGGGATAAATCAGGTAATCTTCTTTTATAATGTTATCGGATATAACCAGGATCCAGGAAGTATCTCTTGAGTCTGTATTTATAATCTGAAGAGATAAACTATCTGTACTTACAGTAGAAGTTAGTTCATCATCAACTATTTCTTCTTCAACATAACGTTGTGTTGATTCTTCAAGTACTTCTTCGTACGGTTTTTCTTCAACGATTATCTGCGAACTGTCCTGGAAAAAAAACATGTAAATTAAAATTGCAATCACAACTACACCAACCACTGCGCCACCGGTCATCATTGCCCTTTTCTTTTTACCAGAGTCGTCTTCGGTTTGGGTCTCAGTTATATCAGTAAAAGTTTGAAGTGGTTGTGCTTGTTTTTTTTCAGGTTTGTGATTTTTCTCTTCAACAGGTTCTTTCTTTTCCTCTTTTTTTTCTTCCACTTTCACTTTTTCAGGCAGCTTTCCTTGCTTTGCAGCCTCATACTTCTTTATAGTTTCTTCTTCATCAAGCCCAACTGTTTTGGCATATTGTTTAATAAATGCGCGAACATAAATAGTTGGAAGGAAAGAAAAATTTCCATTATCAATTGCTTCAAGGAATTTGATATCAATCCTTGTTTTGGCAGCCATTTGCTGTAACGTTATTTCGTTTTCTTCGCGTGCCTGCCTTAGTTCTTCAGCAAATTTATCTAGCATAATTTAACCCGGTAAATTTATCTTAACTTATCCATTAAATGAGAAAAATTAAATGTTTAGTTTTTTCTTACAAGCTTAGCCGCAAACGCTCCATCCAAGTTATGTTTATGCGGAAGTGTTTGAACACATCCGTTTTCATCAAGAATTTCATCCGGGAATTTATCCTTTGCACTCTCCAACTCAAATTCCGGATTGTTAGCCAGGAACTTTTCAACTATATCAAAATTTTCTTCCGGTTCAATTGAACAGGTACTGTAAACAACTACACCTCCCGGCTTCACGAGTTCTGCGGCTTTGCATAGCAGCTTATATTGTATCTTATTCAAATCTCTTATATCGAATAAATCTTTTTTCCACTTTATATCCGGTTTCTTAGAAAGTGTGCCGGTGCCGGAACAGGGTACATCTGCAAGAACTCTATCGAACAATTCACCTTCATAAGTTAATGCATCGGCAACTTCAGCTCTCACACAATTTAGTCCTAACCTATCCATATTTTTTTGCAGCAGTTTTAACCTGCTTTCAAATCTGTCTATTGCAAAAATTTCACCCTGCGAATGCATTAAAGCAGCAATGTATGCAGTCTTTCCACCGGGAGCAGCGCATAAATCGAGTACACGCATTCCATCTCTTACCTGCAACAGGCGGCAAGCCAGCCCTGCGCTTTCATCCTGAATATTAAAATGACCTTTGGCAAAATATTCCCATGCGGTAATATTAGTAAGATTTTGAAGTTTTAAAAATTCGGGTAAATATTTACCGTTATTATATCGCAGGTTAACGGAATCGAGTAATGTTTTAAATTCATCCGGTTGAACTTTAATCGAATTAACCCGAAGTGTAAGGAAAGGTTTTTCGTTATTAACAAAGAGCAGCTTTTCAGTTTCTTCACGCCCAAATCTTTCTACATACCTTTTAACCATCCAGGAAGGGTGAGAATAATAAGAACTTAAATATCCAATCAGATCTTCTTCCGGGTTGGGATACCTGATAGAATTTTTATTCCTGATAATATTGCGCAGCACAGCATTAACAAGATCCGCAGGTTTTTGCCCCTGGAGCCGTTTAACAAACTCCACCACTTCGTTAACAGCTGCATAATCAGGAACTCTATCCAAAAACATTACCTGGTAGAGCGCAACCCTCAATCCATTCTTCATATTAGGAATGGCTTTTGAAAAAGTACCTTTATAAAAACCGTTAAGAATCCAATCGAGCCGTCCCATCCACCTAACTACGCCATGAACAATTTCGTAAAGAAGCGCTTTATCCTGTCCTTTAAGTTCAGAGTTTCGCATCTCGCTATCAAGCAGTCTTTCCAGGTAAGCATCTGTCCTCTCAACACGGTTAAGAATTTTTACTGCCAGACCGCGGACGCCTTCATAAAGTCCTTTTACTGTATGATACTCCAATTTAGGTGTCTCTTCCACTAATATCCTCTTCTCCCACGATCTTCTTTTGTAAGGTTGAAGATTGTGTTAAATATATTTTCTTCTTCGTTGCTAAAAATTTTATCTCTTCTTTCAAATACTGCTTTTGCAGTTTCAATTGCTTTTGCAAGTTTATATTCTCTAACGGATGAACTTCCTCCCCATCCAAAGGATGAAATATATTTTGGTGGAAAACCTTCGCCGTAAACATTGCACGAAAAACCAACAACAGTTCCCGTGTTGAACATAGTATTAATAGCAGTTTTGGAATGATCTCCCATCATCAAACCAACGAATTGCCTGCGAGTATCTATATGTCTTCCGTTTACCTGCACCTTAATTGTACCGTAATTATTTTGCAGATCGCTGCAATTTGTATCGGCGCCAATATTTACCCAACTTCCAAGATATGAATGTCCTAAAAATCCTGAATGCTGTTTGTTTGAGTAAGACATAATTATTGAGTCCTCAATTTCGCCGCCAACTTTACAAACTTTTCCAACACTAACATTTTCGTAAATGGTTGCACAGCTTTTTATTTTGGAAGACTCACCTATATAAACCGGTCCTTCTATAACAGCGTTAGGAAAGATGATAACGTCCTTATCTAAATAGATAGGACCTTTTGAAGCATCCAGCACAACACCCGGTTTTATATCAACATTATCGTTTATAAAAACCTGTTCCGGTTTTATGAAGTGAACACCGGCGTAATTCACATCTTCTAAATTAGTCCCTGAAACATTATTTTTAGTGGAAAGGAATGCTATATCTCTTTTTAGTTCTTCGCCATTCAGGTAAACTAAGTCCCATAGGTATTCTGCACAAGTAAGTTCAACTTCTTCTGATGGAATGCCATCAAAATCTTCAATTGTAAGAATTTCTTTACCAATAAAGTTTTTTAGTCTATCTCCTGAAATTCTTGCAGCTACAATTGTTCCATTAGATTTGAAAACTTTATCTTCCGAAAGTGTTGGTGATATCATCTCGGATAGATTTTCCGGTGCAACAATTCTTCCGTTAATAAACAGGACTTCGTTTTCAGAAAAATTATTTACTTGATTTGAAGGATTTTGAGATTTGACCAATTCTTCAAGATATTTTCTGCAATGAAGCGCAACTTTTAAGTTAGGGTATGCACGCTCTATTTTCTCTCTTAAAGTGCTTGCGCCGCAAACCAGTTCGTAAACCGGTCTGTAATAAATAAGCGGCTCAAAGTTAATATGTTTTTCATCCTCGAAAATGACGATCAGCATTAGCAACCCATTAGTAAATAGTAATTTATAGCATTTAATTTAAGCTTTTTTGTTGTAAGATTCTTTAACGGAATTCATCGCCTTTTCAATTAGCTAAATTGAATTTTTGAAAATTCTTGTTGCTTTCATTTCAAAATTTCCTTACGTTTGGTAAAATTAAACTTGGGTAACAATGAGAAAGTATTATTTTATATCAATTATATTTCTTTCTCTCACTTCGCAAATCTTTCCACAAGGTTGGTTTTGGCAAAATCCATTGCCACAAGGTAATCGGATTTACGGTGTAAATTTTATTTCGCCAACAGTTGGCTGGGCTGTTACTGATTATGGAACAATCCTCAGAACAACAAACGGCGGAACAGCTTGGACACTACAATCAAGCGGAACATCAAACCGTTTATGGAGTGTCTCCTTTACCGATGCAAATAACGGAACGACTGTGGGTAGGAATGGCACAATCCTTAGAACAACAAATGGCGGAACAACCTGGACACTACAACCAAGCGGAACAACTCACTATTTGAATCGTGTCTCCTTTACAGATGCAAATAACGGAACGGCTGTTGGGGATTATGGCACAATCCTCAGAACAACAAATGGCGGAACAACCTTTGTTGAAGAAAACAAGATTAATGAAATTCCAACTAACTATAGCATAAGCCAAAATTATCCTAATCCCTTCAACCCGAGTACAAAAATAAGATACTCAGTTCCTCAATCATCAAATGTAGTAATCAAAGTATTTGATATACTCGGAAATGAGATTGAAACATTGGTAAATGAACAAAAAGCAATTGGCACTTATGAGATAACCTGGTATGCTAAACATCTACCAAGCGGAGTTTACTTCTATCAACTCAGAGCGGGTTCTTTTATTGAAACAAAGAAGATGATTTT
>RCND010001495.1_pt1 | contig 13230 bp, 15 predicted proteins | sample 2041351 | NCBI WGS metagenome assembly RCND01 (sample SAMN09708230, study PRJNA481090) | Marine sediment metagenome, whole genome shotgun sequencing project. | biome: marine sediment; feature: ocean; material: sediment; isolation source: Sewage treatment plant 12B marine sediment (STP12B) ...
ATGTTCAAAGAATTCTAAAAGAAATTGATCGTAAAGATCTTGCTTTGTCATTAAAAGTTGTTGATGACAGAGTACAAGAAAAAATCTTTTCAAATATGTCCGAAAGAGCTGCTGATCTGCTAAAAGAAGAGCTTCAGTTTATGGGACCGGTTAAACTTAAAGAAGTTGAAGCTGCACAAGGCAGAGTTGTAGATCAGATTAAACAACTTGAAGAGCAAGACGAAGTAACAATTAGTTTCAGAGGCGGTGGTTCCGAAGAAGTTTATGTCTGATACTATAAAATTAAATATAAAGTCAAAGAAAATTAAAGCATTTATTCCAGATTACAATGATACTAAGGATAACTATAACGAGTTACCACATATACTGGAAAAAGAAAAAATTGAGCAGGCACATAAGCATGAGATGGAAGAGGAATACAGAAGAGGATATGAGGATGCTAAAAAAAATGTGACCGAAGAACTTGAACAAAAACATTCGGATGAGCTGCTTAATCAATCAAAAGATTTTTACAGTATAGTTTCAACATTTGAAGAAAAGTTCGAAATATTTGAGAATGATTTCCATTCACTGGTAATTAAAGTTTCTACGAGAATAGCTGAAAAAATATTACAGAAAGAACTTAATGAAAATTCTATGATTGAAAAATTACTTGATCAAAATTTAAGAAAAATAATTGGAGCCAATGATATAATAATAAAACTAAATCCTAATGATTATAAACTTATTCAGAAGAGTAGTAAAGAATATTTAGCTTCTTCCGGTGGTTCAAAAATAAAATACGAGTCTAATGAAAATATTCAAATTGGCGGATGTTTGATTGAATCTGAAATAGGTAATCTTGACGCAAGAGTAGAATCTCAGTTAAATGAAATTGTTAAAAATTTAGAAAATAGTTTTACAAAAATAGAATCAGAATGACAGAATATACCGAAGAAATATTGAACCAGTACAATAGAGTAATTGAATTTGCTAATCCGATAAAACTTAACGGAAAAGTGACTGATGTTATTGGAGCAATAATTGTGTCAGTTGGTCCAAATGTTTCTCTTGGGGAAATTTGTACAATCATTGATCGTGCTGGAAAAGAAATTTGTCAGACTGAAGTGGTGGGATTTAAAGAAGGGAAAGTACTCTCCATTGCACTAGGGGAAATGCAAAATATTGCACCTTCATGCCAAATAGTTGCATCAGGCAGAAGTTTCTCTGTTGGTGTTGGTGAACAACTGCTTGGTAGAGTTATTGATGGATTTGGTAATCCCATTGATGGGAAAGGAGAAATTGAATTTGCATCAATGCGCAATTCATATAGGGAACCACCAAATCCACTGAGTAGGAAAAGGATAAGCACACCACTTCAAACCGGTGTTAGAGCAATTGACGGATTGCTAACAGTAGGTAAAGGTCAGCGTGTCGGCATTTTTTCTGGCAGTGGCGTAGGTAAAAGTGTAATGCTTGGTATGATAGCAAAAAATACAAATGCCGATGTAAGTGTAATCGTCCTTGTGGGTGAACGTGGGAGAGAGGTTAAAGAATTTATCGAAAAAGATTTGGGTGAAGAAGGTTTAAAGAAATCCATAATTGTAGTTGCGACAAGTGATAAACCATCGTTAGCAAGGATTAAAGCTGCTTATATTGGTACAACAATTGCCGAATATTTCAGGGACCTTGGTAAAGATGTTGTTTTAATGATGGATTCGGTAACCCGATTTGCTCATGCTCAAAGAGAGATTGGAATTACAATTGGCGAACCACCAACAACTAAAGGCTATACCCCTTCAGTATTTTCTGTGCTGCCAAAACTTCTTGAAAGAGCGGGTACGTCATCAACCGGAAGTATAACCGGATTTTACACTGTGCTGGTTGATGGTGACGATATGAGCGACCCAATAGCTGATAGCGTGCGTTCAATATTGGACGGTCACTTTGTATTAAGTAGAAAGCTTGCAAATAAAGGACAGTTCCCGGCAATTGATCCTTTGCAAAGTATTAGCCGTGTTATGCCCGATATTGTACCACCTGATCATAGAAGCAGAGCAATGGAATTCAATGAAATACTTTCAGCGTATAACGAAGCAGAGGACCTAATAAATATTGGTGCTTATGTTAAGGGAAGTAATCCCCAAATAGATCATGCACTAAATAAAATTCAATCATTAAGAGAATTTATGAAGCAGGATATAAATGAAGGCGCAAATTATAGTGAAACGATTTCACAGTTAGAAAATTTAATTGAAAAACCGTTGGTTTAATAATTGGCAAAGTTCAAATATAAATTCGAAACGATAAAGGGAATAAAACAAAGACTCGAGAAGAAAACACAGAAAGAGCTTGCTGTTATTGATGTAGACATTGCGAAAAATAATAGTAAAATATTAGAATTAGTAACTCTATTGAAAGAGCAAAAGAAAAAGAAACTCGAAAAAAAAAGTAAGACGATTAAAGAATACCATTTTGATGAAAAGTATGAAAGTTATTTAGTTGAACAAATTGAGCTAATTCGTAAATATATAACTAATAAAAAGATTGAGAGAAATAAAAAGTTACAAGAGTTAGTTAATAAATCAAAAGAAACAAAAACATTTGAAAAACTTGAAGAAAAACATTTTACAGATTTTATAAAAACTCAAGAAAAACTTGAACAAAAAGAAATGGATGAATTTGCAGTAAAAGGATTTCTTAAGGAAAAATAAAATGAAAAACACAATTGTATATGCAATGACATTTATTATAGCTTTTTTAGGTACAACAGCAGTAATCTATATTTTGAACAATAAATTTGCGAATATATTTGCATTAGATTTTAGGGATGCAAAAACTATTGAAGTTATAATGGCAGATAGTTTAGCTTCGATTGATTCTACTGATGTCATGATTAGCGATAGTCTGTTTTTAGCTGAGAATTTATTTCAAGAAGAGAAAGAAGAACTTGAAAAAAGTTTAAATGATACCAAAAGTGAACTGACAAAAGCTGAGCAAGAGTTAAGTATAAAAGAAAAGAAAATTGAACAGCTTAAAAATCAGCTAGAAGAAGAAAAGACAACTGAGTATGCAGAATGGCTTAAATCTACTATTAAGCTATACGAGGCTATGGAGACAAATAAAGCCGCTGATCTGCTTGCTAAGCTACCAGAAAATGAGGCGAGAGAAATTATTTATTCTATGAAAAACAAAAAAGCTGCCGAAATTCTATCCGGCTTAAATACTGAAACTGTAAAAAGATTAACGAGGTCACAAAAATGATTTTTAATCCTCTCTTTATTGGTGAAAATGGAATTACGCAGAGTTTAATACCTAAATCAGGAAAACTTGCTAATAATAAATATCTGTTTTCTGATATTGTCAAAGTTGTAATGAATCCCTCGACAAAAGGAAATGGAAAGTCATCATTGAATCTAAATGGAATTAACAGGGATCTTCAACTCGGCTTAGAAAGTGAACAGAAACTTATTCAATTAAAGTACAGATTATTAACTGATGAACACAGTGAACAAGTCAAATCTGAATTGGCGGATATTTTACCTACTGAAATTGCACAACTTTTAATTAATGAAGAATTAGTCGCATCAAATGATAAAGCTGTTTCTTATATAAGTAAAGAGCCATTGAAAGGTGAGTTGCAAAACTTTTTACATAATTTAATTGGTGCAGAAATTATTGAGCAGAATATTAGTCAGAAATCCGGTTTATTGCTAAATCTTGAGGATCAAAAATCGGCTGTAAATATTGAATTAGTCAAAGACGGTAATGGAAAATCAGTAAGTGATAAGATTATTGTTCAAACCTTAGTCGTTCCTGAAAAATCAAGACTCTTATCAATATTCGGAAACGAAAATAATAATGAAGCATTCTTTAGAACTTCTAGAGAATCTGCAGATAAGTTGTTTGCAAGCAGTAGCGAAATTAAATTAACAAATGGTCAAGCTGAAATTATTAAACCTACTTTAAGCGTTTATTCTTTTTCTCATGATGGCAATGAGTTTGAATCTTTAACAAAAAATATTAGATCAAACAAAACATTCATACACAATCTGAATTTTCTAAAAAACAGCAGTGATAAAGTAGATTTAACTACTAGTAAAGTACCGCTGGAAAAAATTAGTTTTGTACCAAGTGAGTTAAAAAACAATGAAGTTAAAGTAGACGGATTTAAAACTGAGGTCTCCGCCAGCAAATCCTATACAAACCTAAAATTAGTTAATACTAATGAAGGTAAAAAGGAAAGCGATTACAGTGTTAGCAAAATTACAATCGTTAAAAAACAAGATGAGAATAATGTACTAAACTCTGTGAAAAGTAAATCAGAATTAACTCCAAAGGAATTTGAGTCAGCGCTAAGAAGAATTGATTTTAATCAGAAGATTGGTTCACAAAAATCAGAGATCCATTTGATTAAGAACACTAAAAGTAGTAGTTCCCTAAATGATAAGATCACTGAATCGAGTAATATAAAACTTTCAGAAAAATCTAATAATAATGTTGAAAATAAAGAATCAAAACCTAAGTCGGTAGATAATAAAAATTTTAAAACTGATTTAAATGTTAAGACTGGTAAAAAAGTAATTTCAGAATCACCTTCAACTGAGTTTAAAAATGATAAAGCAGAAAATGCTAAATCAAATGAGAATAAAGCCAAGGAAAAATCAGAATCTGTAAAAATTAATGCAAAAGAAGTATCATCAGAAAAGTTGAATGTTGAATTAAAAACAGTTAAAACAGAAAATAATAGTCAGCAAAATAAAGTAGATGATATCAAAGCTCTGAATAATACTAAGGCAAAGATAAATGAGAGCATTAGACCAGCCAGCTCAGTAAATAGTAAAATTGCTTCGGTTGAGAAATCAGAACCTAAACATATTTCTGATCTAAAAACTGAGATGAAAAATAATGTTACTGGTCAAGGAAAAAATGCAACTGACGACCAAGTAAAAAAAGTTCGAGAGAATGATAATAGCACACTTGTTCAAAAAGAAAATCAAGAAGTAAAAGCAGCAACACAGAATTCAGTAAACCCCAATATTGAAAATAGTGTAGTTAAAGACAATAAGAAGTTCTCGGTAAAAATTAAAGGGGGAATTAAGTCAGTAAGTGATAAGAATGAGTCAATAGACAATTCAATTGAAGAGAAACCGGCTGAAGGTAATACTGCAAAAAATAGTGATGCAAATTCAGATAATAATGAATCAAAGTTTAATAAAAGTTCATCTTCGTCATCTGGTCAATTTGAGATGAAGCAACATGTTGAAACTAATTTTCAGACATTAAACAAAAGTGAAATCGGACAACTAAATTTTGCGGATAATAAAACAACGTTTTCCGAACCAAAAGCTGCTCCACAAATTATTAAATCGGTAGAAGTGATAAAAGAAATATCCGAATTTATTTCTAGGCAGGAAAAAGGAAGTTTATCTTTTGACATTCGGCCAGAGCATCTTGGGAGAATGAAAATTACACTTGATACAGTTGATAAAATGTTGAAGGCGCATATTGAAGTAGACAATGAGCAAGCAAAGCAGCTTGTTGAAAAGAATATTGATAAACTTCAGCAGCAGTTAAGTAATAATGGTTTACAACTAAATTCTCTAAATATTTCTTTAAGCTATTCAAAGCAACAAAGAGATGGAAAAAAAATAAATAACAAATCTCAAAACGAATCGGAAAACTTGGGGCAGGTAGGAGAGACCGAAGAAGAAAAAAGTAAAAAACAATTAGGCTATAACACATACGAATATATAGCATAGGAGTAAAAAATGATTGATGGAGTTTCCACTGCATTGAATACAAGCGTAGAATATGCAACAAACAGCAAAAGTGATCTTGATAAAGATTCATTTCTTAAATTGATGATTGCGCAGCTGCAGAATCAAGATCCGTTGGAACCGATGGATGGGTCCGATTATTCTGCTCAACTTGCCCAATTCAGTTCATTGGAGCAATTGCAGAATATTAACGATAGTCTGAACATGAGTCTTGACGCTAACTATCTGTTAACTCAATCCATAACCAATACTATGACAGCTGGACTGATTGGCAAAGAAGTAAAAATTGCGGGAGATACGGTTAAGTATGAAGGACAAGACGAAACCATTATTGGTTATAATTTAATTGCCCCAGCACACGAAGTTGAAATAAATATCTATGATTCTAACAATGTTAAGGTGAAAACATTTGATGATCTAGAATTGGAAGCGGGGCAGTATAAACTTAATTGGGATTTTACCGATAATGATGGCAACAAAGTGAATGTTGGCGATTACCGGGTTGAGATTAAAGCCAAAAACCTTGGTTTAACACCAATGGAAGTTGCACAATACTTTGTTGGTATAATTGATGGCGTTAGATTTTCACCAAATGGTACTTCTCTGGTTGTTAATGATCTTGAATACTCAATCTCAGATGTATTTGAAGTTCTTGAAGGTAGTCAATCTTCTAATGTTACAGAAGAAACAACAGAAGAAGAAGCCGAATTAGAAGATGAGGAAGATAAAAGTTATTTAGATCCTCCTATTCGACTAAAAGATGACGATATTTTCAGTAATAAACTATAGGTAACTAAAATGTCGCAAATGATTAACGGAATAAAAGTACCTTTTGTTCCGGTAGTTAAGCCCGAGCATCCCGTTGATAAGGTTGTTGAAGGTAAAGGCAGTTTTGATTCGATTTTTAGAAAAGAGTTTGAAAGCATAAAGTTTTCAAATCATGCATCTAAAAGGCTCGAATCACGTGACCTTCAATTATCCAGTACGGATATGAATAAGCTGCAAGATGCTGTAACAAGGGCTGAAGCAAAAGGAGCAAAGGATTCCCTGGTGATGATGAATAACCGTGCTTTTATTGTCAACATTCCGAATAAAACAGTTATTACTGCTCTGGATATTGATAAAAGTAATGAAAACATATTCACCAATATTGATAGTGTAGTATTTACAACGTAAAAATAATTAACTAATTAAATCGGGCGGGACCTTCAAAGGACGCCCCGGATTCGACTGACCGACTGACGTTGAATTCAACTTAACAAACCTTAGGAGGGCATTATGTCTCTTATTAATTCTCTATTCGCCGGTGTATCCGGTATCAGAAATCATCAATCAATGTTAGACGTTATTGGTAACAATATAGCCAATGTTAACTCAATTGGTTATAAAGGAAGCAGAGTTACCTTTAGTGACACATTCAATCAATTTGTTCGTTACGGAACTAATCCAACAGATACAGCCGGTGGTACAAACACTTTTCAAGTTGGTCTTGGTATGAAATTAAATTCAGTTGATAGAAACTGGAACCAAGGTACATTTGAAAGAACAGGTATAACAACAGATTTGGCTTTACAAGGCGACGGACTTTTTGTTCTTAAGAAAAATGGTGAAACATTTTATTCAAGAGCAGGTGCATTTATTTTTGATGCAAATGGTCAGCTGGTTAATCCGCAAAACGGTGCAATTGTACAAGGTAAAGTAGCAACTGATGATGGTACAATTCCTCCTGGAAATAATCTTGAAAACATTGGAATTGATTCTAACTTAAAATTACCTGCTGTTGCAACAACAGACGTTTCTTGGGGTGGTAACTTAGATAGTACTTCACCTTTAACAAGATCTGAAGAGTATGTTCAAAAAGGTAATATAGATGTGGATATGTTAGTTGGTGATATTGCAGAAGAGAACAATACTGTTTATGATGAGCTTGGAAATGAGTATAATTTTAAAACAACATATGAGAAAATAGCGGATAATACTTATAATTTAACATATGAATTATTTGATTCAGATGACAACAGCGTTATAGCTCCAACTACTGTAGAAGCTGTTTTTGACACAGTTGCTAATGAGGGAGCAATGTTAACACTAGGCGGCAATCCTCCTGCGGAATTAACAATATCCGATATTTCTTTAGGAATTGACTTTAAATTTGATCCTACATCAGTTGAACAAAGAACTGAAAAAACCTTAAGCTCATCTGTTGATAATAACAGAGACTCAACAATTGTGATGGGCACTGTTTCAATGTTCGATTCATTAGGTAATGCTCATACGTTAACTTTAAAATACACAAAAATTTCAGATAATAACTGGATTTGGACAACTGAAGTACCGGCTGAAAGTGGAACCATAAGTGCAAATTCCGGCACTATATCTTTTAATGCTGATGGTTCTATAGCTGCAATTTCACCAAATCCTCCGGTAGTTACATTTTTACCGGAAGGCGGAGCTTCTCAACAAAATATTGTTTTAGACTTTGGTGAAGATTTTACCGGAATTTCTCAAAGTGCAAATTCCTCAGTTGTATCAGCTCTTTCGCAAAATGGTTCATCCGCAGCTTCTCTAGCTAATATCAGCATTGATCAATATGGCTATATTGAAGGTGTGTTTTCAAATGGTAAATCAAGACAATTAGCTCAGATATTGATCTCAACATTTCCAAACAGAAATGCTTTGACAAGTGTCGGTGAGAATATGTTTACATTATCTGCTAATGCCGGTGAGCCTTACATCAGTGAACCAGGTGAGTCAAGTAATACTACAATTCAATCCGGTGCTTTAGAACAGTCGAATGTTGATTTATCTGAAGAATTTACCAGAATGATTGTATCTCAGAGAGGCTTCCAGGCAAACTCCAGAGTAATTACTGTTTCTGATACATTACTTCAGGAAATAACAAACTTAGTTAGATAGTAAGAAATATAAATGGGGATCAGTAAAATGATCCCCATATTTTTTTATCCAAAAGATGTCATTTCCGAATGCTTACCCAATAGAAACATTTGGGCACAGGTTTATCGGAAATCTATTGTTTAGGTGCCTGGATTCCAAGTCGAGCTTGCCTGCTGCAAGCAGGCTGGGAATGACTAACAATTCTTATTTTGCAGAATCTCTAAAATTAAGCAATAAGAAAAGCTCAGCGTAGTTTTATAAAATAAATTCAATATTAATAGGCAAATGGTTAATATTATACACTTATAAATATTCAGAAAGCTTAAAAACACCTCATTTTATCCATTTTTTGCAATAAAACCAACTTTTTCTAATGGCATACCAATTGAATAAAAATATTAAAATTGGAGAAAGTAAAATATGCCAGAAGAAGAAAAGAAAGAAACTACTGAAGAGAAAACCCCCAAAAAGGGATTAAACTTAAAAGTAATTTTTATCGGCTTACCTCTATTTATTATTCAGTTAGTGTTAGTTTATTTCATTACAGCAACATTTTTAGTAAAAAGTGCACCGGGTTCAACTGAAAGCGGTGATGCTAAAGCAACTGAAGAAGTTAGCGAGGATGGAAATGAATACACTGCACAGAAAATTTTTAATATAGAAGATTTAATTATCAATCCTGCCGGAACTAGTGGTCAAAGACTTTTACTTTTATCAGTAGGATTTGGAGTTAGTGGAGACGAAGAATTGACTTTACTTCAAGAAAATGAAATAATAATAAAAGATATGATAATTCATACAGTTTCACAAAAAAGTTTAGGCACGTTAAGTAGAATTGAATTAAAAGATTCTTTGAAGGTTGAGCTAGTTGATAAGATTAATGATACTTATCCTAAAGCCAAAGTAAAAAATGTTTATTTCAGTAAATACCTGATAAATTAAAATGGCAGAAGTACTATCACAACAAGAAATTGATGCGCTTCTAAAGAACAGGGATTCTGATTCTGATAAAAAGGAAGAAGTTTCTTTAGCTCTAGATAAAGAAGTAATTCCATTTGATTTTAGACTTCCTAACAGAATATCTAAAAATCAATTGAGAACAATCCATAACATCAATGAAAACTTTGCAGAAATGTTTAGTTCTTATTTGATGACAAAATTACAATCAATCGTAACTTGCAATGTCACTTCGGTAGATCAAATTTATTATTCAGAATATGTGCTCTCAGTTTCAAATCCGGCATGCCTATTCACATTTGATATCAACCACACAGATATAAAGGGAATTTTGGAGTTCAGTTCGGAGTTTGCTTTAACATTGGTTGATAGATTACTTGGCGGCAACGGGAAGGGAACGAAAAGCGCACAAGTAATAACTCCAATTGAACAAAAAGTACTTGAAGTGGTAATTGCAAAAATACTTCAGGATTTGGGAAAAGCATGGCAGATTATTGGTGACTATGATTTTAGAATTGATAAGTTTGAACCGGATATAGACTTTGTACAAATTACATCACAAAGTGAAAGTGTACTTCTTGTAACTTTTGAGGTTCACATTGGCGAAGAAACATATATGATGAATTTATGTTTCGCTACTTATGCATTCGATACAATACTTTCTAAACTTACAAACCAGAATTTATCATCAATAAGACCTATAAAATATCAAGGGACTACTGCTCACAATATTTTAACAAATCATCTTAAAAAAACGGAGCTTAACTTATCTGCTGAATTTGGTACATCAGCAATTAGTTTTAGTCAGCTGTTAAAACTTAAAAAAGGCGATGTAATTGCACTTTCCAACAAAATTGGTGATGAAATAAAAATAAGCGTAGAAAACAAACATATGTACAACGGAGTTTCCGGTGTAGTAAATAATCATAAAGCTGTAAAAATTACTAGAAGAGTAGATAAAAGGAATAACTAAAATGGCAGAGAAAAAAGAAAAGAATCCTGACCAAAACATTAATGAAAATGAAGAAGCTCACGTTGATGTAAGTGAGGAAGAAGCAGAAGCTCAAATGCTGGTAGCATTAGAAGCGGAAAAAAATAAACAAAATACTACAGCTGCTGTTGCAGATTTCCCTCAATTCGACGAATCAAAAAAGAAAGGTTTTTTTGAAGATGATAAATTAGAGTTTCTTAAGGATTTACAGTTAAATGTTTATATAGAACTTGGCAGAACAAAAATGCAAATCAAAGATATCCTGGAGCTGGAACGCGGGTATGTAATTGAACTGGAAAAATTGGCTAGTGAACCGGTTGATGTTTTTGTGAACAATAAAAAAATTGCAGAAGGTGAAGTTGTTGTAATTGATAAACATTTTGGAATTAGAATTACTAGTCTATTGGAAGCCAGCGAAAGACTTCAAGGATTAAAATCGTGAATACTTGGGATATCATTCAAATATTTTTAATACTTGGTGCAATGGCAGGTATTATGTACGGAATGTTATTCTTGGTAAAAAAATATTTATACTCCTTCGAAAAAAAAGGGGGTTCTGAGTCAAGAGTTCAGGTTCTTTCAACTCAAGCAATTTTGCCGAAAAAATATGTTTCAATAGTTCGGTTTAATGATACGGTATATATGCTGGGCGTTGCTGATCAATCAGTTAGTTTAATAGATAAAGTTGATTCATCATATCTAGAAAAATCCGAAAATGCAGAAACCGGAAAAGATAAACCAAATTTTTTAAAATTACTTAAAAGTAATATGGGAATAAAATGAAACGTTTATTCCTAATATCCTCCCTTATACTGCTATTTATCTTTACTGATTCTAACTTGTTTGCACAGCAGGCTCAAACAGTTCCTTTGCCAAATCTAGGAATTAATCTTGGAACTTCAGATAATCCGGAAGATTTAGCATTAACACTTCAACTTTTATTACTGTTAACAATTTTATCTTTAGCTCCTTCAATATTGATAATGACTACATCTTATCTAAGAATAATAATTGTATTCCATTTTCTGAAAACTGCATTAGGGACTCAGCAAATGCCGCCAAATCAGCTTCTTGCCGGTGTTGCTCTTTTTATTACTTTCTTTATTATGACTCCAACTTGGAATGAATTTAATGAAAATGCGTTACAGCCTTATATGGATAAAGAAATAAATATTGATGAAGCCTATGATAAAGGAATTGAACCCTTACGTGATTTCATGCTTAAAAATACACGACCGGAAGAATTGAAATTCTTTTTGGAATTAGCAAATATGGAAAGACCAAATTCACATGCCGATTTACCAATACATGTTTTAATTCCATCATTTGTGCTTAGTGAACTTAGGGCGGGATTTATAATTGGTTTCTTTCTTTTCATTCCGTTTGTAATGGTAGATATGATCGTATCAAGTATTTTAATGTCGATGGGAATGATGATGTTACCGCCAATGATGATCTCGATGCCATTTAAAATTTTACTTTTTGTTTTAGTCGATGGATGGAATCTTGTAATAAGTTCGGTAGTAAGGAGTATAATGTAAATGAATATGGATTTAGTTATAGAAATTTTAAGTGAAGCGTTTTTTAACGTTTTGTTGATCCTTCTCCCAATTCTAGGCGCAGGGTTAGTTGTTGGTGTTGTAATATCAATCTTTCAAGCAGCTACTTCAATACAAGAAACGACTTTGACTTTTGTACCTAAAATAGTAATTACAGCAATAGCAATTATTGTTGCACTACCATTTATTGCAGATAAGATGATTTCATTCACTCACAAAATATTTAATTTAATAATAACAGTTGTAAAATGACTGAGCTATTAATATCTGATTTTTTAACCGGCTTAATGATATTTATAAGAATAGGAGCAATGTTTTCCTTTGCCCCTTTATATAATAGTAATTCAGTCCCGGTTTTAGTAAGAATGGCTTTAGCATTAGTGCTTACGTATATAGTTTTCTTTAATGTTGAACCATATCCTTTTAATGAAAATGATAGCGTGGTATTCTTAATACTTTATGGAGTTAAGGAAGTGTTAGTGGGTATTGTAATGGGGTTTACATTGAATATTGTTTTTCTGGGAATATCATTTGCGGGTTTATTAGTCGGTAGAGATATGGGATTAGCAATGTCATCAATGTTTGATCCGGTATCCGGAGATGATGGAAACATAGTTGCAACAATATTATCAATGGCTGCGGTAATTGTTTTTATTCTTATAGATGGACATCATTTTGTTGTACAGTCACTTTCATATTCATTTAAAGTTATTCCAATTGGTGGTTTTGCGGTAACAGAAAGTGCTTATAAACTTCTTATTTCATATTCCGGAAGCATTTTTATTTTAGCAGTTAAAATTGCCTCGCCGGTAATTGTAGCTTACTTTTTAGTTCATATTGCCAGCGGAATAATTGCAAGAGTTAGTCCTTCATTTCAAGTTTTCTTTGTTTTGCTTCCTTTGAAAATTGGATTAGGTCTTTTTCTTATGGTATTGGTAATGCCCCTATACATTTACCTTTTTAGAGATTTAATATATCAGTATGAAGAAAAATTATTAGAAATTGTTAAGGTGTTAAGTAACTAATTATGGCTGAGAAAGACGGACAAGAAAAAACCGAACAAGCGACG
>RCND010001496.1_pt1 | contig 13229 bp, 16 predicted proteins | sample 2041351 | NCBI WGS metagenome assembly RCND01 (sample SAMN09708230, study PRJNA481090) | Marine sediment metagenome, whole genome shotgun sequencing project. | biome: marine sediment; feature: ocean; material: sediment; isolation source: Sewage treatment plant 12B marine sediment (STP12B) ...
TGTTTATATAGTTGGTCAGTTGGTCAGTTGGTCAGTTGGTCAGTTGGTCAGTTGGTCAGTTGGTCAGTTGATTATAATAGCATACAGCCACAATATCTGTATACAATTTCTCGTCATTCTGATTGAAACGCAAGCAATTGATATAGTGTATTGAAGAATCTTCTTTAGGTGTCTTCTGCGAAACATAACGTTTATCAGTCCAGTCTTTTTCACACACACAAGAGGAGATTCTTCAATCATCAGTTTCGCTACGCTTCACTATTTCAATCAGAATGACAAATTATTTATGAATGAATAGAAATAATAAAGAGGTACACTTATGTCACAACTGACTATTAGAACTGCAACCATTGATGATTGGCTTTTAGTTGTAGAGATTGAAGGCATTTGCTTCCCTGCCGCTGAAGCTGCTAGCCCAGAGTCTCTTAGAGAACGACTTTCTGTCTACCCTGAAGGCTGTCTGATTGCTGAGATTGATCAGAAAATTATTGGATTTATAAATGGTGGCTCTACCAATGATGACATCGTTGAAGATGCTTTTTACGCATCCATGAACTTACATGATGCCACAGGGTGCAATCTGGCTATTTTCGGTCTTGCTGTAAGCCCTGATTATCAGAGTAATGGTTATGCCAGAGAGCTTATGAATAGGTTCATCACCTTAGGTAGGGGTCAAAAAAAGTCAGCAATTCTGCTGACCTGCAAAACACATCTATGTCGTTTTTATGAAAGCTTCGGTTATGAAAACCTAGGACTATCAGCATCTACCCATGGTGGTGCGCAGTGGTATGAGATGCGTCTTGAATTGTAGTAAACGCCAAAGATCAAACGCTGAAAAATACGTATACGCTGAAAAGTTTGTTTCATAAATTCTCCTTCATTATATGATTATGTCCCACAACACCTCAGATACATCGACAAGTCTCAACGTGTTGATGTATCTGAGGTGTTGTGGGACATTGTTTTGTACTATTCCGCGTTGACGCTTTTTTCCGTATTTGAGCCCTTAGACTTTTATACATCATTCTATTACTAGCTTATCTTTCTTCTTATCCAATATCTTCACCCCAAAGACCACAAGTACAATCCCTACAAGTACATTCAGCACTGTTAACACTGTTGGGCCAACGAATACTTTTAGGCCACTACCTACTGCTGCCACTAATGTTAAGGCCATTGCAGTTGTTGCCACTGCGCCAAAGGCAAAAATCCATAGATCTTTTGAATGCATTTGCTTCTCAATAATCTGTGTGGCAAAAACACCTGTCCAGTACAATACTGTCATAGGATTGGCTATTGTTAATATAAATACTTTTAAAATGATTGAGTCATAAGACCCAGCATCTAAACTATTTGGTGCTGATAGCACTTGTAATCCTAAGCTACTTAAGACTATATAGGTACCAAAAATAACCATGATTATTGCACCAAATAGTTTCATGTATTTTTGTAACCCAACATAATTATGGATGACTGCGCCCAGACCAAGTATGGCTGCTGCGACAAAAAGTGCATCTGCAAGGGTTGCGCCAATCATACCCATAACCCCGGCACCAAACCCCGAAGCTACCGAAACCTGAAAGACAAATAGCGTAATGGGGCCAATGGCGAATTGTAACATCATACCAAACTTGAAACCACTAATAAGTGCTTTCATCTATGCCTCCATTCTGTTCAACACATCTTTGGTTGTAGAAAGACTGATCAATGTGTTGGACTTCTGTACACCTTTAATCCGCTTTAATTTTTTACTAATGAAATACTCCAGTTCTTTTGTATCTTCTAATAAAACTTTCAAAAGATAATCGTATTCTCCAGCCATCTGGTGACACTCAAGGACTTCTGGACAAGCGGCAATGGCGGCGCGAGATGGATCGATGTTATCCTCCAAATCAATGTTGACAAAAATAAAAGCCATTAATTTGTACCCTAGCAATTCACGGTTGATCCGAATACCAAAATATTCGATGGTACCTGTTGATTCCAGTTTTCGTAAACGCTCCGATACTGCTGGAACTGATAGATTTACTTTTCTACTAAGCTCTGAGGCAGTCGCCCTGCCATTATTTGATAACAACTTTAATAATTGTTGGTCAATGATATCCATATTCAATCCACCTTTCAATAATAATGAAATTTTATCATTTTACAAAATAAATGTAAACACATTACCTATAAGTCAATAATATTTTAATTATATACTTCATTTACTTAAATATTTTAATCAAATTACATTCATTCTCTAATACAACTTAAAACTAGAGTTTGTAGTGCGAGAATGCATCCACTAAAAATAAAAGACCTCAAAAAAGGTATGGCCTCAAAACTCGCAAATTTTTAGCATCAGATACCATCCATGTGCGCTTTGTGTCTCCTTTGTGCGCTTTGTGGTCTTTCTTTTTTAAAGATTCAACACTAAGACCTCTAAGTAGACACAAAGAACTCAAAAGGGTATTGCTATTGACACTTGGTTATGACCTTTTAATTTTGCGTTTTTTGGGGCCATACCATTTTTGTGTACCTTTTGTGTTTTCCTGGATGTTCTTTTCACTCTATTAATCAGAACTTATTTCATAATACTTGCATCTCTTACTTATCACAGTTATCATAAGTTTAGAAATGAACGGAGGTACTACAATGAAAATAGCAATTCTTGATGCTAACACCCTCGGAACAGACCTTGATTTATCTGTTTTTGATGTGTTAGGTGATGTGACTGTCTATGGATTCACTGCTGCTGAAGACGTAGTTATGCGTATTAAAGACGTCGATGTGATCATCACCAATAAGGTTCAACTGGGTGAAAATAATCTATCCCAAGCACCAAAGGTAAAACTAATCTGCCTAACCGCAACTGGCAGTAATAATATCGATAAATCTTATACCACCACAAGAGGCATTGTTGTCTCCAATGTGGTTGGTTATTCCACAGACAGTGTAGCTCAGCACACTTTCGCTATATTATTCTATCTTTATGAAAAACTTTCTTACTACGATACCTATGTAAAGTCAGGTACATACGCTGGTGATACCATGTTCACCCACTACGGTCAGGTTTTCAATGAAATCAGCGGGAAAACCTGGGGCATCATCGGTATGGGCAACATCGGCCGTAGGGTTGCTGCCATTGCCGAAGCCTTTGGCTGTAAAATTATTTATTACTCCACTTCAGGAAGAAATACTAAGCAAAAGTATCAACAAGTTCCATTAGACGCTCTTCTTGCCGAGTCAGATATCGTCTCCATTCATGCACCGCTCAACGCACAGACAGATGAACTTATTGACTATGAATCAATGTTAATGATGAAACCATCGGCTGTATTGCTAAACCTAGGACGCGGACGTATTGTCATAGAAGAAGATCTTCGCCAAGCCTTGGATGAGGGTCTGATTGCTGGCGCTGGTCTTGATGTCCTTGAACATGAACCAATGAATCCGGACAACCCGCTACTAACCTTCAAAGACAGCACACGATTACTCATCACCCCACATATAGCCTGGGCTAGTGTAGAAGCACGCAACCGAGTCGTAGACGAAGTAAAAGCGAATATTTCTGCCTTTCAAAGCGGTAACCCACGGAATAGTGTCATAGAATAGCGAGAAGGTATTTTCGAGGTCTATGGTCTGCCCGCTAACCCCTTAATTATAAGTCATTAATCATCGAAAGGACTACTGAAAATCATGAACCAATTCATCCATAAAGCCATGAAACATCCATTCTTTCGCATCCTATTAACCTTAACAGGCTCATTGATTGCCAGTATTGCTATTAATGCCCTTTATATACCCCATAACATATTGTCCGGTGGTGTCACCGGGATTGCTATTCTCTTAAATTTTAAGTTTGGTGTAAATGTGTCTCTGTTCATAATTATAATGAATATTCCCATCTTCATCATTGGTTATAAACTCATCCACAGAGAATTCATCCTCTATAGCATCATTGGTATGGTGTCCCAGGTTGTTTTTTTACACTTAACCAGCCATATCATCATACACTCAGAAACTATGTTAACAACCGTTCTCTTAGGTGGTGTGATGAGCGGTGTTGGCTACGGCATGATTTTCAGAGCCGGTGCTTCAACTGGTGGTAATGACATTATCTCCAAGGTGCTTAACCACAAATATTCCTACAGCATCTCCACCTTTAATTTCATCTTCAACCTACTGATTATTGGTCTTTCGATTACCACCTTTGGTATAGATAAAGCTGTTGAGACCCTCACAGCACTGTATGTCTCATCATTGACCATCACCTTTATATTAGAAGGTTCTAATTACAAGAGAACCATCTTTATCATTACAGAGAAAACAGAAGAAGTTGCTGCTACAATCAATCAACAACTCAGCAGAGGTTGTACCATTCTTGAAGGCGTAGGCTCTTATACTCATACAAAAAAGAACCTGCTATACGCAGTCATCAGCATCAACCAGGTAGCAAGAGTCAAGGCCATCGTCAGTGAAGTCGATCCAAATGCTTTTATCAACGTCATTGAAACCAGAGTTGTCTTTGGTAACGGCTTCGTGGATATTAAAGAAGATTAAAATAGAAACACAAATGACTAGCCACAAAAGAGATAAAGAAAAATATGTTATACTCATCACAAGACATATTAAAGGAGACAAATGATGGAACAGTATGATTACCAAGAATTAATTGATGAGTTAAAGGATGAAGTTGGTGCTGGTAGTTTAACCAATGATGAGCTGATTCAAGTCCTTAGAGATGATAAAGCTGAAGCGGACGGCTACCGACAAATTATTGATTGGCACTACAATGACGAAGCAATGACCATCGAATTAGCACCCGACGAAGACAATTCAAAAGAAGAAATAAAAGATCAACTACTCTTGAGAGAACAATATCAAAAAGATCAACCAACTCTAGAAGCAATCACTGTAGAAGCATGTTTAGCTGAAATGTTTGAGAAAACTAAAAAAGCACCAAAGAAAAACAACAACCCTTTTTTCTAAGAGGGTTGTTGTTTTTTAAGTGGTCGCTCTTTTTGGTGGTTATTGGTTATGATTGGCTGTGTTATCTTATATACTCAACAACCACAGCAAACATTTCTCGAAAGTAGTAGTTCGGTATTAGGTATTGTAAGGTTTTTGAGCCCATGGCATCCACTGTGTGGCCTGCTTCTTTGGCGATTCTTTTAGCCCTTAACAGATGAAAGCGGCTAGATACGATAAGAACTTCTGGTTCTTTATCTCCTCTTGCTTCAAAGATTTCATAAGAATAAGCAATGTTCTCTCTTGTACTGGTAGACCTGTCTTCTTGAATTAATCGTTTCTCATCAATGCCTTTTTCTGAGAGATACAAAGACATGGCTAAAGCTTCTGTCATATTCTCTCCTGGTCCTTGCCCTCCGGATAAAACGGCAACCGACTCTGGATGTGCCACTAGATAATCATAGGCTACGTCTAAGCGGTATTTAAGGGTTAATGAAATTCGATCACCTAAGAGGCCTGCGCCTAAAACAATCACATAATCATAGTCGTCTTCTGAATGATTCTGAAAAGCAGTTACTAGGATGGCACTTTCGATAAGTATCACCAAAACCACAGCAAGTAAAAACAATCTCTTCAGCCATTTGATCCCAAAGAACCATGTATAGAGTTTCTTGATGGATAGAAACACACACCCAATAAGCACAACTATCCAGACCGGCTCCATACCAGCAGCAAATCCCGATGTGAATAAGTAATTCAAATAAATAAGCACAAATACCGCCATAAGACGAAAGAAATAAATCATAGAAACCCCTCAAAACATGTTTTCTATAAGTTTATCATTAGTAATAGAATTCCACCATTACATAGATGTTAAAGTTGTATGAAATTGTGATGCAAAAATATAGCCACAAAAACACAAAATTGCACAAAAAAGGGAGAAATCTAAGATTTCTCCCTTCACCTGTCTGCTACTTATTATTCCTTATAAAGCTAACTTGTAGATTTCAACGATATCTGCTTTGGATAGCTTCTTAAAGTTACCAAGCTCCCATTCACCACCACCGGTTGCTTTATCAGCCATCTCCTCGAACCGATCCGCTGGTATATCAACATCTGAAAGTTTCGTTGGCATCTCTAACACTTTATACCAATGTTCTAAAGCATCAATGCCTTTGCATACAGCATCTTCAAGATTTTTTGGATCTATTTCGATATCAAAAACTCTGTTAGCCCACTGTGCAAATCTAGGGACATCTTCCTTATACACATACTTCATCCAGGCTGGAAAGACAATACTAAGTCCAGCACCATGAGCAATGTCATAGATACCACTAAGCTCATGTTCAATCATGTGTGAACCCCAGTCATCCATTCTACCTGTACCCATCAAACCACTGTGTGCATTAGTCCCAGCCCACATAACCTCTGCTCGATAACCGTAGTTATTTGGATCATTCAAGAGCTTAGGTCCAAGGTTTACAATGGCCTTCATTAGACCTTCGGACATTCTGTCTGTTACTTCCACATGCTCAACCCGTGTGAAATAACGTTCAAAGGTATGAGCCAACATATCCACTAATCCACATGTTGTTTGGAATGTCGGTAGAGTATACGTGAGTTCAGGGTTAAGAATTGAGAACACCGGTCTAAGGCTTATGTGTGAGAAAGCTCTTTTTAACTGACCTTCTTCTTTTGTAAGAACAGTATCAGCGCTCACTTCGCTACCTGCTGCTGGAATGGTTAAAATCGTTGCCAACGGAATGCTGTCAGTTATTTTACCAGCACCTGTATAAAGATCCCATACATCACCATCATAATGGCAACCGGCTGCAATACCTTTTGCCGAATCAATAACGGACCCACCACCTACGGCAAGGATGAAATCAACGCCTTCTCTTTTACACAGCTCAATACCTTCCCTGACCTTTGAAAGACGAGGGTTAGCTACGACACCGCCAAATTCTACCACTCCAATACCAAAAGCACCCAGACTGGCAACAACACGGTCAAAAAGACCGGAACGTTTAATACTGCCACCACCGTAGTGGAGCAGAACTTTCTTCTTACCTTCAGCTTGAACTAATTTACCTACATTGCCTTCTGTATCTTTACCAAAAACAAAGTTCACTTTATTAAAATATTCAAAATCACGCATTTGTAATCTCCTTATATTGTATTTTCTAAACATATTATACGCTTCATGTCTTTGAGAATCAATAGCAGTTGAAACTACTTTGAACTTCTACTTGGAAATGCATATTCGCTTTCATACCGCCTGAGGAATGTCTGAGGCTTCAGATAAGTATCTAATACTTGAACGGACGGTAAACTTTGAGAAACCTCGTCCTTCAAACAATTCATATAATCAAACATTGTTTCATTATAACTAAGTCTGCCATACCCCAAGTCTCTTCCTCCTGTTATACTAATGATATCAAATTACCTAAGGAGCCTTTTATGATCGTTATCCCTATTTCTGAAAAGTACCTTGCCTCTTTTAAAGCTTATTGTCAAAAGCATCGTTATGAACATGATGAATCTTATCTGTATGAAGAGGATATGGATGATTTTGAACTTGGTACTGGAAAACATCCAACTTATCTTTTAATGGATGGTCAGGTTATTGTTGGTGTTCTGTCTTTGATGTTAGATGACTACTTTCTTGCAGGTCATAAAGCTAGGGTTAGAATCTTCTATTGTGACTCCGGAAATCCAGCTGAGTATAAATGTCTTCTTGATGCTGTTGCACCTCTTGGCAAAGACATTCATCTCATTGAACTTTTCATGCCTAATCGAGTTGAATCTGTTCAGGCCATTGTTAAAGACCTTGAATTTCACCACTATCGAACTTCATATGTGATGGTTCGTAAAAATGCAAAAAAGACTTTACCTCAATTCTCAGATGGCTATGAACTGAAACCTTTTGTCATTGGTCAAGATGAAGCATATTATCAAACTATTCGTAACACAGCCTTTAAAACTTTAAAAGGGTCTGAAGCACCACTGGGTCTTGAAACCATCAAAAAATTGACAACTGATGACTATCTTCTTAAAGATGGGGTTCAAATCCTATGGCAGGGCAATGAAGCTGTTGGGTTGCTTCGAATGGAGCTAGAGGATGGACCTGATGGCCGCTTCAGCTTTGTTGCGCCCATCGCCCTTCTCCCTGGACATCAAGGCAAAGGACTTGGCACTGAATTACTGAAGGCAGGCATTGCCATCGGTCAGAACAATGATCTAAATGATTGTATGCTGTCAGTCAACGCAGAGAACGAACAAGCACTTGGCTTATACACAAAAGTCGGCTTCACCATAGATGAAGCCGTCAGCTGTTTTCAAATGAAGCTTTGAGGAATAATAAGATAAAGTTGAAGAACCAAAAGAAATCCACAAAACACAAAAAAGCACAAAAAATGTATGGCCACTAAAAACACAAAGATTCGCAAAATATGTACGTTCCGTTTATAGAAAATATCCCTGGAACGTATCAATAATCTAGTTGATTTTAAGTGTTTTGCATTTTTTGTGGCCATTGATTCTTTATGGTCTCTGATTTTTTATCAACTTACAATCAATCATTTTTTTTAAAGACGGATGCAGGTTGTTGACAAACTGGGCATTTAAAGTCCTCTGTCAATACACCTTCGTGTATGTAGCCACAAACACCACATTGATAGCGCCCATTTTCAGGGATAGCTTCAACTGTTCCACCCATCAAGACAATGAGCTTGTTCACTGTATCTTTAGGGAAATCATCTGGTTGATCTGCTGTCAGTAAAGACTTCAGTAGTTCGATGACGTTATCACTTTGAGGCAACATATAACCTGCTTCTCTTAATAGGTCCTCCACCATCAAATCATTGGACATGCGTATTGTCCTTGCCAATTGTTGAACCACTTTATCCGATGTCTCCAAAGCCACTTTTTCAGCAATAAGACTTTGTTCGGTTTTGCTAGCAGTCATCTGTTGAAGGGCTCCAATGACTTCATCACTTTTTTCCTGCTGTGGTGGGTATGTATCAGGTACCAAAAATATGGCATGTGAAGGACAAGCATCCACACATATACGACACCCATCAATGCATTTAGTTGGATCAATTTGACCTGTTTCAGTATCTGTTGCCCCTGTTGGGCAGACGTATAAACAAAGGCAATCCTTTGTACATAATCGAATATTTCTTACTGCATACATAACACTACCCCCTTTTCACTTCCATCAATTTCATTTTTGGTACTTTGCAGACTGGACACACCTCGGGTGCTTCATCACCTATACTGACAAAACCGCAAATTTCACAAACATAGGCTTTCGTATTTATCAGAAGATCAGTTCCTTCTTTCTCATAGCGACCGATTAATGACTGTAGCATACGCGTTACCTTCTCGTTCCATACTAAGGCTCGAAGGGCACCTCTGTCTTCTTTTTCTTCTGCAATACTTTTACTAACCGAATAACCCTGAGTCACATCCTCAGCTATCATAGCTTTTAACGTCATCAAATCTCCTTCTTTAGGCATCGGACGCCGCTTATCATAATAGGTTGCCAAAGAAGCAAAAAGTTCTGATGCTTCGGTTTTGTACTGTTTTTCACAACCTTTTGATAAGTTACTAAAGAGACAACCTAACTCCATCACCGTTAATCCACGAATTTCAGTAGAAAACTCACTTCTATCCACAGGTGCTTCTACTTGATCACCATCTTTTAACTCAAAGGCATCCTTCGAAGCGCCACACAAGGGACAAGCCCAGTCTCCCGGTAAGGCATCCCACATCGTTCCATCTGCTTCATCAAAAATGAAACCACAGATTGTACAAACATACTTATTCATCGTCATCCTCCTATAATTTATATTGGCATATGCGTATTATACCACATAGATCCTTATACTTTTTCAAAGAAAAAATATAAGGATCTATGTGATGGGGATGGGTTTTGAGGGATGGGGGGATAGGAATTGTCATTATTTATTGTCTACTCACTGGAATTAACCTTCTAAATACAGTACAATGGTGCAGAAAGAACTTATAGATGATCAATGAGAGGGATACAATGTTAGAAATTATTAAAGCTATTATTATTGGACTTGTGGAGGGCATCACTGAATGGTTACCTATTAGCAGTACCGGACATATGATTCTATTAGATGAATTCTTAAAACTTAATGTGAGTGATGCCTTTATGGAGATGTTCTTGGTAGTGATTCAACTTGGTGCTATTATGGCTGTTGTTGTCCTCTATTGGAACAAATTGTTCCCTCTTAAGTTTAAAGGGGGCTTCAAAATAGAGATGTCAATCATAACCGTCTGGTTCAAAATCATTGTAGCCACAATACCTGCCGCAGTCATAGGTCTACTCTTTGAAGATGCTATTAATGCACTGTTCTTTAACCCTTGGACCGTAGCCACTACGCTGATTCTATATGGTATCTTCTTCATTCTTATTGAAAAAAGGAATGCTGGTCATCAACCTACCACAACATTACTTGATGACTTAACTTATAAAACAGCCTTAATCATTGGTTGCTTCCAAGTTCTTGCCATGATTCCCGGCACATCTCGTTCAGGTGCTACCATCATCGGTGCCATGCTCATCGGAACAAGTCGCAGCGTTGCCGCAGAATTCACTTTCTTCTTAGCCATCCCAGTCATGTTAGGTGCCAGTTTAATTAAACTGTTGGGTTTTGGCTTCGTTTTCACCAGCCTTGAACTCACAATTCTGATCGTAGGTATGGTGGTCGCTTTTATTACATCAATACTTGCAATCAAGTTCCTTGTTGGCTACATTAAACAACACGACTTCAAAGTCTTCGGTTGGTACAGAATTGTCTTAGGGGTATTGGTTCTGGCCTACTTTGCAATAACGGCATTATAGGAAAAAGGGAAGGTCTTGTATTTCCATCATAAATTCTTTATAATAGAAAAACACTATCAATTGATGAATTAGGAGTGATTTTATGCATACAATAGAATTTTTCAACATTGAAGGTCAGAATCGAGTGATTATGGGTAGTTCTTGTAGCTCTTGTAGTAGCGGTTGTGAGCCTGTAACCCATAGCATCTCAGAGACAATTAGTACGTTTAAAGAGAACTATAGTGACATAGGTACCATTGCGCGTCATCAACTGGGTGAAGATAACTTAGATGAAGTGGCTGAGAAACTTCAGGAACTTTATCTAAATAGTGGTGAACGTTTAATCATCACTGGTTCAAACGTGAAGTTCATCTTAGGGAAGCTATCCCCAATCGTTGCAATAGACGGTAAACTAGCAGCCAACAACTATGTTCCCGATGCAGATGAACTTAAATTCGCCGTAGAGAACAGTGGCGGTATTTACGGATCAGTCTGTAATTAAGGCAAGTTCAGTGAACTTACCACAATCAGCCATATTAGACCATGCAAAAAGGACTTGTACCTTCAATTGAAGATACAGGTCCTTTTTTCTAACCTTCCTCTCGCTCTCCACTCTCCACCCTACACTCTCCACCCTGCACTCTCCACTCAAACTCTCCACTCTCTCCACTCTCCCCATTTACTCCACAGAGTGTTATAATATAAATAGCGTATACACTATCAGGAGGTGTGATCATGTTAAAACGTCAACAATTGATGGACGTGCTTCACGGGGAAGCCATGGCTAGATGTCGGTATGAAATCTATGCTGAGATTGCTCGTGAAGAAGGTCTTCACTATTTTGCTAAGATTCTAGAAGAAACCGCCGGCAATGAGCTGTCACATGTAAGGGAGCTTATGAAGCTGATGGGCCTTATTGGACCAACCTTATCTAACCTAGACACAGCCATCCAGAACGAAACCATTGAAGCCACCGCAATCTATCCCAACCTGCAAGACGAAGCCATCGCTGAAGGGGATTTAGAGTCCGCTAGACTATTTCAGCAGATTGCCAAAATTGAAACTAGGCATAAAACACGGTTTGAGCAGCTTCACACCCTATTAGACAATGAGCAAGTATTCAAAAGAGCCGAAGCCATACTATGGAAATGTCGTGTCTGTGGTTATGTTCATGAAGGCATTGAACCACCGATGAAATGTCCAGGGTGTCAAAGTCTTCAAAACTGTTTTGAACCTGATGATTTTAGCATATAGGAAGGAATAACACATGGCAATATATGAATGCAATGTCTGTGGTTACCTCTATGATGAGGTAATCACAGGATTAACATGGTCTGAACTAGATGGTAGCTGGGTCTGCCCAATCTGCGACTCGGGCAAGGCTTATTTCACAGAAAAAGCCTCAGACCAAGGGACCAAACTACCAACCGGTCAACCCGCAGCGCCAATAGTCAACCAACGTTCCCCTTACTCAGGCATCGGTTATCCTGCCACATTTCAAAGACACAATGACAGCAAAGAAATCTACATGGACATGATCCATGAGATGGCCATCTCAGGAAAAACAGTGATTGAAGCTATGGGCACTCATATGCCTGTTATTGATTGGAAGGACATTCTCTTTCGTGGCGCTCAACTAAGACCCTTTGTGTTGGAAGAACATGCTCATGTATCCACCACAACGGTCATTGGGAAAAACGCGGCCAAACCCCTTGTGGTCAAACATCCCGTCTATATCACACATATGTCCTTTGGTGCCTTATCCAGAGAACTTAAGATGTCCCTCTCAAAAGGCTCAGCTGAAGTGAAAACAGCCATGTGCAGCGGCGAAGGTGGCATAATACCCGAGTCTATGACTGCAGCTTATAAATATATCTTTGAATATGTCCCCAACCTCTACAGTGTCACCACCGAGAATCTTCTTAATGCTGATGCCATTGAAATCAAAATTGGTCAAGGCACTAAACCAGGTATGGGTGGTCACCTTCCAGGAAAGAAAGTTACCGAAGAAATTGCCCGGGTGCGTAATAAACCTGTAGGACAAGACATTATTAGCCCCTCTAGATTTCCTGCAATCAACACTGCCGAAGATCTAAAAGAATTGGTTGATATGCTTAGAGACTTATCCGAAGGTAGACCTATTGGCATCAAAATAGCTGCCGGACGCATCGAAAGTGATTTAGAACTTATTGCCTATGCCGGTGCTGATTTTGTTACCATAGATGGACGTGGTGGCGGTACAGGTGCCAGTCCAAAGCTTATTAAAGATTCAACAACACTACCAACCATCTATGCTTTAGCAAGAGCAAGAAAATACCTAGATGAACACGAATTAGACATGGATTTGATCATCACAGGAGGCTTACGTGTCTCTTCTGACTTTGCCAAAGCACTGGCCATGGGAGCAGATGCCATTGCCATT
>RCND010001497.1_pt1 | contig 13225 bp, 14 predicted proteins | sample 2041351 | NCBI WGS metagenome assembly RCND01 (sample SAMN09708230, study PRJNA481090) | Marine sediment metagenome, whole genome shotgun sequencing project. | biome: marine sediment; feature: ocean; material: sediment; isolation source: Sewage treatment plant 12B marine sediment (STP12B) ...
AACGTTATTATAGCAATCTCCCTTGATTATTATTAACGAAAAATTAACCCTATGAAAAAGTTAGCCTATTTATTAGTTTTTATTTTCGCGTCAGCAAGTTTTGCTTCCTGTGGCGGATCAAGTGCGAGTTGTGTTGAATCTGACAAGTATATAATTAAAAATATGAAATTCGAGAATCAGGAAATGGTTCTTTCAAAGAAATTCAAAACGAGTGATGAGAATATCAACTAGTTTGAATTTTATAAATTCTAAAGAAACCGTCAATGAATATTGACGGTTTTTTTATGCCTAAAAAATAAAAAAACGAAATCTCTTGTCAAAATTGACAGACTTTGTAATTTTGCACAAACCTAAACACAATGCCAAATACCAAGTATATTTTTGTTACAGGAGGGGTTAGTTCATCTCTTGGCAAAGGAATTATTGCTGCCTCTTTAGCGAAACTATTACAATCAAGTGGTTTTTCAGTGACCATTCAAAAACTGGATCCGTATTTAAATGTGGATCCTGGGACCTTAAACCCTTATGAACATGGAGAGTGTTTTGTAACCAATGATGGTGCAGAAACGGATCTTGACCTTGGACATTATGAACGTTTTTTGAATATTCCTACCTCTCAAGCTAATAATGTTACAACAGGAAGAATCTACCAAACTGTAATTAACAAAGAACGCAAGGGCGACTATTTGGGGAAAACAGTTCAAATTATTCCTCATATTACCAATGAAATAAAAAGAAGAATTAAAATTCTTGGACAGACCGGAGATTTTGACATCATTATAACTGAGATTGGCGGTACAGTGGGCGATATTGAATCTCTTCCATATATTGAGTCTGTAAGACAGTTAAAATGGGACCTTGGCCAGCACAACGCAATTGTTATTCACTTAACGCTTATTCCGTATTTGGCTGCGGCTAAAGAGTTAAAAACTAAACCTACTCAACACTCTGTTAAAGAATTGATGCAAAGTGGTGTTAGTCCTGATATTCTAGTTTGTAGAACCGAGCACCATATCGGTGAAGATATCAAAAAAAAATTGGCTCTATTTTGTAATGTCGATAAGGATGCCATCATTGAATCCATTGATGCTAAAACAATTTATGACGTCCCGAATTTAATGCTTAAGGAAGGTCTGCATGAGGTGGTCCTAAAAAAATTGGACCTAAAAGCAACAGAGAAACCTGTATTGACTAAATGGAATGAGTTTCTAGATCATTATAAGAATCCTGAAGGAACTATTGAGATTGGCTTGGTTGGAAAATATATAGAACTCCAAGATGCCTATAAATCAATTCTCGAAGCATTAGATCAGGCCGGGGCTCATAATAAGCTTAAAGTTATCATACACCCAATTCATTCACAGGACTTGAATGAGGATAACGTTGCTGATAAATTAAAAGGACTTAAAGGATTAGTTGTTGCTCCTGGCTTTGGGGATAGAGGAATAGAAGGGAAAATTGCAGCAGTTAAATATGTAAGAGAAAATAATATACCATTCCTTGGAATCTGCTTAGGAATGCAAATGGCTGTTATTGAATTCGCCAGAAATGTTTTAAATCTAAAAAATGCAAATTCTACTGAAATGAGTAGAAGCACTCCTCACCCTGTAATAGACATCATGGAAGACCAAAAAATGGTTACTGAAAAGGGAGGAACTATGAGATTAGGTGCTTGGGATTGTAAATTGGTTAAAGACTCTAAGGTCTTTAAAGTATACGGGGAAGAATTGATTAGTGAAAGACATAGACACCGCTATGAATTTAACAATGATTATCTTGATCAATTTACAGATGCAGGTTTGATTCCAACAGGCCGAAACCCCAAAACTGATTTGATTGAAATTATTGAGATTCCATCACATAAATGGTTTGTTGGAGTTCAATACCATCCAGAATATAAAAGTACTGTGTTGAACCCTCATCCATTATTTATTGCATTTGTTTCGGCTTGTTCAGAAAACAATTAAAAAAAGCGGCTCTTTGAGCTGCTTTTTTTAATTGTTTTCGTCTAGGATTAATGTGCAGAAGTTTCCTCTTTTGATTCAGTTTTCTCTGCAACTTCAATCTTTTTCAAATCCATTTTGCATTCCGGGCAAGCTCCTTCTTTAGCATAAGTTTTATCTCCCTCACACTTCATAGGGCATTGATAAGCAGACATAGCCGTTTCATATCCATGATCGTGAGCCTCAGCCCCATCATCATGTGAATGCTCCGTTTGCTCTATAGCATCCTTATTTTCTACATTTTCTTTCTCTTTATTATTACATGAAGTAAAAACAAAACCCATCATCAACAACAACATAAAACTTCTAACTATAATCTTCATAAATCTAATTTAGGTTACTTCGAACAAATATAGCAAAAATCATTTTTTCAGTCAATTAAGCCAAGTTTATTTCACTAAAACACAAACGACAAAATATTGTTATGACATTTTCAAGAGATAAAGAAAATTCATTTTAAAATGCTATCCATAAGAATCCAAGTTCCTGTTTTAAAACATATTTATTGCTGCTGTGAACAATACCGCTAAGGCTATAATGAGGGCCATTATTTTGTCTAACACTTGTAACATAGTATCAAATGTAGTACTAATAATGTTTTTTTATTTTTAAAGTTTTGTTAAATTATTTTCTTAGTTGTTAACTGATTATAATAAAAAGCTGGCAATAACAATAAAACAAATAAGGGATGTATTAAAAATCTTCTTATATAAATTGCAAACAAATAACCATTTGACAGTTCACCTTTCAAAATGATAAAAAAAGTTACAGATAATATGACAAAAGCAAGAATATAAAACTTTGCTGAAAATATAACAAAGCTCTTATTTTGGAATGCAACATAAATAATACAAAGAGAAATAAAAGTGTTTAGTCCGTACCTGAAAATTATTGAGATTAATAACTTTGAACCACTAACCACGGGTATTGATTCATATAAATAGTCATTTTTAAAATAATCAATGAACGGGTCATAAAATAAATACTGCTCAAACGCCCTAACAAGCACTAAAACAAAAAATAACGGTAGCATTATTAATATTCTATACTTTCTATCCATTTGTTTTGCTATTCAAATTAGAGAAAAACTTTACCCACGTAACCCATAGCACAAAAGTCAATCCATAAATAATTGAGGGGAACAATAGGTCGTGCAAAATTGTCTGATATTCCGGAATCCTATATAACATTACACTTAATGCTATAATTCTAAGTATATTAACTATATAAATAAGTATACTGCCAAAAAGTCCAAATAAAAACGTTTTCAGAAAACTTCCAGAAAATGCTATGATAAAAGATAAAAAAAGAATTATTATACTCATCGAATTACAGCCCTCAATAATACGTGAGACATAATTTCCATTAAGCATAAACTTAATTGACAACTCTTCAGAATGCTGCTCAATTTCAGCATCATAACCAAGCATTTTCGATATTTTACAAACATGGCTTGCCACTGTTCCCGTCAACGGTGAACAAACAAAAACATCAGATTTTTGCTGTGTTTTGTTTAAATAATACGAATAAGCTCCGAACAGAATGAAATAAGTAGCAAAGAATTTTACTAAAAAAACAATTATGGCTTTATTTTTATGCAAAGATTAAATAATTTTACTCGTTCAAATTTATATGAAAGATTTAGAATAAATGACAATCAAAAGCAAAATTTCTCAATTAATTAAGAATGACTTATCCAATGCTCAAAAACTTCAGGAGATTTGTGATATACTCAAAAGTAATTACGCACATTTTCATTGGGTGGGCTTCTATTTCATTCACGGTGAGAAAAGCGAATTGAAGCTCGCTCAATTTTCAGGGAAACCAACCGAACATAGCATAATTCCTTTTGGAAAAGGTATTTGTGGACAAGTGGCTTTGAGTAATGAAAATTTTGTCGTTCAAGATGTAATGAAACAAGAAAATTATATTTCTTGTGGGATTGAAGTAAAGTCTGAAATAGTAATTCCCATATTTCAAGAAGGAAAAAATATTGGTCAAATAGACATTGATTCACATGATAGAGCTCCTTTCACAAAAGAAGATGAAGAATTACTTGAATTTGTTTGTAAAGAAGTCGCAAGCCTAAACCTTCAAAGTATAATCAAACAGGATCCATCCTAAATCGGATAATGAAGGAGGAAATAATGGTGATCAATGCAATGATCAAAATTGAATAATTGATTCCTAAAAGATCCGCTGTTATACCTGTTAAAATAGCACCTAAAGCATAACCAAGATCTCTCCATAACCTAAAAACGCCTATGCTTTCAGCTCTTTGCAGAGGATTTGTATATGCAGCGATTCCTGCTAAAAAAGTGGGATAAACCAAAGCCGTTCCCAATCCCAGCACTGCAGATAAAATAACAAAAGGATAAAACTCCCTTGTAACAATCATAAAACTTAATGCTACCCCTTGTAACAACATTCCCCAAAACATCAAAGATCTTTTTGGGAGAATATCTGCAAGCCTACCAGTAAACAATTGACCTAATCCCCATACTGTTGGATAAACTGAGACAATGATTCCGATCTGTTCTAGATCAAAATTAAGCCCAGCTAGAAGGATCGGGAACAAGCCCCAAACCATGCCGTCATTGAGGTTGTTTACCATTCCTGCCTGAGAGATAGAACCCAAATTTTTATTGGCCCAAGTTGTTTCCCAGAAAACACTTTTCATGAGATTCTTGTTGTTCCCTTTTGATTCTATAGCCACGTGATGTCTTGTGTCTTTGATAAAAAATATTGAAAAAAACAAACCTAAAAAAGAAAGTACAATTCCAATATAAAAAGGGTAAGGTACTAATCCATAATTAGAGGCGATCCACCCTGTCAATAAAGCCACTCCTCCAACTGCCAAATAGCCTGCTGACTCATTCAATCCCATAGCTAATCCCCTATTCTTTTCACCCACCAAATCAATTTTCATAACAACAGTGCTTGACCATGTGAGCCCCTGGTTAACGCCTAATAACAAATTTGCAAAAACAATCCATGACCAATTGGGTGCATAAATTAGAATAAATGGTATGGGGAGAGCGATAATCCAACCGAAGATCAAAAGATTCCTTCTACCTAGTTTATCTGAAAGAACGCCCGTAAAATAATTGGTAAGCGCCTTTGAGATCCCAAAAATGATGATAAAAGACAATATGGCCGTCTTAACCTTCAGATTGAATTTCTCCTCAGCTAACTGAGGTAAAATAGTTCTTTCCATACCAACCATACCGCCAACAAAGGTGTTCACGATAATGAGCAATGTGAATTGCTTCCAGTTATTTCTCAAACCTAATTCAACCTCCTTCAATTCCTTAATTTGTTAAGATTACAACTCAAAACTATTATTCAAAAACGATCAATTCAATTAATTGAATTCAAATATAGCTTTTCTTAGTTTCCCTAAAAAAGGGATATAGCTTTACATTGTAATAAGTCCTCTAAACCATGAATCAATACACTCAGCTTCAATGCCTAAAAAAGTATTAAAAGTTATGGATTATCTCGTATGAATCGGTTGCCGATCAAGATTGTTTTCTTACTTTTGCGGAAAATCTTGAACAAGAATCATGAGCAATAGTATAAAAGTAAAATCGGCGCTAATTTCTGTATTTCATAAAGATGGATTAGAGCCTATCGTGAAAAAGTTAAACGATTTAGGTGTAACTATTTTCTCAACTGGCGGAACGGAAAAATTTATTACCGATTTAGGCATTAAAGTGGTTCCTGTTGAGGAGTTAACAAGTTACCCTTCAATTCTTGGTGGCAGGGTTAAAACCTTACATCCAAAAGTTTTTGGAGGAATTCTGGGCCGAAGAGAAAATGAAGGAGATCTTTCTCAATTGAGCGAGTACGAAATACCTGAAATTGACATTGTAATTGTAGATCTTTATCCGTTCGAAAGAACAGTTGCTAGCGATGCTTCTGAACAGGATATCATCGAAAAGATTGACATTGGAGGTATTTCTCTTATACGAGCAGCGGCTAAAAATTTCAAGGATGTTATTTGTGTTTCTAGCATGAAACAATATGATGAATTTCTTGATATTCTTTCTAAGAATGATGGTTCAATAGAATTACAGGATCGTAAGAATTTTGCCGCCAAAGCATTTGGTGTATCTAGTCATTATGATACTGCTATTTTCAAATATTTAAACCGTGAAGCTGGAGAAATCGAATTCAGAGCAAGTTTTGATCAGGTTAGTGAACTAAGGTATGGCGAAAACCCTCATCAAAAGGGTTATTTTTTCGGAAATCTTGATGCCTTATTTGACAAAATACACGGTAAAGCACTATCTTACAATAACTTATTAGATGTAGACGCTGCAGTGAATTTGATGAATGAATTCAAAGGAGAAGGGCCAACATTTGCTATTTTAAAACACAATAACGCTTGCGGATTAGCCCAAAGAGATAGCATTAAACAAGCCTATATCGATGCCTTAGCTGGAGACCCTGTTTCTGCTTTTGGAGGTATTCTAATTGCCAATACCACAATTGATGCGTCAACAGCAGAAGAAATTCATAAATTATTTTGTGAAGTTGTTATTGCACCCGCTTATGACCAGGATGCCATTGAAATTTTAAAAGGAAAAAAGAACAGGATTATATTGATTCAAAAAGAGATTAAATTACCTGCTTCTAATTATAGAACTGCACTCAACGGAGTCTTAAGTCAGGAAAAGGATACCAAGACCGACAAACTAAGTGATCTTAGTAATTCTACAACTAAAGAACCGACAACAAGAGAAACCTCAGATTTAATTTTTGCTTCAAAAATTTGTAAGAATACCAAATCCAATACAATTGTTCTGGTAAAAAATAAGCAGCTTTTTGCGAGCGGCACAGGACAGACATCAAGAGTTGATGCCTTAAATCAGGCTATTATCAAAGCGAATCATTTTAATTTTGATCTTAAAGGGTCAGTCATGGCAAGTGATGCATTTTTCCCATTTCCTGATTGCGTTGAAATCGCAGATAATGCCGGAATAACTTCAGTGATTCAACCAGGAGGTTCTATAAAAGACAAATTATCAGTTGATTACTGTAACGAGAACAATATATCTATGGTCTTTACCGGAACTAGACACTTCAAGCATTAATTGATCTGTTTAGCAATTTTTACGGCTTAATTTACCCCCTCAAAATTTGAATAAATCCAATTGAATTCAAAGCCTTAAAATAGTTCTAACTATTTTAAGGCTTTGGCTTTATGAATTGGGTAAATTTATTACATTTGTGACATTCACATTACAAACAAGTTAACACGATATCATTTTATGGGGTTTTTTGACTTTATGACCGAAGATATTGCAATCGATTTAGGAACTGCAAATACTTTAATCATTCACAAAGGAAAAGTTGTTGTTGATAGTCCATCAATAGTTGCCATGGACAGAGCAACAAACAAAATTATTGCCATTGGAAAAAAGGCCAGCCTTATGCAAGGCAAAACTCATGAAAATATAAAAACAATTCGGCCCCTAAAAGATGGGGTAATCGCTGATTTTGAGGCTTCAGAACAGATGATCCGTGAATTCATCAGGAATATTCCAACAATAAAAAAACGTTTTTTCAGACCTTCTTTAAGAATGGTGATTTGTATTCCATCCGGAATTACAGAAGTTGAAAAAAGGGCGGTTAGAGATTCCGCTGAACAGATGAATGCTAAAGATATTTATTTAATTTATGAACCAATGGCTGCTGCCATAGGTATTGGAATAGACATTATGATGCCAAAAGGTAACATGATCATCGATATAGGTGGAGGAACAACTGAAATTGCAGTTATTGCCTTAAGTGGAATTGTTTGTGATAAATCAGTAAAAGTTGCAGGAGATGTGTTTACCAGTGACATTGCCATGTACCTTAGAACTCAACATAATTTATACATAGGAGAATCCACTGCTGAAAAAATTAAAATACAGATTGGTGCCGCTACTGAAGAATTAGATACGCCTCCGGATGATATTTCTATCCAAGGTCGTGATCTACTTAGTGGGAAACCAAAACAGATTGAATTGTCTTACCGAGAAATAGCCAAAGCTTTGGAAAAATCTATCCTGCGAATAGAAGATGCTGTGATGGAAACCTTATCACAAACCCCTCCAGAACTTGCTGCTGATATATATAATACAGGGATCTACCTCGCTGGAGGAGGGTCAATGTTACGAGGCCTCGATAAAAGATTGTCACGTAAAACTGATCTACCTGTGTATGTTGCTGAAGACCCTTTAAGAGCAGTTGTTAGAGGTACAGGTATTGCTTTAAAGGATATTGAGAAATACAAAAGTGTTTTAATGAAATAGCATCCTGAAGAAATATTATGCAACAAATTATTTCATTCCTTTACAAGAATAAATTATTTATATTGTTTTTGTTGCTTGAATTTTTTGCCATTATTTTCACGATTCAAAGCCATTCATTTCACCAAAGCAAATTTGTCAATTCAGCGAATTTCGTGTCTGGTGGCGTATATAATAGAATCAATAATTTCAAAGAATTTTTGCGGCTAAAAAAAGAAAATGAGCGTTTAAATGACGAAAATGTGTATTTGAAAAACCTTCTTGGTCTAGACAGCACAAATATCATGCAACGCGATTTGACCATAATAGATACCTTAAAATACAAACAAAAATATAACTATACCGGCGCGAAAGTCATAAACAACAATTACAGAAAAAATAATAATTATTTGACTATCGATAAAGGTTCGAATCAAGGTTTAGAATCTGATCTTGCAGTGATAAACGGAAAAGGAATCGTAGGGATTACAAAAAGTGTTTCTGGAAATTATGCAACTGTGCTTTCCATTCTTAATGTGAATTCAAGGATAAATGCCAAATTATTAAATTCAGATCATTACGGGAGTTTAAGTTGGGATAACAACGATTTTAATGTTGTTCAGTTCATTGACTTACCCATTCAAGCTGCAATTTATGCAGGCGATACTGTTGTAAGTGGAGGAAAGTCAACTATTTTCCCTGAAGGAATTCCAATTGGCACGATCAAAGATTTTAAAACATTGAATAACAATTATGAGTTTATCAATATAACACTGTTTAATGATATGAGTTCTATCGGCTTTGTCCAAGTCATCAAGAACTTTGATAAATTGGAAATAAAATCACTAGAAGAAAAATCGACTAATGAATAGGGAGAATATTAATAGCGCTTTGCTTTTTATCGGATTGATATTTCTACAGATCATCGTACTGAATAATATCAATTTCCTGGGCTATATTAATCCTTATTTTTACATCTTTTTCATCTTTCTCTATCCGATTAGAAAAGATGACGCTTCAATTTTAATTCTCAGTTTTTTCCTTGGCCTGTTTATCGATATCTTTTCTGATTCAGGAGGAATTAACGCGGCAGCAACTTTGTTCATTGCTTTTGTTAGAATTCCAATCTTACAAAGTGTAATCGGAAAAAGAGACATTGAATATGGAGCCATGACCATATTTAAACTACCTTTCCCAAAAATGTTCCTCTATGTGGTTATTTTAACATTCTTGCATCACTTTATTGTTTTCGGGATGGAATATTTTAAATGGAGTAAATTTGGTACTATTCTGCTCCACACAGTTTTAACAAGTATTTTTACTATAATATTGACCATGATAAGTTTCACCTTTGTAATGCGTAAAAGATAAAAGATGCCTAGGAATTCATTATTATATATTTTAATTCTTTCTGTTGGCGCCATATTTATTGGCAGGTTATTCTTTTTGCAAATAGTTGATTCTAAATACCGTCAAAATCCATTAAACAATTCTGCTGTAACAACAAAATTTGCATATCCTGACCGGGGTTTTATTTATGATAGGAATAATAAACTACTTGTAGCCAATCAAAGTTCTTATGACATCATGATCATTCCGAGAGACGTAGAACCTCTTGACACTTTGGAGTTTTGCGGACTACTTAAGATCAGCAAAAAAGAGTTTCTTAAACGCTATTATAGAACTAAAAACTATTCTCCCAGAATCCCTTCAATTTTCGTAGGACAGGTCTCCAAAGAAGACTATGCCTATCTACAAGAAAGGATGTATAAGTATAAAGGCTTCTTCATTCAAAAAAGATTCCTTCGCCAGTATCCAGAAAACACCAGTGCTAATGTTTTGGGATATATCAGTGAAGTCAACGAGGGTTTACTAAAAACAAATAGCGACTATCAGCTAGGAGAATTAGTTGGCTATCAAGGTGTTGAAAAACAATATGAAAAAATACTTAGAGGTAAGAAGGGCGTAAATTTTATTCAAAAAAATCGCTTTAATAAAGAAATAGGTGCCTATAAGGACGGTATATATGATACGCTTCCAATTCCTGGAAAAGATATCACACTTACCCTGGATATGGCCCTGCAGATGTATGCAGAGAAGTTAATGACCAATAAAAGAGGGGGAATTGTTGCCATTGAACCTTCTTCAGGCGAAATACTCTCTCTTGTATCAACTCCCAGTTACGATCCTAAAATGCTTGTAGGCAGAAAAAGGTCTAAAAACTCATATTTGCTTTTTAATGATTCTGTAAAAAAACCTATGCTTGACAGAGGCTTGCAAGCTCAATACCCTCCTGGTTCGCCTTTTAAGATCATTAATGCCCTGATTGCGTTGCAAGAGGGAGTTATTACTCCTGAAACTGGTTTTAGCTGTTATCATGGCTATAAATATGGAAGAGGTGGTTTTATGAAATGTCATTGTGGAATTGTAGGAACTCCGATTAGTCTGAACACTGGAATTTATCGCTCCTGTAATGCCTATTTCTCAAATGTTTATAGGCGCATTATCGAAAAATATGATTCTCCAGCAAAAGGAATGGATACCTGGAGCAATCATGCAAAAAGCTTTGGCCTAGGGAATTTTTTAGGCTATGATCTGCCATCGGGTCAAAAAGGTTTAATCCCTGATTCTAATCTATACAATCGCTTCTATCCAAATCATCAATGGAAAGCTATTACGACAATATCGAATGCCATTGGGCAGGGAGAGGTTCTAACAACTCCTATACAATTGGCTAATATGACGGCAGCCGTAGCCAACAAAGGATATTATTTCACACCACATATTCTTAAAAAAATTGGGGATAGCATCAATAATGACATAAAATATACCAAGCCAAAATACACAAGCATTGAACCGCGACATTTTGAACCTGTCATTGAGGGGATGTATGATGTTTTTGAGATAGGAACTGCCAGAGGTTCAAAAATCGATGGTATACAAATCTGCGGAAAGACTGGAACCGCTGAAAACTTTAAACGAATCAATGGTGAAAGAGTTCAATTCACTGATCATTCAATATTTATAGCGTTTGCCCCTAAAGACGATCCAAAGATTGCAATAGCCGTATTTGTAGAGAATGGATATTGGGGATCTAGATGGGCTGCACCCATCGCTAGTCTGATGATTGAAAGTTATTTAAATGGTGAGATCAAAAGAGACTGGTTGGAAAAAAGAATGCTTGAAGGAAGTCTTGAAGACGAATATAACAAACAACTTGAAATAGAGAACTACGTTGCGCAAAAGGAAAAGTAATATATTCAAAGGGGTCGATTGGCCTATCATCATCATGTACCTGCTTTTCATATTTTTAGGTTGGCTCAGTATTTATGCTGCTACATTTTCAGAAACCGAATATGAAATATTCGATCTCAACACAAAATATGGTAAGCAGATGATTTGGATCTTACTCAGCTTTGTTCTGATTATTTTCATTCTTGCCATCGACAAAAAATTTTACGAACAGTTTTCAGGTATCTTTTATTTAGTATCAATATTATCCCTTGCGGGTCTTTTTATTTTTGGTAACAATATCAACGGAGCCACCTCCTGGTATACAATCGGTTCGTTTGGTATACAGCCATCAGAGTTCGCTAAGGCAGCTGCGGCTTTAGCTATAGCCAATTACCTCAACGAACGAAACCAAGATCTCAGAAAGTTACCAAATCAATTAAAAGCCTTTGGTATTATCTTTTTACCTGCCTTACTCATTACACTTCAGCCTGACCCTGGTTCAGCTTTAGTTTATGGTTCACTTATCTTAGTTCTATACCAATTCGGTTTACCACTTTACTATTTGGTAATTGGATTCCTTGCTTTGATCCTGTTTGTGACAACTTTGTTCTTTGGTTTTCTTACAACCGTGATAATTGCCACCGTTGCCATTTCTGGTTTCTTAGGATATCTAGTATATAAAAACAAAAAATACTTACGACATAATTGGCTTAGGTTTGTAATTATCTATTTCTTCACAGGTATCTTTATTATAAGTGTAGATTATGTTTTTAACAATGTTTTTGAACAGAGGCATAGGGATAGATTTAATATTTTACTTGGTAAGGATGTGGATGATCAAGGAATTGGTTATAATACGGCTCAATCGGTAATTACCATAGGATCAGGTGGCGTAAATGGAAAAGGGTTTTTACAAGGTGATAGAACCCAAGGTGACTTTGTTCCAGAACAACAAACGGATTATATCTTTAGTACAGTAGGTGAAGAATGGGGGTTTTTAGGTAGCAGTTTTGTTATATTATTATTTATGGTATTCTTAATCAGGCTATTAATGATTGCTGATAGACAAAAATCCATTTTTAGTAAGGTGTTTTCTTATGCAACTGTGGCCATATTCTTTTTCCACTTTACCATTAATATTGGGATGGTTATAGGCCTACTTCCTACAGTTGGTATACCTCTTCCCTTTTTCAGTTACGGTGGGTCATCTCTTTGGGGGTTTACTGTACTTCTATTCATATTAATCAGACTGGATGCTGATAGAATTTATGAATGGTAAGTTAAATTCTCTGAATTGAAGTCAAAAAAAAAGCAACCCAAATGGGTTGCTCTTATATTTCTTTGAGTTATTGTCAGCTATAAAGAAGCTACGTGCAATGTCAATTTTGATTTGATATTAGCAGCTTTATTTTTGTGAATTACATTTTTCTTAGCCAATTTATCAAGCATTGAAACAATTTGAGGCAATAAAGCCTCAGCGTCTTTCTTATCTTCTACAGTATGCAAATTCTTAATAGCATTACGTGTAGTTTTGTGCTGGTGCTTGTTTCTTAAATGTTTCGACTCGTTACTTCTAATTCTCTTCAACGCCGATTTATGATTTGCCATACTTCTATTTTTAAATTGTTATTTAAACAAATGTAGCCCGTAGGGGAATCGAACCCCTCTTACCAGGATGAAAACCTGGCGTCCTAGCCGATAGACGAA
>RCND010001499.1_pt1 | contig 13222 bp, 13 predicted proteins | sample 2041351 | NCBI WGS metagenome assembly RCND01 (sample SAMN09708230, study PRJNA481090) | Marine sediment metagenome, whole genome shotgun sequencing project. | biome: marine sediment; feature: ocean; material: sediment; isolation source: Sewage treatment plant 12B marine sediment (STP12B) ...
GCTGTGTCGCAGCCCGCAAATTCTTCCGTGCTAATCAATGAAATTATGTTTAAGCCGGAGGAAGGCATGCCGGAATATATAGAACTTATCATTCCGGGGGATAAGATTCTGGATCTGCAGGATCTCGCCATACACCTGGTGGAGGAGGGTGGCGTAGCTGACCATCCCTTTGCCCTTTCTCCCCACTCCAGGCTAATAGGACCGGGACAGTACCTGGTGATTACGGGGTGTGTTCCAAACCTGCGGGAGGCATATGGTCTGGAGATATCGGGACAGTGGGTGGAGGTAAAGGGACTGCCCGGGCTTAAAGACAGCAGCGGAAGTATTTACCTGACCGACCGGGCAGGCAATGTGGTGGATATGCTTACATACACTTCTGAGATGCATATGGAGCTGCTGGACGATCCCACTGGGATCAGCCTGGAGCGGATTTCGGCGAAGCGCAGCGCGAGCGATCCGGATAACTGGCATTCTGCGGCTTCCATATGTGGGTATGCCACTCCAGGCGAGATTAATTCACAGTCCTCTGGAGTGATCGATTCGGAGCTCTTGCTGGATGTGGTGCCACAGGTGTTTAGTCCGGACAATGATGGATATGAGGATTTGCTGGAAATCATCCTTAACACCGGCGGGAACGATTGGGTCATTGGATTGCTTATTACAGATATGCAGGGAAATATAATCAGGGTTCTTGCCAACAACGACCTGGCTGCACCCTCGCTGACCTATACCTGGGATGGGGAGGGGCAGAATGGAGCTATGCAGCCCATGGGCTTCTATGTTATTCATGCCAGGGGATTTTGTCCCTCTACAGGTGAGCAATGGATCAGGAGGAAGGCGGTTGCTTTGGTGTATCGGTAATCTTTTGCAGTCCTTTTCGGGTAAGCAGCACAATCAGGATAGCTCCAAATCCCAGAAAAGCGATGAAGCGGAAGGTGGGTAAAAAGCCGACCCTGTCTATGGCGGCTCCCACCAGGGGATAGACCATCACACTTACAAAAAAGTTAAGGGTCATGTAAATGGAATTAACGAAAGCCTTTTTTTCCGTATTCAGTTCCTGTACCGTGGCCAGCATCACCGAAGTAGGGGCAAAAAGAAAGAAACCCAACGGAAGTAATACAGGGAAGATCCAGAAGCCCTCCAGGTTCAGGAAAAGGAGGGTAAGCAGAGGGGTGACAATACTGATAATCAGAAGGGTCCTGAACCTGCCTATTTTATCGCTGATGGTGCCGGCAAAGATGGCGCCCAAGGCTCCTGCAAGCTGGAGAACCGTCAATGCCAGTTCCGAATAATGCAGAGAGTTTCCTGTTGAGGTAAGGAAGGTGGGCAGAAAGTAGGTCACCGATGCTTTCATGCCTGCCTGGAAGAGCGTGAATCCTCCTGTGAGTACAAAGGCTGCTGAAAACCGGAGGAAGATCTTCCAGTAAGATCCCTCCTGGTGTTTCCTGGAGGAAACAGGTGGAGTAAAGCGTGCTTTCCGGAATTGGAACCAGAGAACCAGGGAGGCCACAAGACCCAATGGCATCATTCTCCACATCCCTTCCAGCCCCCACCAGCTGATCACCCCAAGGATGACCATGGGACCGGCTGTGCGTGCCAGTTCTCCACCTCCCATATAATAGCTCATTCCTTTCCCAACGCGACTTCCCGAAAGCTGCTTGACGATTACCGGGGTGGGAATATGCCAGAGCGTGGAGCTGATGCCCGAAAAGAAAAGCAAAATGGCCAGAAAGGTATAGCCGGGTGCCACACCAATGAGGCTCATGAAAACAGCTGTAAGCGCAGGGGAAAAGATCACCATGTAGCGCATCACCGGTCGCTCCGCTGCAATACCTATCAAGGGATTGAAGAGAGAGGGAATTCGCTGGATGACCGCCAGCAGGCCTGTCATTCCATATGACATTCCCAGCTTCTCAATGAGAAGAGGCAGGGCAGGAGCAAGAAAGGCCGTGTAGCAGTCATGCACAAAGTGCACCGCTGAGATGGTCAGAACCTTCCCCTTTTCAAATCCGTCCCTGGTCTGTTTCATCAGCCAGTGATTAGCTTGATGATCAATTTCGTGAGTTTGGGTGCCGTTTTTTCAGCAGCCTCGATCACATCATGATGGGTGAGTTTCTGGATCTTTCCGGGAACTCCCAGATCGGTAATCACCGAAGCGGCGAAAATTCTGATTCCCATCTGATGGGCGGCGATAACCTCGGGAACCGTGGACATTCCAACGGCATCGCCCCCTATGATCCGCATGTACTGGTATTCCTTGGGGGTCTCCAGGGTGGGTCCGGTAACACCCACATAACAACCTTCCTGGATGGGTATCTGAAGCTCCTTTGAAAGGGCCCTGGCTTTTTGAAGCAGATCCGGGTCGTAGGTCTCACTCATATCGGGGAACCTGGCCCCAAAAGCCGCATCATGCTTTCCTAAGAGCGGATTGGGCATCAGGCAAATATGATCATTGATTACCATGATGTCACCGATCTCAAAATCGGGATTCATCCCCCCGGCTGCGTTGGAAACTACAAGGGTTTTAATACCCAGGAACTTCATCACCCGGATGGGGAAGATCACCTCCTGCATCTCATAACCCTCATAATAGTGGAATCTTCCCTGCATCACAAGGACGCGTTTCTCGCCCAGCAAGCCGGAAATCAGTTTCCCTTCATGACCTTCCACGGTGGAGACCGGGAAGTGTGGAATGGATTCGTAGTCTACCACATGCTCCACCTTCAGGTGTTCCACAATTTTTCCCAGACCGGTTCCCAGGATAATGGCTGTGTCGGGACTCTCAGGAATCCTCTCCCTGATATAAGATACTGCTTCTTTTATTGCTGTTAACATAGGTCAATATTTGTCGGTCAAATTCATCTTTATCATCATTCAGGAAGTGCACATGAATGCGCACCGCATGCATGGCATCCCGGAAAGCTGGCTCAGGGCTGTGATCCCGAAGCCTCATGGCATCCTTTTCGGTGGTCAGTACCAGGATCTCCTTATATACCTTTTTTAGTTTATGATAGGTGGTGAAGATTTTATCCATATCCTTCCCGGAATAGTCATGATGATCCGGGAAAGAAAGCTCTGTGAGGTTGGTAGAGATGCTTCTAGCATATTGACGCAGCGATCGCGGATTGGCGATTCCGCTCACAATCAGGACACCGCCCGCTTCTTTTTTAAACCAGCTGGCGTCTTTTTCCGGGGATTCGGGATAAACCGGGGTGAGATCGCCATAGCGCATGGTGGTAAAATACAGGTGTTGACCAATGGAGAGCTTAAGCCTGTTTACATACTCACGAAATTCGATTGGTTTGATTCTTTCGGGCGATCTGGTAACCAGGATGATATTGGCACGATTAAGATTGGAAGCAGGTTCACGCAACATGCCGGCCGGAAGTAAGCGATCCCTGTCAATGGGTCGTGTATAGTCGATGAGAAGGATGGAGAATCCTGGTTTGATGGATCGATGCTGGTAGGCATCGTCCAGGAGGATTACTTCCACCGGTGGAGTCTGATTCATCAGTCTCTCCACTCCATGTACCCGTTTTCGATCCACAGCAACCCTTATCCGGGGGAAACGCCGGAAGATCTGCAAGGGCTCATCTCCGATCTCTCTCACACTTGATTCTGCAGATGCGATTCTGAAATCCCTGGTTTTTCTTTTGTAACCCCGGCTCAGCGTGGCTACGCCAAATTCACCGTCGAGGAGTTCCACAAGGTACTCCACATGCGGTGTCTTTCCGGTTCCGCCAACGGTAATGTTGCCAACCGAGATCAAGGGCAGATTAAAACCGGTAGAACTGAGAAAACCATTGTCATAAAGGCTGTTCCTGATCCAGACCACCAGGCCGTAAAGCCAGGAGAAAGGGGTCAGTAGGATCTTCCATGTATTGCCACCGGTTTTATTCATGTGATTGATCCGATATCTCAGCTATGTCTGCCTTGTCTTTGCTTAATGCAGTTCAATATCATAAGGCATGATGGCCTGTATTCCATGCATCTTCTGGATATCCTGTATCTTCCTGTAATGACGATAGCCCATGCCAAGCTCACGCCGAAGAATACGATCGGTCCTTGCCATGGAACTTCCTGTAAGCTGCTTCATGATGGCTGCCATGGGGTCTTCAAGTCTGGGTAAGGACTGAACGCGATAATCTTCCAGTCCGGCCATTTCTGCCGCTACTTCAATGGATTTTTCCAGTCCTCCATACATGTCAATCAAGCCAAGTTCGAGGGCGTTGCTTCCTGCCCATACGCGTCCTCCGGCAATGGCATCGATCTCATCGTAGGATTTTTCGCGTCCTTCGGCAACGATAGTTACGAATTTGACATAGAAATCATCGATCATTTTCTGAACAATGACCCGCTCATTGGGATCCAGCGGATCCATGGCTGTCAGAATATTTGAATTTTCATTGGTTTTTACCACATCGGTGGTGACTCCAATTTTGTCATTCATTAGCTTCTGAACATTGGGAAATAGCCCGAACACTCCAATGGAACCTGTAATGGTGCCAGGTCCGGCCAGGATAGTATCGGCAGGAGCTGCAATGTAATATCCTCCAGAAGCGGCCACATCGCCCATGGAGGCAACCACTACTTTTTCCTTGGCTGCGAGCATCACTTCCCGGTGAATCACATCAGAAGCCGAACCGCTTCCTCCTCCGGAGTTAATCCGGAAAACAATGGCTTTGACCGATTTATCTCTTCGGGCTTTCCTGATGGCCTTGGAGATACGCTCAGAGCTGATATAGCCCTCACCGGCATTTCCATCCACCACACTGCCCATGGCATAAATGACTGCCACTTTGTTTTTACTGTATTCTTTTTTCTCCTTTACAGGAGCGTCCTTATAGCTCTTAAGTGAGACCGCTTCCAGGTCATCTTCTTCTTCAACGCCCAGTTTTTCCTTCATCAGGGTGAGCATTTCATCATAATAGATAAGTCCGTCTACCATACCCGTTTTTACCAGCTGTTCTGAATCGATGGTGGTCAGTTCATCGGCAATCTGGTTCAGTTTCTCAACGGACATTCCACGGCTCTCGGAGATATCTTCAACAATCTTGCCCCAGAGTGCTCCAACATAACTTTCGATCTGCTCCCTGTTTTCAGGGCTCAGGTCATTTCTCAGGAAGGGTTCCACCGCTCCTTTATAAGTGCCATGCCTGATCACCTGCATTTCCACACCAACTTTTTCCAGTGCATCCTTGTAGAACATCACCTCGGCACTCATTCCATTAAACAGGAACATCCCTTCCGGGGTCATAAAAACACTATCGGCCACCGAGGCCAGGTAATAGGACTTTTGCGTATAGGCATCCGAATAGGCATAGATAAACTTTCCACTCTCTTTAAAATCAATCATGGCTTCCCGGATCTCACCCAGCGTGGCGATTCCTGCAGACACAGCACCAAGTTTCATAAAGATCCCTTCGATATTTTCATCTGTTTTGGCTTTTTCCAGGTCCTTCAGGATCTGGTTCAGTCCCATGATTTCGTCATACATGAAATTGCCGGAAAACAGGAGCGAAAAAGGATCTTCGTTGGCACGGTCCTTAATCTGTGCATTGAACTTTGCTACCAGAAGGGAGTTCTCCTTGACCTCTACAGCCTCTTTGGAAGTGGAGCTGGCAATAATGCCCATGAAGATTATAAATATCAGAACGGTCATGATAACCAGACCAATAATGGTTGCCAGAAGGCTGCTCAGGAAATTTTTCATATCTAAAAATTTTGAAGCGGCAAGGTACTAAAAATGTGCCTGATAATAAATACCTTAGTTTGAAGAAAGCATGAAGCAAATTTACATTTCACTGGGAAGCAACCTGGGCCAGAGGGAAAGATATCTTGACGAGGCTATTAAGCTGATTCAAAACCGGATAGGAGGGCTTGAAAGGGTATCTCGCTATTACGAATCGGAACCCTGGGGTTTTTCCAGTGAAAATCGCTTTTGTAACTGCTGTCTGGCACTTCGCAGCGCCCTTGATCCGCTTCTTCTGATGGATCAATTGCTGGAGATCGAAAAAGAAATGGGCCGAACAAGAGCAGGCGTGGGTTACAGCGACCGGATGATTGACATAGACATGCTGCTTTATGGCGACATGCAGCTGGACAGTCCCCGGCTAACTCTTCCGCACCCGTCCATGGGGGACCGGAAATTTGTACTGGCTCCTCTGGCCGAAATTGCACCCGAAGCGATTCACCCGCTTAGCAAAAAAAGCATTGCTCAAATGCTACAGGTGTGTACCGACCATTCGGTGGTGATCCCCTTGCCTCAGAAGAAGGATGGATTATTTTAGTAGAAGGTCTTCCCAGAACATATAGAATCCTGTGTAGATGACCGACCACAGCAGGTTGGCAGCAATCAGGTAGAGGAATTTGGTCCTGGAATGGCGATAATACCTGACTACCAGGAAGACCCCTACGGGAATGGAGAGCAGGAAGGGCGTGATCAGGGCAATTCCGATCAAACCGTATTTCTGCTTGGTTCGAACGATCCGGCGGTTTCTCCTGGTGAATACTTTTTTCACCTGCTGTTCGTCTTCCAGTAGATGCCGGTTCGATCTTCTGAAAGTCCGTTTCCACCAGGCAATCAGTTTTTCGGAGAGAAAGGCAAAAAAATAGATTCCGATAATCCCTCCCACATTGGTCCATAGAATGGTTTCCAAAAAACTGAATTCAAACTTGATGATAACAAGAGGAAAGGTCGCAGCAAACTTAAAGGAGCTGAAGAGTATTGTAAGTATAATCGGTACAAGAGGCATTGGCTAATTAGTTGATCAAACCTTCATCTGCGAAACTAAAATAGGACTTATCTGCAATAATTACATGGTCCAATAGTTTTATTTCGAGCATTTCAGCTGCTTTTTTCAATTTCCCGGTGATTTTCAGGTCGGCATCACTGGGCTGTTTGTTGCCCGATGGATGGTTATGACAAACAATAATGGAGGAGGCCAGGTTATCCAATGCTTTTTTCAGGATGATCCTGGTATCGATTACAGTTCCTGAGAGTCCTCCCTGGCTTACTTTGAACCTTCCCAGGACCCTGTTGGCCCGATTGAGCATCAATAACCAGAACTCCTCATGTTCGAGGTCACTCATCAGGGGATGAAAAAGCTTGTACACCGTTTCACTGGATTTGACAGGAGTCTTTTCGGAATATTTCATCCCGTCCCTTCTCCTTCCCAGCTCCAGGGCAGCCAATATGGATGTTGCTTTGGCGGGACCCACTCCTTTGATCCGGACCAGCTCGCTGATCCCCTGCCGCCCCAGGACATGCAGACTGTTCTCCGCTCCTCTCATTATCAGCCTGGCAAGCTCCACTGCTGTCATATGTTTTGTTCCGGAGCCCAACAATATAGCCAGCAGTTCGGCGTCGGAAAGAGATTGCACCCCGTTAGCCATCACCTTTTCTCTGGGGCGCTCTTCCACTGCCCAGGTGGTCAGGGCATGTGATTCGTACTTGTTCATGTTTCTGTTTTACTATTTAATATGTCAGAACCACTTACATCAGTGTAGAGAATCCTCCTCCAGAAGAAAATTTAAATTCAGGCACCCTCACTGATTTGCCTGAGTTTTAAACAAAAAAAGGCCATCCACGAATGGACGGCCTTTGAAATATCATGTTTGTGAAGAAGCCTAGAGGCCGTTCACGTGTTTTGCAAGCTTCGACTTGAGGTTGGATGCCTTGTTTTTGTGAATCACATTGTTCTTGGCAAGCCTGTCAAGCATGGAGACAACTTCAGAATACTGCTCGGTAGCAGCCTCCTTATCGGTGGTGTCACGCAGCTTCTTAACGGCGCTCCTTGTAGTCCTTGCGTAGTACTTGTTTTTCACACGCTTAGACTCTGTCTGCCTGATCCTCTTCTTCGCTGATAAATGATGTGCCATATCGCCTTATTATTTATTTGGGGATGCAAAAATAGTGATTAATTTGAATGATACAAAGAAAGGTGGCAAAAATAAATGGCTATTTGCATAGCTTTTTGGTACTTATAAGGATGGCAGCCACATTAGAAGCCGAAATCAGGAGGATTAACCCCAGGGCTGTACCGTAAATGATACCATGCAATGAAGATGAAATATCCAGGCTCCAGGCCTCTGCCTTTTGATGAAGCTGCCCGGCAAGCACGGAGGTAAGCAGCAGGGAAAGTCCGGTGATGCCGGCCATTAACAGAATCAGAAGCAGGATATAAGGCCTGCTAATTTCGCGGTAATGGAAGCCAAGTTTATTGAGCCTTCGGATTTTCTCAGAAGAGCGACTGATCATCAACTGGAGACTCAGGAGGAATACCAGGAAGGCGAGGCCGATAATAATGGCAGCGACAACTACCAGGAAGCTGATGACCAATTTTAATATGATATTCATGCGGCTGCTTTTTAGCTTCTCCCGGATGGTATCATAGCCTTTTTCCTCAATAAATCTGATGATGGAGGGATTTGTTGGATCCTTTGACACAAGTATAACCTGTGAGGGATCGCTTTTTTTAAAGTAGCCGTATTTCTCATTGGCCCACTCCAGGAAGTCGACCGGCACCAGGATGGAGCTGACACGGTTGCTGAATCCAACAATCCGGCCATTATAATCGTCATAGTTTCCCTGGCCCTGTCCCTTGAGCCGTATTTTGAAATTGATCATGGAAAGCACCCCTTTGGGTATCTGTGGAAGGCCCTGGCTTGGTGCAAAGCCAAAGTTGTAGAGGTTCAGATAGTCCTGTGGGATGATTACAGGAATGGTGCCCTTCTCGGGATCCCAATGCCAGTCTTCAGATTTCACATCGATGTATTCGTCCGGGATTGCCTCAAAGAAAAGATCGGTAATGAAATTGGGGACTTGATCACCCTCGGTGTAGGCCTGAACGGGAAATTCGTTGGAATTGAATGCTGCCACCTGGTCGGCAAAAGGCTGGGCCGCGATCTCGGCGATTTCTTCCTCCGTGAAGCCTCCGGCGGTCAGTCCAAGCGTATTACCAATGTTAACTTTCTTGTTGATCACTATGTATTCAGGATCGAGGAGGTCGCGATTTTCTGAAAGGACCGATTTAATGTCAGTGTAGAACTGGATCCCTGCAAGCAGGAGAACAAATCCTGCCAGGGTTCCCAGGAAGGCACCCAGAAGGTGTACCCTGCTATGATCTTTCCACAGTATTTGATAGAGAAGTCTCATAGCTTTAAGCAAGAACCGGTGTTAGGGAGTCCTGTTTCATTGAGCGAGGTCAGGATAAGTCCCGCATTCCGCGCATTGCACTCTTCGCGTATCAGTTGGTAAGCTGTGAGGCTGTTTTCGCGGTCCATGTGGCTGAAACATTCATCTGCCAATAAAAAATTGAAGGGTTGACAAAGTGCCCGGATAATGGCCACACGCTGTTGCTGTCCAAAGGAGAGAATGCCGGCTTTTCTTTGTAGAAAGGGATCAATACCCAGCACCCGGGCCATCTCCATGATTCTTTCGTTCGAATGATGGGCTGTAATTCTGTTTTTCAGCTGGATATTTTCGAGGGCAGTCAGGTCATCAAACAGCTCCAGTCCCTGGAAAATAAAAGAGAGTTTACTTTTTCTGATCTGCGACCATTCCCTGGAAGTAAATGAGCGAAGGTCACGGTCATCCATGGAGACGAGGCCCTGATAATCGGTGCGTATTCCATAGATTACGGAAAGCAAACTTGTTTTTCCCCTACCGGAAGGAGCTTCGACCACATACGGTTTTCCCTGTTCCAAAAACAAGGATTCTGCCTCCCAAACTTCCGAGCCGGAGGTGTCCTGCTCCAGCATCGGCAGGGGGATCATCTTTTCAAAGCGGATGGTCATGCAATAAGATTCTGATCCGGAATTTATTTCGGACCGTCAACCATTTTCATGATGGTATAGAGACTGTTCTCCGAAGGCGTACTGGTTTTCACAACCACCTTATTCTGGTAGTTGCCAGCGCATACACCCAGGTAATCAAATGGGTCGGTAAAACGTTCTACCCAACGCTGTACCTCTGGTTTCTGACCCAGCATCCCCTGCAGTAAAGCAGGATATTGGTCCAGGTTGAGGTTAACAAACATGCCAAGGGATCCAGTGGCAAAATCTCCAAAGGTGGAACTGGTCAGGGGTGTACCATGGGTTCCGTTCTTGACTGCCTCCTTATACCCTTTTGCATTGGTAACCACCAGAACATCGTTAAGGATACCACTGTAGATTTCATTGCCCTGGAAATTGATAATGAAGAAATCACCCTCTTCTTCGACGGGGGCAAGTCCCTGCACGGTCTCCATTAGTTTTTCCTGTAAAGCCTTGCCATTCACTCCGATTCCCAGGAAAATTTCCAGAGGGATCAGGCCTTCACCTTCCACGCCATTAATTGCTATGGTGAAGTCACCGGAAATGGCATTCAGCAATTCGGACATCTCCATCCCGGTAGCCTCCTCCACCTTATTACTCATGGTGTCTAGTTCCGGGGGCGCGAATTTTTCTATCATCTGCTGTGTTTTAGCCAGGTCCATCGATCCGGCAATAGCAACCAGGAGGTTTCCTCCGGGAGCCAGGTTCAGCATATTTTCATTAAGGGCAGGTTTCATTACGAGAAACTCTTCAATGTTCTTTTCAACCTCTTCACTGAAGTGGGTCTCCCCGTTAATGTTCATCACGCCATTGGAAAATTCGACGTAAACCTGTGCATAATTGTGGTAGAGTGCAAGCGGAAAATCAGGCATTTTTTCACCGATCATTTTTTCAACGATAGCGAACATTTCGTTGGAAGAAACCCAGAGATTAAGGTCTTTCATTTTTCCAAGGAAATCCTTAAAATCGACCAGACTGGTGATGGATTCCTCCCTGACCGGACTGAACATTTTATCGAGGCTTTCGGTAAAGTAGCTTGTTTCAAATTCATCTGAATCGGGCGAGGCCAGTACAATCATCTGCTTACTGTTCCAGGCAATAACCCCTTTCTTGTCCGGCTGAACCCAGCTGTAAACCTCATTGGTCTCAATTTCCTCACTGATATCCTCTTTAATTTTGGAGAGGGTCGTTTCAAATTTCTTCTGATCCTTCATTCCTGTAATGACACCGATGATGGGAGCCTTCTCTTCCATCTTAACGAACACATAGGCATATTCATTCATCATCAGACCGGTACTCAGCGGATTCTCAAGGATTTGTCCCCAGATTTCATCTTTCAATTTCTCCTTGATGGACTCAAAAGTATTGATCTGACTTTTGGTGTGGATCTGCATGGGATGAAGCGTGACTACAGCAATGGCATCATCCGGGATGCTGTGGACGAAGTCAGGCGCCTTTTTGGAACAGGAAGAAAGAACCAGAAGGGCTGCCCATACGAATACTATGGATAATTTTTTCATGGGAATTCTATTTGAACTGTTTGAGGGAATAAATATACAACATAAATGGTTTCGCCTCTATATGAACGGGAAAAGTGTAGAAGGGTTACAAGCAAATAAAATTCAGGAAACTGGACTAGTATTTAGAAGAAGTAGCGTACACCGATACCCCCTCCAAAATAGAAACCAATATCGGGAAGCAGCGCCAGGCCGGGTGCAACCTCTGCGAAGACATCTACCGGGGCTCCTTCAAACTGGTAGGCCAGGCCCAGGGGTACACGTATACCCAATCCAAAGTTGGAAGAAAAAGCGGTATAAGCACCTACTCCATAATACAAGGGAAGCTTGCCCTTGCTTACACTAATGATATCATAGTTGTGAATCAGAAAGTCGGCTTGTATATGGACCCATCCCAAACCTGAAAATGACCATGCAACAGCTGCATCCAAGGCAGTTCTTTCACTGGTCCACATTTTGGCACTCAGACCGGTGGGCTCTCCAAAAATCAGACCCAGCCCCAGGCCGCTGTCCTGTGCAAATACACCTACAGAGAAAAGGGCCACAATAGAAATAAGAAATAGTTTTTTCATAATAAAAGCTTGATTAATACAATTAACAATTACCAGGTCCTGTCTTTCAGGTACTCATCCAGTTCGGCCTTTGACATGGGTAGCTCGTTGGGATTATCCTCCACCCATTTTATAAAGGCTTCTTTAATCTCATCGGCCCATCTGCCGTCTATCTGCCCCGGAGTATAGACCCCTTTCTTTAGCATCTCAATTCCAAACATATCACGCAACATGATGAATTCGGACTGATCCACAACCTCCTCGGCCAGGTGAGCCGGGATGAACAATACTCCGGTTTTTTTGGCCAGAACTACATCTCCTGGCAATACAGTGGCCCTGCCGATCCGGATGGGAACATTTATTCCCATCAGCATGGATTCTGTCAGGTAAGAGGGATCAAATCCTTTTACAAAGGCATTGAATCCTTCGATTTTGGACAGTCCTTCCATATCGCGCGATCCCCCATCAAAAACCACCCCGTTTCCCGAATTGGCATAGATGGCATTGCCCAGGTTGTCACCGATCAATGTACCATCGATCACTTTCCCAAATCCATCGGCCACATATACATCGCCCTGCTGAAGTGCATCAATGGGCCAGGAGTTCATATTTCCCACACGGCCCAGCTCCTGTCCTTTTTCTGTGAGGCGATCCATTAGCTCATGCCTATTGGGCATGTACTGTGCGGTGATCACCCTGCCTACCACAGCCTGATCATCGTGCAGCATGACCCAATTTCCTTCAAACTGGGTGTGGTAGCCTTTGGCACGAAGTACTCCCCATGCTTCCTCAATGCTAACCTTGCGCATTCTCTCAAGGATATCATCAGCAACTTTGGGTCTGCCATCATCAAAACGTTCTCCGCTCCATTCGCTGGTATAATAGATCAGTTCCTCGGGGGTATTGAAGAATTGTGCCTGTGTAGAAAGGCAAAAGGCCAGGAGAATGAGTGTTGTAAAGATCAGGGACTTTTTCATTGTAGGAATTTTAGTAGTTTGTTGAGTTACTATGTTAGTATACTTACTGCGTTTGTTTTAGGTGGATTCAGGAGCCGGGTCCTGTTCTTCTGATTTGCGACGCCACCAGGTGGCCAAAGAGCTGCCTGTTATGTTCATCATGGGTCCGAATACCGCTGGTGCCAGTCCAATGGTGGCTACCCTACCCATCTCAAGCGCAATTCCCGAGGCCAGTCCCCCGTTTTGCATCCCCACTTCCAGAGCAATAGTACGGCAGGATTTTTCATCCATCCGGGCCAGCTTACAGACCGAGTAACCCAGAAAATAACCTGCTGAATTGTGCAGGAGGCAGGCCAGGATCAGCAACAATCCGATATCCAGC
>RCND010001501.1_pt1 | contig 13218 bp, 10 predicted proteins | sample 2041351 | NCBI WGS metagenome assembly RCND01 (sample SAMN09708230, study PRJNA481090) | Marine sediment metagenome, whole genome shotgun sequencing project. | biome: marine sediment; feature: ocean; material: sediment; isolation source: Sewage treatment plant 12B marine sediment (STP12B) ...
CATTTTTATGGATTGGGTCAAAATCAACAAGTGGTAGATTTGGTTGGCACTAAGAGTTATGATGAAATTTTAGAAAAGGTCAGTGCGTTTCACAAAGAAAAACCTTCGAATTTTATTCGAGGTAGAGGCTGGGATCAGAATGATTGGGAAATTTGCCGATTTCACGGTTTATAGTGATAATTTAATGGAAGTTCCTATCGAGGAAGTTCCAAGAATTAAGGCAGAACAAACCTTTATTGCGGGCAAAAGAGTTAACTAAAAACAAAAAAACCGAAGCAATTTGCTTCGGTTTTTTATTCTGAATTACAGAAATATGTTATAATTAGCCTTCTTACATCATGATAGGAAGAGCCACTCTTGTTGTTCCCCAAGCCATCACCAAATGGGTGCCGCCATCAACTTCTTTAAAAGCAATGGAAAAAGCATCCAAGGATTCTTCTGCAACACTAGCACCAGCCTTTACACGGGCAACATCAGCACCTTTATCATAGGAATAGGCTCCCCATTGATTCAAATTGCTGTTTAAGATAACGGTCCATTCACCCTCTCCAGGAATTGTGAATAAAGAATATGTTCCAGCTTTTACATCAGTACCGCCAACATTGGCATCTTTGTAAAATGTGATTTCAGCAGCTTCGTTTGCCCCAGTTCTCCAAACTTCGCCTGCTGGAGCAAGTTCAGATATAGAACGGCCTTTAAGCTGCGGACGACCATAGGTTAACCTAACTGCTTTATCCGAAATTTTATAGCTGGATGGGAAGGTTGCCATGTCCATTGGGCTTTTGTCCAATCCGCTGAATTTTTGAGCAGAACTATTTGTGGTGAATACCAATGCAAGCATTAAAATTGATAGTGCAAATAATTTTTTCATAATTGTGTTTGTTTTTTTTATCCTGAATTTATTTCAGTATTAGTGTTTCAAATCTAAGTAGTTAAGTATACAAAGAGATATAAAAAGTCGTTAAAATTATCCCAACTTACAGAATATACCATAATCTCCAGTTTTATGATAAAATTATTTCATGTTTAATGATATTGGAATAAATAAGTATTAATGTGTAATTAAAAAGAGCATATATGTTTTATAAATGATATTTTAAGTACATCTTTGCTTTTAAATTGATATAAATATTTAAGTATGTGTGGAATTGTATGTGCATTTGATGTTAAGGAAAGCATGGATGTTTTAAGGCCTAAATTATTGGAAATGTCCAAAAAGGTAAGGCATAGAGGACCAGATTGGAGCGGTATTTACGCCGATGAAAAAGCTATTTTGGCCCATGAAAGATTGGCTATTGTTGATCCGGCTTCGGGAAAACAGCCTCTTTTTAGTGAAGATGGAAAATTGGTTTTGGCTGCAAATGGTGAAATATATAATCATAGGGAATTGCGTAAGCAATTTGAAGGCAAGTATAATTTCCAGACAGAATCTGACTGTGAAGTAATTCTCGCGCTGTACAAAGAAAAGGGCGTTGAATTTTTAGATGAGATGAACGGTATTTTCGGCTTTGCAATCTATGATGCTGAAAATGATGAATATTTTATTGCACGGGACCATATGGGGATTATCCCCTTATATATGGGTTGGGACCAAAATGGCACTTTTTATGTGGCATCCGAATTAAAGGCTTTGGAAGGTACCTGTACTAAGATAGAATTATTCCCTCCAGGACATTATTTACATAGTAGTGATGGAGAATTAAAGAAATGGTATTCCAGGGATTGGATGGATTATGATGCGGTTAAGGAAAATGAGACCAGTATTCAAGAAATTAAAGAAGCCTTGGAAGCTGCCGTTCACAGGCAATTAATGTCTGATGTTCCTTATGGGGTTTTGCTTTCTGGCGGACTAGATTCTTCTGTAACTTCAGCAATAGCTAAAAAATATGCCCAGAAAAGAGTGGAATCTGGTGACACCAAAGATGCATGGTGGCCTCAATTGCATTCCTTCTCGGTAGGATTGGAAGGTTCACCTGATTTGGCAGCAGCCCAAATAGTTGCTGACCATATAGGTACGGTACACCATGAGATTAAGTTTACCATTCAAGAAGGACTTGATGCCATTAAAGATGTAGTTTACAACCTTGAAACCTATGATATAACGACTATAAGAGCATCTACACCCATGTATCTCATGGCGAGGGTAATAAAGTCCATGGGAATAAAGATGGTGCTTTCTGGGGAGGGTGCAGACGAATTGTTTGGTGGTTACCTGTATTTTCATAAAGCTCCAAGTCCTAAAGACTTTCATGAAGAGACAGTTCGTAAGTTAGATAAATTACATATGTACGATTGTTTGCGGGCAAATAAGTCATTAGCTGCATGGGGCATTGAAGGCCGTGTGCCTTTTTTGGATAAGGAATTCATGGATGTTGCTATGCGTATAAACCCAAGAGATAAAATGATCAATGGGGAACGAATGGAAAAATGGGTGGTGCGGAAGGCATTTGAGGATATGCTACCAGAAAGTGTGACTTGGAGGCAAAAAGAACAATTCTCTGATGGAGTAGGTTATAGTTGGATTGATACCTTAAAAGAAGTTGTTGCGGTAGAGGTTTCTGATGAACAATTGGCGAATGCTAAATTCCGTTTTCCGTTGCAAACACCAACAACAAAAGAGGAATTTTACTATCGTTCTATATTCGAATCCCATTTTCCAAGTGATGCAGCGGCTTTATGTGTGCCTCAGGAACCATCAGTGGCTTGTAGTACAAAAATAGCTTTGGAATGGGATGAAGCTTTCAAGAACATGAATGATCCATCAGGAAGGGCAGTAGCCAACGTGCATGACGATGCCTATAAAAAATGATTTGTTGAATACAACTACATGAATATTCTGTTTATCTGCCTTTCTTAGGGAGGTTCAGTTTTTATTTTAATTAGTCATTAAGAAGTGCTATTCATTTAGCACTTCTTTTTTTTGAACTCGTGTTTAAAACGGATGATTTTTGTAATAAAAATTTCAATCAAAAATCCAAATTCCACAGGCTATATTTTCCACAATATTTGTTGATAACTTCATGGTTTAAAAATGCCCATAAACCCATATTGCATAGGGTATTGCTTATATTTGCAGGATTGCTAAAATTATAATGATTATTACAAATTAATTTATGAGCGAAGAAGCAAAAAAAGAACAATATTCGGCCGATAGTATCCAAGCCCTTGAGGGAATGGAACATGTACGTATGCGCCCATCAATGTATATTGGTGATATAGGGGTAAGAGGGCTGCACCACTTGGTATATGAAGTCGTGGATAACTCTATTGATGAGGCCATGGGTGGCTATTGTGATACGATAAGTGTGGTGATAAATGAGGATAATTCAGTCACCACAAAAGATAATGGCCGGGGTATACCGGTTGATCTACATAAAAAAGAAGGTGTTTCAGCCTTGGAAGTTGTAATGACCAAGATTGGTGCTGGCGGTAAATTTGATAAGGATTCCTATAAAGTATCCGGCGGTCTTCATGGGGTTGGTGTTTCTGTTGTAAATGCACTTTCTGACCACCTTAGGGCAACTGTTCATAGAGATGGTAAAATTTGGGAACAGGAATATGAGAGAGGAAAATCGCTTTATCCCGTAAAGAGCATAGGCGAAACTACCGAAAGGGGTACGGTTATAACATTTCATCCAGATGAAACCATATTTACACAAACCATTGAATACAGTTATGAAACTTTATCCAATAGAATGCGGGAGCTATCCTTTTTGAATAAAGGGGTAACCATTTCTATTACCGATAAGCGCCAAAAAGATGAAACAGGTGAGTTTGTTTCTGAATCTTTTTACTCCGATGAAGGATTAAAGGAATTCGTTAAGTTTTTAGATGGTAATAGGGAAGGGTTGATTAAGAATGTTATCTCGATGGAAGGTGAAAAGAATGATATTCCTGTTGAGGTAGCCATGATCTATAATACTAGCTATACTGAAAATCTGCATTCATATGTAAACAATATCAACACCCATGAAGGTGGGACACATTTGTCAGGATTTAGAAGAGGACTAACAAGTACTTTGAAAAAATATGCCGATGCCTCTGGAATGTTGGATAAGTTAAAGTTTGAAGTTCAGGGTGATGATTTTAGGGAAGGATTAACTGCTATAATCTCTGTGAAGGTTGCCGAACCCCAGTTTGAAGGGCAGACTAAAACAAAGCTTGGGAATAGGGAAGTTTCTTCTGCCGTTAGTCAGGCTGTTTCAGAAATGTTGACCAATTATTTGGAAGAACATCCAGATGATGCCAAAATCATTGTCCAAAAAGTGGTTTTAGCGGCTACGGCTCGTCATGCTGCTACGAAGGCACGTGAAATGGTGCAGCGAAAGACTGTTATGAGTATTGGAGGGCTTCCTGGAAAATTGTCTGATTGTTCTGATCAAGATCCTGTTAATTGTGAAGTTTTTCTTGTTGAGGGAGATTCTGCAGGAGGTACGGCCAAACAAGGAAGGGATAGAATGTTTCAAGCCATTCTACCACTGCGTGGTAAGATATTGAATGTCGAAAAAGCAATGCCACATCGTGTTTTTGAAAACGAAGAGATAAAAAATATATATACTGCACTTGGTGTAACCATAGGTACAGAGGATGATAGTAAGGCTTTGAACCTTGAAAAATTACGTTACCATAAAGTGGTTATTATGTGTGATGCCGATGTCGATGGTAGTCATATTGAAACACTTATTTTGACATTCTTTTTCCGTTATATGCGGGAATTGATTGAAGGCGGTCATGTTTATATTGCAACTCCACCATTATATCTGGTCAAAAAAGGGGCTAAAAAACGGTATGCTTGGTCTGACGCTGAACGTGATGAAATTGCGGAGAGCTTTAATGGTAGTGTGGGTATTCAACGTTATAAAGGTCTTGGTGAAATGAATGCCGAGCAATTGTGGGATACTACCATGAATCCGGAATTCAGAACATTACGGCAAATAACTATTGATAATGCCACAGAATCTGATAGGGTTTTCTCTATGTTAATGGGTGATGAGGTACCCCCAAGAAGGGAATTTATTGAGAAAAATGCCGTTTATGCGAACATTGATGCATAAGAAATGGCACTTACACAACAAAAATCCTGACGGTACCGTCAGGATTTTTAATTTTAGGGAAAATTCACACAGATGAAACGAATAATATCCCTTTTAGTATTAGTCTATGGCGTTCAAGCCATGGCCCAAACCGATATTAACAATATATTGGCAGCTGGTCTTAATGACGCTGAAACATTTACAACCGATTATCTTTCACCAGCCTCTGAGGGTATTATGTATAGTATCTCTAACGGATGGTATAATACCGCCGATGCCAAACCATTGGCCGGATTTGAGATTTCAATAATAGGTAACATGGCTAGTTTTAAGAATAAAGAGGATAAAAAGGCCTTTGACTTAAATACAGCTGACTATGAGAATCTGAAATTTGTTGATGGAAGTAATACAAAACTGGTTTCTTCGGCTTTGGGGGATATTGAAGGTGTCCGGGTATTCGTTGAAGATGAGAATGGACTTCTAAGGGAAGAGTTTGATCTTCCTTCAGGACTGGCCTCTGAAGGTGTTAATTTCGTTCCTTCAGGATTTATTCAAGCAAGCGTTGGTATAATTAAAGGTACCGAGCTAAAGGCAAGATTTTTACCAAAAATAAATACTGATGATTTTGGTATGAGCATGTATGGTTTTGGTATTCAACATGAATTTACCAAGCACTTACCTGCGGATAAGGTTTTACCAATTGCCATTTCAGGGGTTATCGGGTATACCCATTTAGATGCCTCTTACGATTTTACGAATTCAAGTATCGTTGCAGGACAAGATCAAAGACTTGAAATTGACACGAATACTTGGGTTTTTCAGGCAGTAGTCTCCACGAGACTTCCAATTATTAACTTTTATGGTGGGTTGGGATATTTATCGGGTAAGTCAACTACAGATGTATTAGGTACCTATACGGTTCAGTCCGGACCTTTGCAACAAACTTATATTGATCCTTTCTCAATAGATAAAAAAGCCAGTGGAGTTACCGCCAACGTTGGAGCCAAATTGAAATTAGGGTTCTTTAGGCTGCATGCAGATTATACTTTGGCAGAGTTCAATACTTTTTCTTTTGGAATTAATTTTGGCTTCAGGTAGTATAAGGGAAAGATCTCATAATAAAAAAAGCCCTGACAATATTATCAGGGCTTTTTAATTTGTATTTATGACTGGGTTTCTTATTCCCTAATTGCTAGAATATTTCCTTTGTTATCTTCAAGTGTTGCTCGTTCCGGCGATTCTTTCATAATAACCTTATCGTTGGCTTTCTCCATCCCAGGATATGAAATTGTATAAACGCCATCAGTTTGTTCCCATCTAAAATCGGTCTTGGCAACTACGTTACCATTTTCCTTTATATGATATCTTCCGAGATAGGCGTCATTAAAAATCCATTCAAGACGAGTCGATACTTTTCCTGTCTCACTAGAGGTCAGGGTAGATAAACTTGACCATATACCTATGACAGGATCGTTGTTTTCGGGAATTCTTGAACAGTTGCTTGCCAGTACAATACCGACAATTGCAATGAATGAAAAAAACTTTTTCATTTGTAGGTTATTTTGATTCGGGGCTTGTTGTTTTGAGAACGTTTATAACTTATTTGGTATTGTTAAAATTCGATGTATGGTTAATTATTTCAATAATCTTCGTTGAAACACATTGTTTTTTAACAATCAGTGTATTTTAACGAATGATTGGAGCAAGTTCAAAAAAACCACTTAACTGATTTTTGTCATCTTTTTTCCCAAGGGAATCAGTATTTTTGCATCTTAAAATTTACAATTTAAAACGATAAACATATGAAAGTTACCGTAGTAGGGGCAGGAGCTGTTGGCGCAAGTTGCGCTGAGTATATTGCCATTAAGAATTTCGCATCTGAAGTAGTGGTTTTGGATATCAAGGAAGGCTATGCTGAAGGCAAGGCCATGGACTTGATGCAAACAGCTTCTTTAAACGGATTTGATACCAAAATAACAGGAACCACCAATGATTACTCTAAAACTGCTGGTAGTGATATCGCGGTAATTACCTCTGGTATTCCAAGAAAACCGGGAATGACCCGTGAAGAACTGATTGGTATTAATGCAGGTATCGTTAAAACTGTGTCTACAAGCCTAATTCAGCATTCACCAAATGTGATACTTATCGTGGTTAGTAATCCTATGGATACAATGACCTATTTAGTTCATAAATCAACTGGATTGCCAAAACACAAAATAATTGGTATGGGCGGTGCTTTGGATAGTGCGCGTTTCAAGTATCGTTTGGCCGAGGCATTAGAAGCTCCAATTTCCGATATAGATGGTATGGTTATAGGAGGTCATAGTGATACCGGTATGGTACCGTTGGCATCCCATGCAACCAGAAATAGTATCAACGTTTCAGAATTTATTTCTGAAGACCGTTTGCAGCAGGTGGTTGAAGACACTAAGGTTGGTGGTGCCACATTGACTAAATTATTAGGAACTAGTGCTTGGTATGCTCCTGGTGCGGCAGTATCGTCTTTGGTTCAATCAATTGCTTGCGACCAAAAGAAAATGTTCCCTTGTTCAACCTTATTGGAGGGTGAATATGGACTTAATGATATCTGTATTGGAGTACCAGTGATCCTGGGTAAAAACGGTATTGAAAAAATCGTGGATATTCCGCTTTCAGATGCTGAAAAAACTAAAATGAAGGAGAGTGCAGAAGGTGTTACAAAAACCAATGGACTTTTAGACGTTTAGTAAAAAGCTTCAATAAATATTGTAAAAGGCATCCTGATTATAGTATTGGGGTGCTTTTGTTTTTTAGATTAACTGATAAATATATTGCCAATTCTTAGGGTAAATCATATATTTGCACGCTGTTGAGAAAAGCACATTTAAAATATACATAACCAATGCAAAATAAAGGACTTATAAAGCTTTTTGCCTTCTTATTCGGGCTCGTTAGTATCTATCAATTATCATACACGTTTATCGCCAGTAAGATTGAAAAAGATGCTGAAGTTTATGCTTTCAATCAAATTACTGAAGCTGAGGATAACTATGTTTCCAAAAGAGAAGCGCTGGAAGTCAGATATTTAGATTCAATTGGTGGTAATCCTATTTTAGGTTATACCAGCTATGATGACGCTAAGAAGAAAGAATTGAATAAGGGTCTTGACCTTAAAGGAGGAATCAATGTGACCCTTCAAATATCTGTAAAGGATATATTAAGAGGTCTTGCCAATAATTCAAAAAGTCCAATCTTCAATAAAGCTTTGGCAGATGCTGATACTGCATCCAAGAATAGTGATGATACTTATGTTGACCTTTTCTTTGATGCTTTTGATAACATAAAAGGAGATTCAAAGTTAGCTTCTCCAGAAGTCTTTGCCAACAAGGGTCTAAGTGATGAGGTTAATTTTCAGATGACCGATGATGAGGTTAAACCAATTATCCGTAGAAAAATTGATGAGTCTATTGTTTCCGCTTTTGAAGTATTGCGTGAACGTATTGATGGTTTTGGTGTTACTCAACCTAATATACAACGTGAAGGAAACTCAGGTCGTATTTTGGTTGAATTACCAGGGGCAAGGGATATAGCAAGAGCTCAGGAATTATTGTCTAGCACAGCACAATTGGAATTTTGGGAAACCTACGAGCAGAACAATCCAAGCTTTGGAAACTTTATCGTTGCTGCCAATGATAGACTTAAGTCAATTGTAAAAACTGAGGCTGTTGAGGAGCCTGTTAAAGAAGAATCAGAGTTGGACTCCTTATTGTCAGATGTAACAGATTCTCTTGATCTTACTAGTCAGGTAAATCCTTTGTTTGATTTATTATTACCCGCAAATCCAGGAACTAATGCTATGTTCAGGGCAGCGATTAATGATACTGCAAAGGTTGGGTCATATTTAAGAATGCCAGAAATACAAAGATTATTACCTGCTGATATTCAGTTTACAAAATTTTTATGGGAACGCCCTTCAGGGGATAATATTGAGGTACTTAATTTATATGCATTAAAATCGAACAGAAGTAGCACACCAAGAATAAGTGGTGATGTCGTTAGTGATGCGAGAGATACCTACGATCAATTTAGCAAGCCCGCCGTAAGTATGAGTATGAACTCGAGAGGGGCTAAAGAATGGCAAAAATTGACAAGCGACGCAAACATAAATAATACAGGTATTGCTGTTGTTTTGGATAATAAAGTCTATACAGCACCTGGTTGTTCTGTTGTTGGTGGTATTTCTGGTGGTGGCACTGAAATTACAGGTTCCTTCACAGTTGATGAAACTAAGGATATAGCCAATGTATTGAGAGCAGGTAAATTACCGGCAAAAGCGGAAATCATTCAGTCAAATGTTGTAGGACCTTCTTTGGGTCAAGAGGCTATTGATAGTGGTTTTATGTCGTTCTTGATTGCAATGGCCATTGTATTAATATGGATGGTATTCTATTATGGGAAAGCAGGAATCTTCGCAGATATTGCTTTAATGTTGAACATAATGTTGATTTTTGGAGTGCTGACTAGTTTAAGTGCAGTATTAACATTGCCTGGTATAGCTGGTATTGTTTTAACTATCGGTATGTCAGTTGATGCGAACGTCCTTATTTTTGAACGTATCAAAGAAGAATTGGCAAAAGGTAAAGGAAAATCGCAAGCCGTTTCGGATGGTTTTGGTAATGCACTTTCATCGATTTTGGATGCGAACATAACCACCGGTTTAACAGCCTTGATATTGTTCTTATTCGGTTCAGGTCCTATTAAAGGATTTGCCACAACCTTATTAATTGGTATTCTTACTTCATTATTTACCGCAATATTTATTACAAGACTATTGGTCGATTGGTATTTGAGTGGTAAAGGAAGAAGGTTGGATTTCTCAACTGCCCTTACGAAGAACCTTTTCAAGAACATGAACATCAATTTCTTGAGCAAAAGAAAAATCGCTTATGTTATTTCATTTATTCTGGTTGGTATTGGGATATTCTCCTTATTCTTTGGACCAGGATTACAGCAAGGTGTCGATTTTGTTGGAGGACGTTCATATCAAGTTCGTTTTGAAAAAGAGGTAAGTCCTTCTGAAATCGCATCGGAATTGAATACTGTTTTTGGTAGTGGAACCAACGTTAAAACCTATGGAGAAGCGAATCAAATTAAAATTACAACACCATACAAAGTAGATGTAGAAGGTGTTGAAGTTGATAATGAGATTCAGGATAAACTATTTATTTCGCTTCAAAAATATTTACCAGACGGAACTACACAGGCCGATTTTATAGTGGGTAGTGATGACAAAGCTATAGGAATAATGCAGTCAGTTAAAGTAGGTCCTACTATTGCCGATGATATCAAGAAGAATGCGTTCTTGGCCATTATTGGTTCATTAGCCGTGGTCTTTTTATATATTCTATTGCGTTTTAGGAAATGGCAATTTTCATTGGGTGCGGTTGTGGCTGTATTCCATGATGTTCTCATTGTTTTGGGTATATTCTCTATTATGGGTAAAATAATGCCTTTTAATATGGAAATTGACCAAGCATTTATAGCAGCTATTTTGACCGTAATTGGGTACTCATTAAATGATACCGTGGTGGTATTTGACCGTATACGTGAAATTATTGGCGAGCGGGGCTGGAAAGGTGGTGACAATATTAACTCTGCTGTGAATAGTACTTTGGGTCGTACCTTGAATACTTCTTTGACAACATTAGTAGTGTTATTGACGATATTTATTTTTGGAGGCGAATCGCTTCGAGGATTTATGTTTGCAATGATAATAGGTGTTGTTGTAGGTACTTATTCATCAGTTTTCATTGCAACACCTGTAATGTTCGATACGATGAAAAAGAAGATATTGGATGGTAAAGAAGCCTAGTAAAAATAAACTAACTCAATAAAAAAAGGCCGCTCTAGAGCGGCCTTTTTTTATAATGCATTAAATACTTAACAGCCATTTTTTGGCATCACTTTCATTTTCAAACATTTTACCTTCATATCCCAGATTTTGCATGATGGTTTCAAAAATAGATAAATTGGTAAATGCGATTTTATCTGGGGCCACTCCAGCAATAATGAAGTCTTGTTGCCAACCAATAATATCCAATGATTCAGTTATATTGAAAGCGGAAACAGCGGGTAATCTGCCTTTAACTTTGGAGACCACCATGATGCGATTTAGCTTCACCTTTCTTGCAATGTCCGCTACTTGTTTCCATGTTGCAATACCTTCTTCTACTTCTTGGCCAGGGGTGCGATTTCCATTGAATTCGACCCGCAAATAATCCTTAAAAGCTTTGTGTTTCAGCTTTAACGACATATTAAATATATTTTGTGTGAGAACTGTAGCAAAAGTAAGATAGAAATGAATATTATATAAAAAAATTGGAAATAAACACAATAAATAATACAATTGAGTAATATGATTATTTAGGTTCGCTGTATATCACCAATTGAACCGTCCTTACCATCTTTTAGCATGAACCGGTATTGCGGAAACAAACCAGCTTCCGCCCTATGCGAAACAAAGATTATGGTCGTAGTGCTTTCTTTGGCAATTTTATTTACCAATGCAACCAATAATGCCGCTGATTCATCGTCAAGGCCAGCTGTAGGCTCATCCAAAATCAATAATAAAGGATGCTTTATCATTGCCCTGATAGTCATGACCAAACGCTTTTGACCCATGGTCAAATCATGAAAATGAGCGTCTTTTAGATGCCACATATTAATAAGTCGTAACCATTCTTTAGCTAATCGTAACTGGGCCTCGGTAGGTTTAACATATAAACCAACCGAATCTAAAATACCTGAAATCATCATGTGTTCTACCGAGTGATATCCAGTGAATTTGTCGGTCATTGAAGGTGTAAAATAGCCAATGTTCTTTTTAATGTCCCAGACGCTCTCACCACTTCCCTTTTTACGTCCAAAAAGATATAATTCCTGACCATAACCTTTTGGGTTTTCTCCTGTGATCATTGACAAAATCGTCGTCTTGCCGCTTCCATTTTTACCGCTAAGTTCCCAGAACTCCCCTTTGCCAATTTTCCAGGTGATGTTTTTTAGTATGGGCCTGCCATCATAACTCACATTAACACTTTTGAGCGCTATTAATGTATCTCCTTCAAAACGTATATGTTTCAGAGGTTCGGGTATTTTTCCAATAAATTGTTCTTTTGGGTCATCTGAAAATTTATGCTTAGGATGGGGAAGAATAAGAAGGTCTTTATCCTGCAGATAAGCATAATTAACAATAAAAGGTAGTAGATCAGCTTTTCTACTTATAATTTGTATGATAGGAACATTTTTAGCAATGGTTTTTAATCGCTTTTTAAATTCGATCTGGAATTCCTTATCTAAATTGTCAAAGGGATTGTCAAGAACAAGATAATCCGGACTTGATTTAAGCAGGTATTTAAGCAGGATCCTTTTTTGTTCTCCGCTTGACATGGATTGTAAACTCTGATTGATGCTGCCAGTTATTCCGCTATCACCGTGTCGGCTTTCTTCATCAATCAATTTAGTCAAGGCCAATTTAGAAAATAGGGCACCATTTAAGCCCCTCAATGACTCAAAAGCGTGAGACATATTGGAGCTCAATATTTCTTCAACAAAAGAGGTTTTGTCAGAAGTGTTATCTATGAAAACAGCCCAATGTTTTTTATTAGGATTACTTTTTTCAGTTGAAAATGAATTCGCTTGGTTCTCCTTTTGCATTTCCATGTTGATATTGAACTTGATAAATATAGATTATTGCGAAATAACCCTAAAAATATTAACTGGATTGTTCTTAAAAGTTGTGATTTTATCCAATGGCATTCCATTTTTGCCTTGATAGATTGTGCGAATTCTGAAGCCAGTAAGGAGTGCTTGATTGGTCTTCATGGAAAGGCAACCAGAGCTCAAAATCCGATGGCTGTACTTTCCGAAAATAAAGCTTTTGAGATTCCTCGTCAGTCAAGAGGTAATCCATTTAATTATAGTATGTTGAATTCAACTTTGTCGCCAACTTCCAAAAGCCATTTTTCTGAAAGACCTGCGTTTATTTCCAATGCATATTTCACTGGAACTTGTGAAGGTAAAAGCTTTTCATCATAAGGTTTGGCATTTTCTTGAAAACTTGCGATTTTTAAATTTTCATCTAAAAAAATTATATCCAAACCAAATTCAGTATTCTTCATATGAAAAAAATGCTGTCGAATATCAG
>RCND010001502.1_pt1 | contig 13216 bp, 7 predicted proteins | sample 2041351 | NCBI WGS metagenome assembly RCND01 (sample SAMN09708230, study PRJNA481090) | Marine sediment metagenome, whole genome shotgun sequencing project. | biome: marine sediment; feature: ocean; material: sediment; isolation source: Sewage treatment plant 12B marine sediment (STP12B) ...
CTGTTTTGATTCCAATTATTTATCTGCAAAGCAATCAAAATACCAACAACCACAAGGACAATTTCACCAATGGCATAGAGTAGGTATTTCCCTGTTTGATTTTTCATAATTAAGGATTGACGTATATGACGGAAGAATTTAATCATAAACAGAATATGCCAAAGTTGGCAGTATGTTTTTTAGTTAATTAAGAGTATGGAAGTTAATGAATTACCTCGATAAGTTTATACTAATTAATAGTTCCTAAGTGTTCTGGAATAATCACCTTAGTATTTAGAGATAGTCATTTAACATCTTCAAAAGGTATTAGTTTCAGTTCTGCATTAGTTTGCTGAGAAAACCCATAGGGTAATTGAAAGTTATCCCAATGGGTTGGAATACTAATTTTGGTTAGTTTTAGCAGCCAAAGGCCGCTCATTGTATTTATGTAAACCAAGTATTGACCTATTGACGCCTGCTAAAAAGATATCTGGTTTTTGGCCTACTAATTCTGTTTGAACAAAATTCTTAGAGCCAAGGGTTAGAATCTTATGTTTTGCAAAACGAGCCACCTTCAATAAATTCAGATACTGTATGGGGTACTTTAGGCACCTTAGTATACGTTTTTGAATCCATGCAATGTTTGTTCTTCAAAGCGGAATGTATTGTAGGGGTTATTTGAATTCAAAAGTTTTGAAACTGATAATCTTCGCCTCTCTTTACAGGGTATAATTGTTCATTAGGAATAGTATAAGTGTCAAAAGAGGCCTCATTAAGCCTAAGGGCTTTCCAATTTTGACCATTTTGTTTATTAAAATGAACAAATTTCTGAGTTCGGTGAGCATGAGATATATCAGCTTAAAGTTGGTTCCATTATTTTCCGTGAACATAGTATAGTTCTTCACTTAACAAGGCTCACGATTTTCTAATGCAATTAATTTGATGCTTTATGAATTACCTAAATTGTTGCCCTTTCAAGACATATATAATTTTATAGAGCTGTATAAAAAACATATAATATACAATTTTCAGATTAGCTAGTGTTATAAAAAATAAAGATAAATTCGTGTTACTCATTTGGCTATCAGTACAAATACAAAGATTTAACACTAATTATTGGTGACAAATGTCTATTTTTGAAATACATATAAAAGTGCATCAAGGCTAATATTTTTGTGCCCGATCAGATTGTCCCATTTTTAAGTTAATGATAGTAATATGCTGTGTATAAGTTTTAAGGGATTGAGTAAATACTTACTAGTTGGTGTGGTAGTGCTCAATTGTTCCCAACGTGGAGCAGGTAATATAAGCGAACAGAATGAAGAAGTTTCCGAAAATTCGGATGTAGAAATTGCAGAAGAAGATGTTGTTGAACAGACTGACGAGGAGCAGTTTTTTTATAGGGATGCAATGCGTGAATTTGTATTGCAAATCAGCGAACATGCTAAAAAAGTGAACCCTAAATTTGCTATAATACCACAAAATGGAATGGAACTGGTCACATTAGACGGCACCCCTAAAGGTGCTCTAATGACTAATTATTTGAATGCCATTGATGGTAATGGACAAGAGTCTCTATTATACGGTGAACCCATTGATAATTCTAGAACGAGTACAGACAGAACTAATTATTTGACGGGGTTTTTGACCATTTCTCAAAGCAATGGCAATACCATTTTAATAACGGACTATTGTAGAACAGAATCTAAGGTTAACGACGCCTTGGAAAGTAACCAAAACAACGGTTTTATTCCATTCGCAGCAGATGAAAGAAATTTAACGACCATACCGTCCTATCCACAAGAACCGTTTGAAGTAAATACCAGTGATGTGCTAAAATTAGCAGATGCCCGCAATCATATGTTGTTATTAAATTATTCAGAATTTGAAACAAAAGATAGTTTTTTAAATTCCCTTAGTCAAACAAATTATGATATTCTTATTATTGATGCATTCTATAATGATGGCACCCAATTTACGGTAGATGACGTTAATAGATTAAAAACCAAGCAAAATGGCGGTAAACGATTGTTAATCAGCTATATGTCTATAGGAGAAGCAGAGGATTATCGTTACTATTGGGATTTGAATTGGGAATTTGAACCACCTGTATGGTTGGGAGAAGAGAACCCAAGGTGGAAAGGTAATTATAAAGTGCTTTATTGGAACAAAGATTGGCAAAGCCTAATTATCTCAAACGATGACTCTTATCTAAACCGTATATTAGAAGCAGGTTTTGATGGAGTTTACATGGATATTATAGATGGTTTTGATTATTTTGAAAATATTGACTAGCCTTCGAATAAAATTGAAACTTATTTTTCTGTCATAATTTAATTATTTCATTCGGTATTTTTTTCGGGGTCTTATCACGATATTTCGTAGACCCCCAGAGTTTGATTTTGAAACGGATTCAAAATAATGCATCAATTCCATTTTTACGATTAATTGTGACCAATCAACGAATAAATTATACATCTCAACCATAAGGCTTCCTACTATGATTTGACTGTTACTATCTTTACAATTAATTGAGCTCACCAGATATTTTGCCCCAAATTTTATTAGTGATTAACTCAAACATAACGGTTTAGTTAATTTAAGTTGAGAGAGAAGAAGGAGAGCATTTTATTAGTTACAGAAGGAACCTATCCGTTTATGGGTGGTGGTGTGTCAACTTGGGCGCATCATTTGACCCAAAGAATAACGGCGTATGACTTCTCAATTTATTCACTGAACGCTGACGTAGTCTCTAAGCCGAAGTTTGATTTAGGTAGTAATATAAGAGAAGTACTGCAAGTACCTGTTTGGGCTCCAGAAGAGCCATTTGATTGTGTTGATTACAATCAAGAATATTCTAGGATTTTGACACGGCGAGAGATTACCGGCCCCGTTGAAATTGAAACCTTGTTTATCCCTAGTTTTCGAAATTTTTTGTATTTAACATTTTCAGACCACTATCTGAGCAAAGACAATATCGATGATACGATAGACTTGTTGAAACAAATGTGGGAATTTTTTGAAATTTACGATTATAAGACCACTATGGCCAGTGAACAAGTTTGGTACTGTTTTAGAGATGCAATAGATAAAATATGGCCAAAGAATGAATTGGAGGAGGTAAAGTTGATAGATTTCACAATGTCACTTCGGCTTATTTATAGATACCTTATGCCTTTGGCTATAGATGTTCCAAAAAGTGACCTTACTCATCTTACTATAGCCGGTGTAGGCATAATCCCCGCATTAAAACAAAAACTGAAATATGGAACACCTATTGTTCTTACGGAGCATGGTGTGTTTATTAGGGAACGGCTTATTGCCATTAACAATACCAGCTATTCCACTTATTTAAAAAAGATTCTTGTGTTATTCTCTGAAATGTTTACAAGAATTACGTACAAAGCGTCTGATAAAATAATATCTGTAAGCAAGTTTAACGTAAAATGGGAAATGCAATATGGTGCAGATATCTCTAAAATTGAAATTATTCACAACGGAGTAGATTCAAATATTTTTGTTCCTAAACCTAATGATAGTTCCGCCAATACAGTGCCAACCGTAGTGGCAGCGGCCAGAATATTTGAATTAAAAGATATCATGACCATGATAAGAGCATGCGCAGAAGTGCGCAAAAAAATCCCCAATGTACTGTTTTTGGTTTATGGCAATAAAGATGCCGTACCTGAATATACTGCGGCCTGTATGGCATTGGTACATAAACTTAATTTGAGTTCAAATTTTAAATTGGCCGGCTTTCATAATAAGCCACACGAATTGTTTTTAGAGGGAGATATCTCAATTCTTACTTCCATTTCAGAAGGGTTCCCATTTACTGTTATAGAATCAATGAGCTGCGGTATTCCTGTGGTGGCGACAGATGTTGGCGGTATTTCTGAAGCAATTGAACACGGTAAATCTGGTTTCCTCTGCAAACCAAAAGACCATAAAGCAATAGGAGAAAGTGTTATTGAATTATTACAAAATAAGGAACTTAGAAAACAAATGGGCGAGTACAGCAGGAACAAGGTCTTACAAAATTTCACCATAAATAAGTTTACTGATGCTTTTTCCAATGTGTATTATGCGGCAATTCACCAAAATGAGGAGCATATCATACATAGCAATCAAATTAAGGTGAAGGAGTTGTCAAGTTAATATTGTAAAATAATGGATACTATTAAAAATTTTCAAACTTTAAAGGAACAGGTCTATAATCTAGTAGGCTTGCCAGTGGGCAATTGGGCCATTTTAGCAACTGTTGAATCTTTTGGTATTCGAGAAATTGATGTAAAAGAAGATTATGGCCATAATTCCCTTAAAGAATTGGCAATGGCAATAGAACGTGAAATAAGAAACGAAGAAAACCATAGATCAGCCAAAAGTATTCCCATGGATCGTTTGACTTCAAAAAAATTCATGGTGAACGATTATATGGGTGTTCCAGTAAATTGGTTTTTTAGAGATTACCTAAAAGGAATTCTTTTGCTGTTCCCTATTTTTATCCAAATCGTCGCCATCATCTTTTTCAATTATTCTCTTTGGACATATCTAGAGTTCAACGTATATCAATCAACTGCGGTCGTTTTTGGTGTAATACTGGGTTTTATTTTGTCAGGAGGTTATGTTCAGGTTATTGGAAGGCAGACTTTTTTTTATTGGCAACACAAAAAATATTCAAAGGCCCATTATGTTGTTCAAACATTCACAAAGTCAAGTATTAAAGTTCTTTTGATTGTTTTTTGTTTTTTGGGTGCCCTTAATTTTTTCTTTAACCTATACAGCATGTATTTTATGTTGGTAGTTTTTGCCTATGCATTCTTGTTGGCGTATTTGTTAATTACACTTGCGCCATTTCATCCTATGGAGAAACGCTGGGTAAGCTCGGTTTCAATATCGGTAGCTACTTTGATCGCAATTGTTTTGTTCAAGTTTACCTCATTTCACATATATCTAACACATTGGATCGGCATAGTCATAGCTATTGTAATAAATATCACTTTTTTTAAGTTTTTTTCAAAGAAAAAAAGGATGATGGAGGACCCTGAGCAAAGGCCTAATAAAATTATGGTTGCCTATAAAACCTATAGATTTTTCTTTTATGGTATACTGATTTATGCCTTCTTCTTCATTGATCGAATCTTGGCCTGGTCGGAGCATACCCAATTAAGTGGTTCTTTTATTTTCTTGTATGAAAAAAATTATGAGATTGGAATGGATTTGGGTATTCTAATGTTCTTTTTCTTAGCGGGAGTTTTGGAATATAGTATTGCATCCTTCAGTAAAAATTTAGACATAATGCAAAAGACTATCACCGTGGCCAACTTAGAAGATTTTAATCTAAAATTTTTAAAGTTATATAAAAACCATTTCAAAATCTTCCTGCTTTCCGCCTTAATATCGGCATTGGTTATTTATTTAATCATTACAGAGCCCTGGGGCTACCTTAGTAACTTTGGAGTAGAGGTTCCGCAACTTAGTATTTGGGTTTGCGTGATAGCCTCAATTGGGTACCTGTTTTTAACTTGGGGCATGTTAAACGCGTTATATATGTTTTCTTTAAACCGTGCCAAAACTGCTTTAAACGCCTTGTTCATTGCGACAGCAGTAAATTTCTCAACAGGTTTTATACTAAGCAGGTTGGTAAGTTATGAGTATAGTGTGGTGGGCATGCTGGTTGGAGCTATCGTTTATATGATGCTGACCACAAAGCAGGTGGTTAGCTTTATTAAGAACTTGGATTATAATTATTATGCAGCTTATTAAAATGATAGTAGCATTAGCTCCATTTTTGGTCGGTTCAAAGCAAATACAGCAAAAAGATTCAAAAGGTGAGTTTGTTATTAGTTACGGTATTGTTCAAGCAAATGAGCTTAAGGATTATGAGATTGCTATTCTTGAACCTTTCCATTATAGCAGAGATCAGGTTGCCGAGCTTAAAAAATCTGGGGCTAAACTGTTCGGCTACCTTAGTTTAACGGAAGTGAATAAAAACAGCAGTTCTTTTAGCCAATTGAAAGGCTATTGTAAAGAACAAAATACCAACTGGAACAGTTGTTTCTTGGACATTGAAATACCTAAAGTACAGGCATTTATGATTGCTAGGGCAAAACAAATTCTCGAAAAAGGGTTTGATGGTCTTTTCATTGATAATTTGGATAATACCAACCAATGGGGATTCTTAAAAAGTAAGAACAAATCTCTTGAACAGTTGATAGTAAAACTAAAAACAGACATAGGCACAGTGCCAATGATACAAAATGCAGGACTGCATTTGTCCGATTCGGTTCAAAATAAATTTGATTACCTATTGATGGAATCCATAGTGACTGGATATGACTTTAAACATAAATGCTATGGCCTTAGATCCTTTCCTGATTTAGCATATAGAAAAAAAATGCTGCGAGAAGCGCAAAAAACTAACCCCAAAAAACTATTGGTATTGGAATATGCCAATACTGTTGAAATGAGATTGGAAGTTAGAAAGCGTTTGGGCCAGTTGGCACCTTTTGTTTATTGTGCAGAAATTGATTTGCAAACCATTACCAAACCATAACGAGGCATGCCAGATTTGCTTGTGAACAATATTATTACTGCACCTATGAGGCTTGTTCTCTTAGTGCTTGCATTATTTGCACTCTACCAATTCATTGTTCAAAAACCCTTGAATACATATGACTATCGTTATTTTTTAGATAGGTTTTCTATTTATGGAGCCTCACTTTTGATTATTGTCTTTGTATTGATACAGTTAAATATGTATGATATGTTTTCTTTGTTGGTACTGTTCATTTTTTTGGTGCTCTTCCGCTACTTTAGGTTAAAAGAACTCATGGCATACTCCAGAGGGGGTGGAAGGTTTCGACGTGCTGCATTGTTAGCATTTTTTAAGTCATTAGAAAAAAGGAATGGTAATTTTAATAAATCTTACAAGGAGGTTTTAAAGATTTTAATTCCTAGAAAGTGGAACTGGGGTTTGGTATTGATTATTGCTATAGGCTCCTCTGCTATTTTTACTAGAATGGTTTTTTTGGAAAATGACAACTATACATTTTCAACTTTGTGGGTGCAGACATTGGAAATAGTTAAAAATTTCGATAACAATCAATGGTTCGTAAGAGGCAGGAGCTTGGTGGTGGGAGAGTTGGCATTGATCAACTTATACGCCAATTTAGTTGGTATAAGTAAAGAAATGGCCATTTATACCTCTGGTCTTTTACAGAGTTTCTTTGTGGCTTCCTACATATTTTACTTGGTACACAGCATCACCAAAACAAATTTTTTGGGACCTACAATTGCTGGGTTGGCATTTGCTTTCCTATTTGCTTGGCTTCCGATCAACATCAATATACTTTTTAAACATTCGTCAATTTATCTCAGTTTATTTTTTGCAATCCCTTTTATGCACTATACGTTGATGCGTTTTCCATTGAATTCAAAAGTTGGTGGGGAATTTTGTGTCAAGCTGATTTTAAGTATTGCGATAGCATTTTCAGATTTCTTTGTGATGTTCATAATTATGCCCTTGTTCTTAATTGTAACTTTTATGTTCAATAGACGTCAAGGTAGCATTAAGAAAAGTATTTTGGCTTTTGTCTCAGGGGCAGTTATTGTATTAGGTTTTAAGGTCATTGAAAGTGCCTTAAAAAATGTAGATTTTTTTAATTCTTTTCTTAGCAATATCATTGTCTTTGAAAGGTATAGTTATATGCCCCAGCTTTTGACCACTACAGAAAATTTAAGCCTCATTTATTTTGGATTGGGCTTATTTTCAATAAGCTCTTACTGGATACTTCTGTTAGTATTTAACCTTAAATATCGTGAAATATTAACCTTTACCATCTTCTATTTAATGATGTTGATTGCCCAGAACCTTGGCGTTCCTTGGCTAGACAAAGATTTGTTTAACCAAGCGCTTACATTATTTGTTCCGGTTATGCTAGGCATCAATATTAGCATGTGCCAAATAATGCTTAAATCTATGAGTTCTAAAAGGGCGGTAATGGTGATGTACACATCCAGCATTTTAATAGTTGCTGTATTTACATGTTTTACGTCTTATTCACATAGCTTAAAATGGCAAAAGTTTCAAGAGGTAAACAGACTTAAAACGGATCTTTTAAAGGTCTATGATGAATTAGCGACTTCTCAAATGAACAATAATTATGCAGTTGTCAATGAGGGTTATGGGGTTCGGTTGAGTGGGCAAGAACATTTGTTTATTAATTATGACGACTTTCTTAAAGACTATGTGAAACGAGACTCTATTTACAAGGTCATCAAAGAAAATAAAGAATTGCTTTTAAAATATCCACAACTAGTGTTGCCAAAAAGTGTTTTCGTTTTTATTTCAGATACTACCAGGATTACTAACGAAGATTTTTTTTTAAAAACTTCCGGGCCTACCGCAATATCACTAGAAGTACAGATTAATCATTTAAGAAAGCGGGGCACTAAGATCAATATATTTTTTCAATCATCAAATTTAAAAGTGTATGAACTATCCAACACCAAAAACGGTAGTGATTTAAACAAAATGATTTTTGAATATGAGGCAGATTAAATCTATTATCCTTTTATTGTTATTTTTAGTTGTAGTTGTTTCTTGCCAAACAGGAGCTGCATTATTTTCGGACTTCACCCCCCTGGAAAAAAGTACGGAAGTCCCTTTGATAGTCGTATTAAAAGATGATATTAAAAACGTGAGACTTAAACCTTATCAGGAAATCATAAGTGCCTCAGAATATGCAAAACTTGCAGTTACACAGCTAAAAGCAAGTAGTTTCAATGCTGATGGCAAACTGCCTTCATCTGCACGATTACTGTGTATTGACGATACTTTTTCTTTGAATGAAACGGCAATAAATTCCGTTTATGCGTTTGTTGCCAAAGGAGGGACATTATTAATGACCCAATCAACTTTAGACGACAGAATGGCCTTTTTAATGGGCCTCTCACCAAGTTATAGGTTAAGTACCAATAAAACAGCTTTTGGTATTTCATTTATAGAAAATGTTCTTCCCAATTCTGCTGGTTTGGTAAAAATGGACAACGCTAAGCATTTTGGTTTTGACTTGGTTAATTTTTCAAGCAATATTAAGGTGTTGGCCACTGCAAAGAATGAACCTGATTACCCGGTATTGCTGTATAACAAAGTTGGCAAGGGTAAGGTAATATTGTTTAATTCGGACATAGGTTTTGACAAGAGTTTAAGGGGAATGGTTTTTTCCCAAATGTTAATGGGTTTGGAAGGTGTTCCTTATCCAGTTGCCAATGTGGCTAATATTCACCTCGATGATTTTCCGTCTCCTGTTTACAAAATTTATAAAGAACCCATAAAAACGCAGATGGGACTTAATACTTTAGATTTCGTGACCAAAATATGGTGGCCAGATATGCTAGCCTTGTCAGAAAAACACGGTATAAAGTATACCGCTTATACTGTATTTGATTACAACACCAATGTTGCCCCACCTTTTATATTTGACGAATGGGAGCAACATAGGATCACAAAAGATGGCTATGACCAAGAGATTAGCGGTTGGTTGGGTCGTGATGTGATTAATAAAGGCCATGAATTGGGATTTCATGGTTATAACCATGTGTCATTAATGAAAGATGAATGGGATAATCCAGATTATATGGTTACTGCTTTGGGAGCCGCCGTTAAAAAATGGCAAATATCAAAATTTGGAAAATTGCCTGCAGCTTATGTTCCGCCGTCCAATTATATAGATAGTACGGGACTGGCGAAATTACAAATGGGCATGCCAAATTTAAAATATGTTCAGAGCACTTATTTAGGAGATTTTAATGATGGTGCCAATCGTGAGTATGGTATAGAACCCTTAAACTCCCAATTTTTTGATATTCCCAGAATTTCAAGCGGTTATTTTTTCCCTCAAAAGGTTCGGTTTAATATCGCTTCAGTTTTTCTTCTCACAGGAATATGGAATCATTTTGTGCACCCAGACGATGTTTTTCAAATAAAGGACGGTACCAATGTGAGTACTGCTGGCAATTATGATTTAAGAAATATGAATAACATGCCATGGAGAACCTATAATGGTAAAAAAGGTCTTTTGACCACTTTTGATGAGGAATTGCAATCGTTTAAAGATAATTTCCCAATGACCCGGTTTTTAGGAGCTACAGAGGCTGCGGAAGAAATCGTAAAATGGCGTTACGCATATTATAGGCATATGGTAAGAGACGAACTTTATGTAGTCTCAAGCAATGATTATGAAGGACAGCCCGTTACTGAGAATTACTGGTTTGTATATGTTAGTGCTAAAAATGATAAAACAATAGAGGGCAACCTTTTAGAGGAGGTAATGTTCTACCACAAAATCAAATTTTTAGATGGCTATCTCTATCAAATTAAAACGGACAATGCATTTATTGCCTTGACCAATCTAAATTATGAGAATAAGCAGTCTGAAAATGTAGAAGTTGAAGCCGTATTAGCACAACGAACAAAATTCCAAGTAACTAAGTTTGAGCTTTTGCCATTTTTATTGAAGCTAGAAAAATTGGAGAGTGAGGGGAAAACGGGTCAAGCAATTGAATTGATCAAGAACAAATTGCATGAAGGGCTTAAGCTGCCAATTTCTGAATGGCTGACTTATGCAAAATTTTTATCTTGGGAAAATAGATTTGAAGAGTTTTGGGAGCAATTGAATGTTCAATATGAGCAAGAAACACATAAAGACCTTGCCCAAGTGGCACTTCTTGCTAAAGGTATTTATGGTATACCAAATGAAAGCATTGATGCAAAATGGATGAAAAATGCCATAGAGCAAAATCTTGGCGGTCTTGAACTACTTAGGGAATTTGTTCGAAATTATGATATGGAAGACAATCGTGAGGCTATTAAAAATGCTTGGCGCAAAATTATACAGTTAACAGATAGCGACGAAGACCGTTTAGGTCTGCTTAAATCTTTGTTGTACAATAAAGACCCAGACGTAGCATCTTCACTTGAAAATTTAAAACCCTGCGAAGAAGGTTTTGAACAGATTGCCGATGACATTGCTTGGTACTATGTGGATCAACATGACTATACTAGAGCATTTGAATGGTCAAAATGCAGTAAGAATATCGATAAAGAATTAAAAGAATACTGGTTCGTGAAATCTGTCTATTTTAAAGATTTGAAAGAAACGGATATTAAGGACTATTATACGTTGCTACTGCAGGTAAATGAAAAGGCCGCATTTAAAGAATTAAGCCTAGAGCCAATTTGCACCACTGAGCTATTGCCATTAGCAGGTAAAATTGCCGAACTTTTTGGTGATTTAGAAGAGTATAGAACCGCCATTGCTTGGTCTAAATGTGCTACAAATGTTGATGTAACTAAGTTAATGATCTGGTATTATGAGCTTAACCAATTTGTTAAGGTTCAGGAGATTTATGCTAATCACATGGCCATAAACCCAAATGACACAAAGGCCAAAGCCCAGATGGCGAGGCTTTATCTTTACATGGGAAAACTTGATAAAATGGCTCAACTGGTGTCAGAACTTGAGCCAAATGAACCTTTTAAGGAATTAAGAGGTCTTTTCAATACAACTATTAGGGGTGAAAACATCCGCTTAAAACGAAAAGTATTCTATCAGTACAATCATCTATTAAGTCAAAAAACAAAAGATGAAATCAAAGAGGAGTTGCGTTTGGAAATGGGGAATGACGTTTTTTTCAAGGCAAGCTCAATGAATGATCGCTTTGATCCAACTTTTTTAGAATTCTTAGGCGGCTATTCTATAAACGACAAAAAGGGAACCCTACATAATATTGCCGCAGTGCAAAGTTTTGCTTACCCCATAAATTTTATAGAAAGTGAAGCAGATAATCTTAAGATTGACCTTATTGGCCTTGAGTATAGCTACAAGCGTAAACTAACAGAACGTAATATGCTTTCGTTTTCTACAAGACTGGAAAGAGCGAATTCAAATAAGACCTATTTTCATGCAGGAGCCGCTTGGCAAATGGCAAATGAAAATAGTTTTTTATCAACTGAACTAAACTTTAGACCTGCCCAAACTGGACCGGCCTACGTACGAAATATCTATCAGACGCTTTTCACCGCTTACATTGAACTTGCCAGCAAGTCATTGATCAACCCAATTTTTACATTTGAAGCAAGTAATTTTTCAGATGATAATAGAAGCGCTACCTTGAACACTCGGATTGAGGTGAACCCCATTAAATCTGGTATATTTAAACTTGTGCCTTTGTTGGAAGTAGCTTATTCAGTTGCGACCACAGATTTAAGGGACGGTTTTCCTTATTGGATTGCAGATGACCGCCTTATTCAAGGAGGTGGTTTTGCTATTAGGTTAGGGAAGTCTGACGGAAATTTCTTTTTAGACTCTAGTGCTACCATATTTTTCGAAAACCAAAACCAGCCTTCTTTTGAAAGGTACTTGACCAGTTTGAATTTTAAATTGGCGAAATATTTTTCAATTTCAGCTGGTGCCGAGTTTTATACGATAGAGAGTTTTTTCTCCAACTCTTTTAATGTTGGGCTTAGGTATGATATGAAGCTTTCAAAATAATAAAGGAGTGTCTAATAAATACGGACTAATTTTTTAAGACGGCTTTGTTATTGATTTCTTTTATTTTTAATTCCATTTCTAACGGAGTTAGATAGTTTAAACTGGAGTGTATTCTTTTAGTGTTGTACTAGGTGATGTATTGTTTTACTTGGTCAAATAATTGCAAGTTAGACTTGAATGTAAAACGATACAACCATTCGTATTTAATGGTTTTAAAAAAGCTTTCTGCCACTGTATTATCCCAAAAATTACCCTTTCTATTCATAGATTGTGTCATTTTACTATTAAAGGAAAAAACGGCAGTCATTGTATTAGCTGCATATTGAACACCTCTATCTGAATGAAAAATAAAATCATTAGTAATAGTTCTTGTTCTTCAGGCATGGCTCCAAGCCTTTAGAACTGTATTCTCTACAGTCATATCTTCGCTTAGAGTCCAGCCTACTGCCAATACACTAGATTTTCTCGTTCTAACATTTTTTGTATTCTATAGCTTCCATAGATTTCTTTACTCTGTTCAAAAATCACTTTAATTTTTTCTTTTAAAAGCATTGCAGCAGTTTTATCTACTATTGTGTCTGTGTTTTAGGCCAATACATTATCATAACTATCTAGTTTAGCGTTTTGATACGCCTTGAGGAGGTCAATGTTTGCATTCAAATAAGGGCTTAATTGATTGT
>RCND010001503.1_pt1 | contig 13215 bp, 13 predicted proteins | sample 2041351 | NCBI WGS metagenome assembly RCND01 (sample SAMN09708230, study PRJNA481090) | Marine sediment metagenome, whole genome shotgun sequencing project. | biome: marine sediment; feature: ocean; material: sediment; isolation source: Sewage treatment plant 12B marine sediment (STP12B) ...
GTGTGCTTTTAAGCTGGTTCAGGATAAATAAGCCAGGCAACTTCAATCTACCCTAAGCTATATCAACATAATGCTTATACATTATGGGCTAAAGTAGCTATATTCATAGATACACCGAAATTAGCGTTTAGCTCTGCTAATTAACATAATTTCAGATATGGGCTACCAAGACCATATCGGTAACGAAATTATGTTAAAGCTAATTTCTATTAACAACACGATACTCTTTGCCCATAATGCGATATTATATTAAATAGATGTTCCAGGTTTCAAGTTACAGGTTGCAGGTCTGGCCTGGTTAACTTCACTAGAATCGAATATTTGATAAAGGCATTTACCATTAATCAGAATACTGCCTGCCAGCCTGAGGCTGGTTGATTTGTGGATTCGTTAATGTGTTGATTTGAATATCGAATATCGAACAAGGAATGTCCAATGCCGAAGTACTGGAGTAAAACACTAGAGTCTTGGGGAAATTGATCTGGAAGTCCATACAGCTAAGAGTTACAAGCTACAAGCTACGAGTTGAGTATAATCACACCATTTTGAAATCCACCCTTATATGTGATCATTTTGGCCTATTCTAACATTATGTTAAATAGAATTCAAGAGAAAGTACTTATCTGTTTGATATTAAGTATTATAGCTAGTATAAAATCCGATAATCTACTGATATTCAATTACTTTTATCTTTTTCCTTTTGTCTTTTATCTTGACCCAACCTTTAGCCCATAATTAGTCATTATATTAAATAGCCGCTCCCCTTCCCGAAATCTCGCAATATCTCCTTTTGACTTAATAATTTACAAAAGCATCTATTGCTCAATTGCCCATTCTCTCCCATTCTCGTTCTTCTTCCCCTACCCTTTTTGCCACCACACACAAGAGTATTTGCAAATTCGTACCTCAGTTTGCAATACACTTGTACGGCCATTAATCTTTTGCGAATAATAATTGAATGTCTTACTCAATCCGATGTTTCGATTATGTAGCAAAAGTATTATTTGTAGTAATATGGTATTCTCATTTAAGGGAATTACCCATAGTCATTTATTTCCAGAGAGGTTCGTTACTCCATCCATCGATAAATCCTAATGCGGCTTTATCGATATTCGGGTACTTAGTAAAAAGATTCTTGAATTTTATTGCAAGGTGGTTCGATTCATCAATAGTATCTGCCATATATTTCATACAGCAGATGTGTATGTATAACTTGTGATGCTCTGCAGGAGTTGGGACATTAACTAACCAATTATTTGGTGGGGCTTTTAGAAGCTTTGGTCGTCCTGGCAGATTTTTATTCCAAATCCTACCATGGTGTGCACAAATGTTTCGTATTTGAGCGATACTTTGAAGCCAACTCGGTAAGTATGTTTTATTTACAGTTCCAAAATCCTTGGCAATTTTATCTTTTGATTCTATAGAATTGATAAGATTACCATAAAGTTTTGAAATAGAGCCAAATGATTGCACATTCAGAGTTTTCCATGCAGGAGGTCTCCTAGTATCCAAGCTATACTTGGCATAATGTTCTTTGATAAATGTTTCCTTTGTATAAAATAGCTCTCTATCTATTGATTCTAAGTTCTTTGCATGTGCAATTGGACTCTTCGAGTATTTAACATTTTCAAACCACCAGGGATCAAGTTCATGGGATAAATAATATACCATTTTCGTTCTTAATGCAATCTCAATCTTTTCTATAATATCAAATAGCAACAATCTCAGCTCACGATCAAAATTATAGATTGATAAAACATTTTCGAAATTACTATTAGCCTTGAATAAATGCTTGATTTTGTCAGACTGCATTGACCACCAGTATCCTGATAGTCTGTAATATCCGACATTAATGAAATATTTCCGTGCTAGGTTTTTATCTTTTATCTCTAAACCACGCTTTTCAAGTTGTACGATTTGTTCTTCTATTGATAACGGTACTTTCTTGTAAATCAATTGCTTGTCAGTTTGATGTTAATTGAATATACAGGTATATAAAAGCAAAAGACCCGCCCTGGGACGCTGTTCTGATGGGTAGCGTGGCGAGTACTGTTAATACAAATATAGATCATTATCTATTGTTTAGCAAGTTTTTTATCAATTTTCATATAAGCTACATAAGCCTGGTGTCTTACGTTCAGCTGTATTGTGCCACTGTGTCCTCTGCAGTTTAAAACGAAGGATAACCCTATCCGCGTAGTTATTTATTGAATTATTCTAGCTTTTGTTTTGTTTGTCTATCATTCTATAGAATTCATGTCTATATGTATCACTTATTGGAATTAGTATCTCGCCAAATTTGATTCTATTCCGTTCAATATTTTCCATTTTATTTATAGCTACTATAAATGATTTATGTACTCTGACAAATTCTTCAGGTGGCAGTAATTCCTGAATTCCTTTAAAGCTTTGAAGAGTAAGTATAGCTTTGTCGGATGTAACTATTTTGAGATAATCTTTCATCCCTTCTATGTATAATATCATTTTCAATTCAATTCGTTCCAGACGATACTCTGTATTTACAAAAATTGAATCTTTTTGGTAACTACTTTTATCTTGTAACTGCCTAGCTCTGATTTCTGCTACATTATTAACAGATTTAACAAAGCGCTCAAAAGAATATGGTTTCAACAAGAAGTCATCTACCCTAAATTCGTAGCACTTAAGTGCATATTGATCGTATGCAGAAGTTATTATGACACTTGGACTTTGATTGATAGTTTCCAGAAATTGGATTCCGTTAAATCCTTTCATTTGTATATCAAGAAATATTAAATCAACTTGATTTTCTTTTAAATAGGATAACGCTTCTAAAGCACTATCAAATTCACATTGAAGGTCCAATAAAGGAAGCTGTTCAACGAAACGCAATAGCTTTTCTGTTGCTAATGGTTCATCTTCAATTATGATACATGTAAGCTTCATTTAGATCTATTGAGAATTCTACTTCGAAAATATACTTATCTTTTCTGATTTCAAATTTATGTGTATTTGGAAAAATAAGATCAAATCTTCTTTTTACAAGGTTAAGCCCCAATCCTTTGTGAGAATCAACAGAATTAAGATCTGGGTCATGCGGATTTGAAATCTTGAAAAATAGATTATGATCTTTCAACTTTAGAGTGAGTTGTATTCTATCATCATTACTATTAAATCTGCCATGCTTAAATGAATTCTCTACCAAAGGTAAGAATAACATTGGAGGTATTAATTCTTTTTGATTATCTAATTCCGTACTAACAAGTATCGGATCTTTGTGATTGATTCTAATCTTTTGAAGCGAAATATAGTTATTTAGAAAATTCAATTCTGATGCAATTTCAATCTTTTCTGTGTTGGAGTCATACAACATGTATCGCATTTCATCAGAAAGTTTTATTAACAGCTCAGATGCTTCTTTTGGATTATTATTTATTAGTGAATCTATATTATTTAGAGTATTAAAAAGAAAATGAGGGTTTACCTGAGATCGAAGCATGCTTAATTCGCTCTTCAAGTTTATCGTTTCAAGTTCTTTTCTTTTTCTTCTTTCATCAAAATATGATATCACAGTTTTGAAAACTAATGCTAATCCACCTTGTATGAGTACAACTGCAATAGAAATGGAGCTCTGATTAACTGAAATAGTTGTTAACCTTTCTACAAATGATAATTCTTCAGTATTAAGAGCTGGTAAAAATCCCCAAAACCATCTTTGCATTACTAATAGTGCAAAGACGAAAAATGACAGGCAGATATTTTTCCATCCTTGTTGTGTTTTTTTTAGGAGATTAAGAATTACAAAATAGAATACATAAAAAACAATTAAGAATTCAACTAAACCAATAGACATCTGCCAAATAATGACTTCTAGATCATAATTGAAAGATGGCATCATTTGCTCAATGTATTCTTTATTCTGGTTAAATAGAATTATTGGGGCTCCCCCAAAAGGGACAAACACAAATAGCCAAAGGGAAATATGCAATATAGCTTTATGTACTTTTTTCATAATGAAAGTCATCTACTGAAAACGGAGCCCCTAAATGATTCAGATTATGGACTAACTAGTTAATTTACCTCTCTATTATCTCCTTTTTCTTCTGTTCAATTTTTTTCTGTAAAAATACAACTTGCTTAGACATGTAGTTTTGGATAAATTCGTTCTGAATATCCGGTGATACCTTTAGAAATTTTTGACCGGAAGGCGATTGATAAAACTTTAAAAACTCATCAATATCTTTTTCGCTGAAATACTTATCATAAACCTCAGGATAAAATTCTGTAAAAGCTTTATTGCTAATTATTTTCATTTCAGCTACCATAAAAGTATATAATTCATCCTGTTGTTCTTGTGTTAAGTCTTGTGAACTCTGTTGCTTCATGAACTGCAACATATTGTCAAATGATTTATTTGTATTCTCCTCAGAGTTTACGATAGCAACAAACTTATTAATTTTCTCTTGCTTCGTTTGACTAAATAATTGTAAGCTTGCCAATAAAATTAACGAAATAAATAATGTCTTTTTCATAATTGTAAGTTTTAGTTTAAAAATGGATCCGATCATAAATTTATATCAGGAGATAATAATAAAAGAATGAAATGTACATACAGCCAAATCATATAGATAACTTACCTAAACATATCGATCTGTTTAATTTCTAAGTTTCAATGTTTAGCGGCAATGAGATAGTTGTAGCATTCTATCCGAATAAATAACTAATTCCACACCCATTTCACTCCTCTTCGTTCTGTAAAAAGAGTGTTCACCTTCTGCTTATCAGAAGGTTTATTGCCCTCCCTCCTATTATCTGAGTGCCCCTCAGACAGGGCAATACAAAAAGCCAGGGCACTGCCTTCAACCCTAAGCTATCTCAACATAATGCAATCCATTATGGGAAAAAGATGCCTAATACGGAGATTAGCCGAAATTTGTGTTTGGCGCAGCTAATTGGCATAATATCAGATATGGGCTGACAAGACCATATCGGCAGATATTATGTCAAAGCAAATTTCTATAGACCTTACAGATTCTCATTGCCCATAATGCGATATTATGCTAAATAGTTTCTAATGTTGAATGTTTAAGGTTTAAAGTTCAGGGTTAGATTTCTGAACCTTATTAGAATTGATTATTTGATTATGGCCTGAGTAATCTATCAGAATACTGTTGATTTGTGGATTCGTTAATTCGTTGATTTAAATATCGAATATCGAACAAGGAACTCCGATTGTTGAAGTATTGCCCTCTGGGTAACCTGGTTATAGATTACTGGAGTAATGGAATATTGGATTATTGGGTATAAGACCTCTATACACCTTTATATACAGAAAAATAGATAGTACTAACATTATGTTAAATAGAAACCATAATAATATCATTATATACCTGTTTATTAATATCTTAGGAGCTTGTAATAATTACATTTATCTGAATTACAACACTTTAACCTTTAACGTGAGCGAAGCGAATATATAACTATTAATGCGAGCCTGCGAGCAATTAATAGTTGCGCCAGCAACCTCCTTTGCCCATAATTAGTCATTATATTAAATAGCAACTCCCCTACCCGAAATCTCGCAATATCTCCTTTTGTTTCAATATAGTACAAAAGCATCTATTGCTCAATTGCCAATTCTCCCCAATTCTCGTTTTCTCTTTTCCCCTACCCTTTCTCGTCCCACGCACACAAGAGTATTTGCAAATTCGTTGCACTCAGTTTGCAATACACTTGTTCGCACTGCTAAAAAGTTCGGATTTGGATAGTATTATAGCAATATTTTTCATATTGTGTTGTACAACATATAAAATCGTTGTCACAAAACACGTAGTTATGACATGTATATATGAGTATGTACACTAAGTATTCAGAATAATAAGATTAAACTTAGCTGCATTATTGTTCGAAATATTTGTAAATGATTAACTAATAGAGAAATAGGCAGGAAGCTCCAGTCTATTAATTCTTTTACTTCCTGCCTTGCCCCCTAAAAAACTGAAAGGAGGTGCTGTTGAAACAAAGATAGAAATGAAATAATAATACAATCTATTTTTCTGATATTTTTAAATCGGTTGTGTGGGAGTTCAGTACATCTCTCAATACGCAAAATGTAAAAGAAGATATAAACATTTCTGTTGTAATATCTATTAAAAGTCTTTCAATATGATATCTATAGAAATATGATAGTTTGCAACGGATTAAATAACAAAAATTAGAATTTATGAAAAATCAAAAGAAATTATTGTTGGTAACATTGAGCGTTTTTCTCGCTTTCAATGTTCTGTTTTGCATCGAATCATTTGCAAAAAAAATTGAGGTCGGAATTTGTGATGCAAGACTTCCAGGTGAATGTCTTGACGATGAAGGTGTACCATTGCAAATTGGACAATGGGTTTATGGAGATGAATAACCAGGGGGTTAAACCTTTACAGTCGACCGAAAAACGGTCAACTGTATTTTTTCTATTTTAATTATTTTGAATCATCCATGAGTATTTAATCTGTAACTCACATCAATATGATAAGTTAAGTTTTGCGGTTACTTTTGGAAATTAGGGAGTGAAAAAAATATATGAAAAAATTAATATTATTATTTTTTGCAATCATCATCATAACTGGTTGTGGAAAAAGGATGGCAACAGATATTATTGAGGATATTACCTTTCTTGAATACCATGATATGAAGATAAATGAAGATTCAATTTACAGGCCTTCAGATGCAATTATGTACGAGGATAAGGTAATTCTTGTTGATGACATTGGAGGTAATTTATTAAAGGTAATAGATTTGTCACAAGGAGATATAATTAGTCAGTCATTTGTCAAAGGAAGAGGGCCTGAAGAGGTAGGTTATATTACATCTGTCAGCAAAGTTTTTGAAAAGAAAGACGAATTTTATATTGTTGATCCAAATAATAGGCGGGTTACTTTTTTTAATATTGATTCATTAATCGCAAACCGGAATCATTTTTTAAAAAAACAGGTAATTAATTCGATAGAATTACGCCCCTTTCATTTGCTGCAGTATTCTGATTCCAGCTATATTGCAATAGGAATAAATACTCTAAATGATAAAAGGCTGACCATTTTTAATGAATACTTGGAGCCAATCGCTTATTATCTCGATTATCCAATATCGAAAAAAGAAGACCCATCACTTAACAACCTTCTTCTTGGTGCTATTTTCCAATATGAAATAGCTATAAGGCCTGATGGTGAAAGAATGGTTAGCGTTCTTTACAGGAGCGATTATTTTGAAATAATTGATTTAATAAAGGATGAGCCTGAAACTATTTTTTCTGAATACTCTTATCTTCCCGAATATAGAATTATGGGAAGAAACCAACACGCTGTGCGTAGTGGATCAAAGCAGGGTTATCGTGGAGTTCAGGCAACGGATAAGTATATATTATTATTTTATTCTGAAAATCCGATAGATCTATTTACAGATAGAGTATTAGTTACCGACTGGGAAGGTAAGCCTGTAATGAAGTTTGGTCTGGAGCTACCTGTTAGACAAATTGTCAGAGATAGTGATCATAGATATTTATATGGCTTCTCAGCAGCAGAGATGGATGGTGGACATAACAGGTTATTAAGATACGAATTAACCGGATTGCAGTAAGAAAATCAGAGTCAGGAATCAGCTAATATTAGGGAGTTATCAGACATAGGGGTTTAAATCCACTCTGTTAAAAATAAGTAGATTCTTGTTATGGTTGCAATTAATTGATAAATAAACATTTACGTTAGATCTGCATGTATGAATCATAAGTATAGCAGGATTATAATTTGGGTTATAGTACTAAATATTGTAGTACTGACTATTTATATTGTAAATGTAAATCAAAAAAAGAAGTTCAATATTCCGGAGAATCTGGTGAACGTTAATATAGAAGGTGCTGATAGTTTATCAATCTACAGTGATATTCCAAAAGTGATTTTCTACCTTGACTTTGACTGTTCAAAATGTTTTATGAGTATTCATAATATCGATTCTTTGTATTATAGATTGTTAGAGAATGGAATAGAATTATTCATTGTTGCAGGTTGTGCAAAACTTGAAAATGTGAAAGTTTTATTGAATTATAATGACCTTAACCATCTTAAAGTATATTATGATAAAAGAAGAGAACTCCTTACAATGAATAAAATCCCCTCAGTCTCAAGTTTATTTACATTATTGTCAGAAGATAATACAATTTTATACCAAGGAAATTCATACACAAGCAATTCTGAATCAGAAAATGAATTTAACGAAGTACTTGAGGATTTTCTGAAAGAAGATTAATGAGTGCTCATCTCTCTAAACATGGTGTGTATGCTGAATATTCCGGAGTATAGTGGTTCTTCGTCAAATTTGGGGATGTTACCCTGTTTGAGACAAAATCACCTTTTTTCCTTAACAAAGCACTGTTATTATTCATGAATACTATTTTTTCCATATTGAAAATGTGGTATTAATCATTTGATAGTAATAATAATAATTTCTTATATCAAAATTATATCAATGCACATTTGGCTCATTTCTCTCGCCAAAAGAGCATTTCTCCATCTGCCGCTTAATCGAGTTACAATTTTGCCACTGCTCCTATTTTCTATCTACCTTTTAGAGTGGTAAGTCTCAGAAGAAAGTTTCCGGTCATAAACCCTAAGCTATTTCAACATAATGCATATACATTATGGGACTTTCCCGATACTGATTATCAATGCGTTATGCTTTTACGACATTCTGTCATATAAATAACGTCGATATCTAAGAGGGTTTTAGTGCGGCCTGATTGCCTATATATTTCAATAAATCAGTATTTTTTCGTATATTCAAGTATTCCTTAAAACTTCTTATTATGAAAAAGCACCGCAACATGGAAGGTGAAGAAGATTTGCTTGATAGCATTATCTTATTGCTTAAAAATTTCGATTATAACTGTAGTTATTGCAAACACTTTCATGAGGACCATATTAGTTGTGCGGCATTTCCCGACGTTATTCCCTCGCCTTATCTAACAGGCCAGGTCATACACAATAAAAAACGTTGGGGACAAAAGACTAATATTTTCTTTGAAAAGGCTGCATAAAAAGTGAATGTTTTCAACATGTTTCCAGTAATCTTCAATCGATTCCCTTATATATTTGTCTTACATGCTGTTCTCCAATTAGCCGACCACCGGGAGGCTTAATCCTCCTTGATTTACGATTGACGAATTTTGAACTATAATTTTTGAAGTAAAAAGGCCACGTGAAACTTGGCAGGCTTTTCGTTGTTAAGCTCCCCCGATCAGGATCACGAGCGTAGCGAGTAATCCTGATTGAATTACGATTGACGAATTTTGAATTATGGTTTTTGAATTGAAAAGGCCACGTGGAACGTGGCAGGCTTTTCTTTGGGCTGTTAACCTAACAGGAACGCGAACGAAGTGAGCAACCTGCCTCCGCTACAAAGTAAATATTATAAGCCTGTAATTCAGTGAGTTACGGGCGTATTTTTTTATTATTGGAAGCATGTTGAAAACATTACGACCAATTCCTGGCAATTTTGTAGCTTTGGGTAAGCCTGCATACTGCAGGCAGGCAAATTAATCCCTTACGCAACGGACAGAGAACGCAGACTCCTTGTAGCTATAGACATAGCCAACATCGCTGTAATCGGAACCCATGCCCCGTCCTCTGCCGGAACTGGTACTGAACTCTGTGGCAGTCCACCAGTACCCGTCGCCTCCATTGGCGTAGAATGCACCATCCTCGGTACGCATGCCACCTGGAAGCGCTGTAAAGCCAGTTTCGTTGGTTGCTCCGGTGTTTGAGCCTGACCAATGTGTAGTTCCAATTTCTTTTAACTTGCCCCCTGCTAAAGCAAAGTCTCCCAAGTAATCGACTAAAATTTCCCATTCGTCATTAGTTGGTACATGCCAGCCTGTGGGACATAATTTACCGGTGTTTACAGCGTGCCAGTTATACATAGCGCCGTAAGGCGTTTTATAAGTAGCAGCATCGTTTTTGTACCAACAATAAGCTTCAGTGGTCAAATCACGCCATTCAAATAAATCAGTAACTAAAGGTATATTCGTACCATCATTGTATTTTGTGGTTTTAAGGTTCTCAACCATCCATTCCTGTGTACCAATGATTACAGAGGTGTAATCATTACCATCAATGTCGGTTACAGTTATAATAACTGGGTCATCTTTTTCACAACTATTTGTAAGCACTAATCCTAAACCCATTACTATTAATGGTATAAGCCAAATTATGTTTTTTGTTTTCATGGGATAAATTTATTTGTGAAAAGAAAAAATATAGAGATGTGCAAATAAAGTTAGGTTAAACATTAATGCAAGTCAAATAAATGATACTTAACTTTGACTAGACAAGGTTTGACACAATAATAAAGCCTCCCTGATTACCAGGGAGGCTTTATTATCCACATCTTACTTCAAGTTTAAAGTCAGACCAGGATAAATATACACAAAATTATTTATTGATATCTTTATACATTAAAATCAGCTAATTATGAGAATCATATTTCTTTTAATAATCATTGTTTGTCAAAGCCTAATTGCAAATAGTCAAATCCCAACTGGATATTATTCAACTGCTGAAGGACTAACTGAAGACAATCTTAAAATAGCCCTCTACAATATCATTAAAGGACATACAGAGTACCCTTACACGAGCGATAATACAGATACTTGGGATATTCTAAAGGAGTCTGATAAGGATACAATCAATCCAGATAATGTAATCCTTTTCTATACTGGTTGGACAGTTGATGCTGCTCAAGAATATAACAGTGCCAGTGGTTGGAGTAGAGAGCATGTGTGGGCTAAGTCTAGAGGAGATTTCGGTACTACAATGGTTGCTGGTACTGATGCACACCATTTAAGACCAACTGATATAAGTGTTAACAGTGCTAGGAATAATAGGTGGTTTGATAACTGCACAGAACAGTACATTGATGGAGGAGTACCCACTGATAGTTATACTAGTAGTACAAGTTGGGTATGGCAACCTAGAGATGAAGTTAAAGGGGATGCTGCAAGAATGATATTCTATATAGCTACCAGGTATGAGGGGGAGAATGATGAACCAGATCTAGAGGTTATTGATTACTTACCAGCTGATCAGTATACAAATGACCCTATACATGCTAAGCTAAGTGCTTTATTACAATGGCATGAAGAGGATCCAGTTGATGATTATGAACGTAATAGAAATGAAGTGATATATGGTTACCAGGGGAATAGGAACCCCTATATTTATCATCCTGAGTATGTAAGTTTGATATGGGATAATACTAATGCTACAGATAAGATTGAGACTGAAAATGATATCAGGATCTATCCTAATCCAGCAAGAGACAGTGTTTACGCTACTAAGCCTGAAGGATATTCCGTTAGTATCTATTCAATGAACGGAGAATTACTAAAAGAGACAATGAGTTGTGCAATAAGTTTGGATAGCTTTGAATCTGGATGCTATATAATACAAATTAAGAACCTTTCTGGTAATTCAATATTAACTCAGAAGCTTATTGTTAAATAGGGTATATTGAATACCTATTATTGCAATTTACAGATTGCAATATATCTATATATAGGATATGACATTATGCAATTCGCAATGAATTACATGATTCTCCTGCACCAACTTCCCTGCTAATTTAAGTGCCAGAAATACAGCTATATACGCAACCTTCTATCATGGTTGTCGTACAATCTAGTATAAGGTATTATCATATACCTTACTAACATTTAACCATCTTTCCACCCAGGGAATTTGGGTACAACAATCCAATACATTTTATGAAAAAACTAGAAGATAGCTTTAGGCTTAATGGCCTATTATATACACTTATTAAAAGGAATGAATTTATTGCACTATACGGTATAGGTGGTGAATACACAGATAAGGTATTACACTATGAGGTAAGTATCATATATATCCGTAAAGATCAGTATGAGGAAAGGGAGAAAATAGCAGCTAACTCAGACTTCGGCATAGACAGATCCAGGAGCTTCAATAATGAGCAGAAAGCACTTGAATACTATGACGAGTTAACAGCCTTGTTAAGGAAGGAACGAAAACAACCTAAGGGGGTAGCAAAATCAACCTATGGGGTAGAACAAAATACTAAAGTGATACCTGAGTACCAATTAGCATAGTTAGTGTACGCCTTAGGTTAAATTAGGAATACAATCTAATTATAAGATTAAAGCTAATAAGAGGATAACAGCTACAACGTTAATAATTCCAAGAGTAAGACTAGCTATAGCAAAACCTCTTCCGCTAAATTTTTTAGGGTTCTTTTTGATCTTGGCTAGACTGATTGCTCCAAATACAATGGCAACAGTACCTAGAGGTATTCCGAAAATTAGTAATCCAACTATACCAGACACGAATCCAGCTAACCCCAGGCCTTCAATTTGAGGGCTAGAATCTTGATAATTATTTGTGCTTTTAAGTATTTTGGCCTCAGAAGAGGAGTGCTTTGGAATATAAGGGGATACAGATTTCACCTTTAAATAATTCGTCTCAGTTGCAAATGGTTGTGACTCAACATTCTCAATTACATTATCGTTGTATTCTGCCGATGGGGAAGGGGAATTTTGAATATTAATTTGAGGAGATTGAATAATGTTAGCAGTGTTTGACTCATCTGATAATTCATTCACTACATTATAAGTAATAGCTTCTATTACTTGATCCTGAGAAATAATTTGATTTGAATTATTCTTGGAATTCCTTCGATTTATCCTGGTATTTTTTTTCTTAGTTGGTCTTGAAGCAAAGATCTTATGGTTCCTTGGGACTCTTATCTCTTTCGTTTTAGGGGCTTGTGGTAGGTCTGGGCAAGGTAAAGCAGCATACTTGGTAGAGGTGCACGAAGTCATGATTAATGCTAAGACAACTGTTGGGACCAAGCTTCTAAACTTGTGATTTGAAGTTTTCATGTATTTGGTTGGTTGGTAAGGCAATAGTGACAGACGAAAGCAAGTTATGAAATTCTATAATTACCATCAATTAAAACTCACCCCATAATTAGGTTTCCCTTTCCATAACTTCTCAAACTCATTCCTCCTAAACCTATCAAGATCATATACATTCCTTACCTTATCAGTATCTAGTTGATTAAAGTAATTAGCTATAAACTGCCAATCAACCAGGTGATATACATACTTCCGTATACCTAACTTATTGCGCTTTCGAATTGCAATACATTTAGGGTTAAGGTACT
>RCND010001504.1_pt1 | contig 13211 bp, 7 predicted proteins | sample 2041351 | NCBI WGS metagenome assembly RCND01 (sample SAMN09708230, study PRJNA481090) | Marine sediment metagenome, whole genome shotgun sequencing project. | biome: marine sediment; feature: ocean; material: sediment; isolation source: Sewage treatment plant 12B marine sediment (STP12B) ...
CCTGTGGTATTGATCAAATGAAGGATCTTCTCCTTCACTGCAGGGTAGTTGCTTCCAAGGACAGTGGGTCCGCCCGCCTGTAAGAAATCAATGTGCCTGTTCCCGTCCTTGTCATATAAATATGCGCCTTCAGCCCGGTCGAAAACAATGGGAAAAGGATAGTTAAAAGCCAGGTTGTGCTGAACCCCACCGGGGATAAATTTTTTGGCCTGATCGATCACTGGTATTGAAGAAGCATATTTCTGCTCAAAAGCAGCCAGATATTTCTCCATTTCGGGACGGTGTATGGGGCGGATGGCTTGGGAAATCAGCTGGTCGATCTGAGAATATATCTCATTGGTATTGTGGTAGGTTCCAATGGCAAAACCGGTGTTATCTGGATTTTTCATGTTTGGGATTTTCACAATTCTCAAAATCATTTAAAATTTTCAACAAATGATGCAACGAAAGTAAGAATTAGATGGTCTTTTGCAAAGTATAATTTTTTATATTGCCACCCTTTATTTGGCAGTGGTAATAATTTTTAACCTGGATATTGAATCCAATTATTTTGTAAAGGCAGATATGAAAAGAGTGGAGAGTTGGATTGTTAAACTATTAGTATTTAATGTTTTAATATTAGCTTCTTGTAGCAATGGAAGCAAGGAGACTCAGGAAAAAAAGGAAAGCGCAGCTGGTTTTGTACGAGTGGATGGGAGGGTCTTCAGGGATGTTGAAAACCGGGAACTCATCCTGAACGGGATCAACCTGATCGTGAAGGATGCAGCCAGGGGCTATACCTGCGCCATACCCGAATCCGATTTTCTGAAAGTGAAGCAGTGGGGCTTTAATGTGATCCGGCTTGGTATTATCTGGGACGGACTGGAGCCTGAGCCAGGTGTCTACAATGAAGAAATGTTCCGATGCATTGATGAACGAATTCGTCTGGCTTCTGAGCAGGGTTACTACGTTATGCTAGATATGCACCAGGACCTTTATTCGGTGAAATATTCGGATGGAGCCCCTGAATGGGCCACATTGACCGATAAGCTAAGTCATCAGACAGGAGCGGTCTGGAGTGATGCCTATCTGATCAGTCCCGCAGTACAAACAGCTTTTGATCATTTCTGGAACAATACCCCGGCCTCCGATGGAATAGGCATACAGGACCATTATGCCGAACTGTGGAAGAAAATTGCAGAACGTTATGCAGACGAACCTGCGGTGATTGGCTATGATATCATGAATGAACCCTTCATCGGAACCCAGGCACAGGCGTTTTTCCCAACCATGGTGGAGGCTTATATGGGGATATATATGGAGGAGATTCAGGCAGCTGGTTTGCAAGCCGAGGAAGTGGCCGGGATGTGGAGTACGCCACAAGGTCGTGCTCAGGTGCTGGAGAATCTTATAGATACAGCCAAGTATTCCCAGGTGGTTTGCGCGGTTCAGGAAATGAACCAGGCCTTTGAATCCACCGTTCTAATGGATATGTATACCCGGGTGGCTTCAGCCATCAGGGAAGTAGACCAGAATCACATCCTTTTTGTTGAGCACAGCTATTTCTCAAATCCTGGAGTTCCAAGCGGTCTGAAACGTATCGTATATGCGGATGGGGCTTCAGAGATGAATATGGCTTATGCGCCCCATGGCTATGACCTCCTCGTCGATACAGAGGCATATAAGAATGCCAGCAAAGACAGGGTGGATTATCTTTTTAATCTTTGCCAGCAGACAGCCATTAAGCTGGACATGCCTATGCTTGTTGGTGAGTGGGGAGCTTTTCATGGCATGGATAGCAGTTATGTGTACCAGACCCGGTCCATCCTTGAGAAATTTGATGAATTTAAATGCGGACAAACCTTCTGGGCTCATTATAACGGGATAGAGGAACACCCATATTTTAATGAGCTGATTCGCCCTGCCCCCCTGGCAGTAGCAGGGGATATTCAATCCTATTCCTATGACCCCACAGAAGGAGTTTTTAGGTGCACATGGACCGAAAGAGTAGGAAATAAGCATGCTTCTGAATTCATTCTTCCCCGGGTACAGGCAATAAAAGACCTGGATATCAGCCTGAGTCCACGAACAACAGCTTATGAAATTGTTGAAAGAGAGAATGCCCCGGGGGTTTTGCTTGTCGTTGAAGCATCGGGCAAGGATAGCCAAAGGGAAGTGATAATTACTTTTTAATTCTATAATTTAAAACTCAAGACGAATGAAAACAATTAAAATCTTAATGTTGGTGGTGTTAGCCGTTTCATTTACCAGTGTGAATGCACAAAAAAAGGTGGATCCTGTTGGAACATGGGAATATAAGGCTGATCAGGCACCTTACGAATACAGCAGTGGCGATATTGTTGTGAGCAAAGAAGGAAAAGATCTGAAAGTGGAGATCGTACTGGGAGAATACTACAAGGTTAAGGGCAACGATGTTACTTATGAAAAGAATATGCTTTCTTTCAAAGTTTATATCGAATCAGAGTCGGTATCTATTGAAGCAAGCATGAAGAAAGATACTTTTGAAGGGAAAGCCTCCTATACGGACGGAACCATCCCGATTACAGGTACAAAGAAGAAATAGCAGAGCTATTATTGAAAGATCGGGAATGGGATTCCGGTCTTTCATTTATATATTGTGCATCTACCAGGAACGAATGGCAGACCATCCACGAAAACTACAACTATGAAAAAGGGACTTCTTCTTTTCCTGTGCTTTCTGTTTTTTATTGGTAAAGTCTATGCTCAGGACGAAATAAGCCTGAATATCAGAAGCTCAACTGTGCAGGAGGTATTTACCACCATCCAGAAGAAAACGGACTATCGCTTTTATTATGGAGAGGATCTGCCTGACCTGGACAAAGAAATCAGCCTTTCTGTTACAAATGTGACAATCGATTCGCTTCTCCTGGAACTGCAGGCACAAACGAAATTATCTTTTCGCTTTATTGATGCAAAACTTATCACCGTGATTCCCCAGGGGGTGGTTTTTACTCCTGTTACCATTCGGGGAAGGGTTACATCTCCTTCTGAACCTGAGGGGGTAATTGGTGTAAATGTAGTGGTGAAAGGAACCACACAGGGTGTTATTACAGGCCTGGACGGGAGTTATGAAATTCTGGTTCCGGACAAATATGCAGTGTTGCAGTTTTCCTTTATCGGCATGGAATCCATGGACCTTCCATTGAATGGAAAATTGGAAGGGGATCTTGAAATGAGGGAGGACATCCATGCATTGGAAGAGGTGGTGGTTACCGCCTTAAATCTGGAAAGGAACAAAAGTTCCCTTGGATATTCAATAAGCCAGGTCGGAGCTGATGAAATTAACCAGGCGAAAGAGAACAATCCTGTCAATTCGCTGGCCGGAAAGGTGGCCGGATTGTCGATTACTAAATCACCTACAGGGGTTGATGGCTCTTCCAGGGTGGTGCTAAGGGGAGTGGCATCCCTCCTGGGTAACAACCGTCCGCTGTTCGTTATTGATGGCATACCCATGGATGCTGGATATGGCGGGGGTGGCCGTTGGGGTGGTCAGGACGCTGGAGATGCTCTGGCCGACCTGAACCCGGAAGATATTGAATCCATGTCTGTGTTGAAAGGCGCAGGTGCAGCCGCTGCTTATGGCTCACGTGGTGCTAACGGAGTCATAATCGTTACCACGAAAAGCGGATATAAACGAAAAGGCATTGGGGTAGATTTTACTTCATCCTACAGTGTGGAAACACCCATGGTTACTCCCGAATTTCAAAATGACTACGCACAGGGAGCCTTTGGCCTTTATCCCAATATGACAGGAGCCAGGCTTGATCATCCATGGATCTGGAGCTACGGTCCCAAGATGGTCGGTCAAACGGAAAATGATTGGACTGGGAGCCCAACCAGTGTTGAGGCTCTTCCCAATCCTTATGACGCTTTTTTCAGGCAGGGGACCAATTTTACCAATAGCCTTTCCATGACCGGGGGGAACGATGAGGCAAGTTTTCGGATTTCCATCACTAATCAGGACTCCAAGGGCATTATACCAAATAACGAGATCTCGCGTCAGACTATTAATATGCGGGGAACTTCTAAATTGGGAAAAAAACTGAGTATTGATGGCAAAGTGACCTATATCAGGTCTTTGGGTAAGAATCGCCCTCACCTGGCGGAGAGCGGACTGAATATGGTACAGGCACTGAGCATTCTGCCCAGGAGTATTTCCCTGGAATCGCTGGAGAACAATACGGTGGATGTGGAGGGAAGCGAAATGAAATGGTCCCTGGACAATACCTTCAGCAATCCTTACTGGGTCCTTAATAATGTGGGCGATGAAGATGAAAAGCACCGTTTGCAGACCATGCTATCCCTCAACTGGGACATGGCAAAGGGTCTGAATCTGATGGTGCGTTCAGGCTTTGACTTTTATAATAAGAGGGGAAAATCCTGGGAGAACCCTGGAAGGCCCAGCATCAGCAGTGGACTTGGAAGTATGGGCCAGTCCATGTCCAACAATATGGAATGGAATACAGATGCCTTGCTCACCTATTCTACCAAGTGGAAGGATTTCAGCTTTAATCTGAGTGCAGGTGGCAATTACCGGTATAATGAAGGGGTCTGGATAAGCCAGTGGGGATCTTCCATGCGAATTCCGGAATTCTATCACATCTCTAACTTCGCCAATTATGGAACCGGAGAGGGATATGTCGAGAAGTCTGTGTACTCTGCCTATGGCCTGGGAACAATTTTCTACAAGAATTTTCTCTACCTGGATGTGACCGCACGAAACGACTGGTCCTCCACCTTGCCCCTGGAGAATAACTCTTATTTTTATCACTCGGAAAACCTGAGTTTTCTTTTTTCCAAAGCCTTTGGTTGGGGGAATAAAATTTTTACCACAGGTAGCCTGAGGGCTTCCTATGCTAAGGTGGGTAACGATACCGGACCCTACCAGATTGATCAATACTATTCTCTGGTGCAAACCCAGTTGCCATGGCCTATGGCCGGGATCGGGGGACAGCTGCCGCAATTCGACTTACAACCCGAAGAGACCCAGTCCTGGGAAGTGGGTACCAACCTGGCTTTCCTGAATAAACGTCTGGTATTGGATGCCACTTACTACTACAGCCTTTCTGACAAGCAGATAATGAATGTTGCCCTGCCTTCATCTTCGGGCTATGGTTCGAAGAAAATGAATGCGGGTGAAATACAAAACACAGGATGGGAGTTTCAGTTAACAGTTACTCCTGTTAATACTCCTAAGGGTTTTAGCTGGGATTTGGGGATCACCTGGTGGAAGAATAATTCCATGGTTCTGAAGCTTTATGAAGATTTAGATTTTCTGCTGCTTGCAAGCGAATTCCATATGACCATTGAAGCACATGTGGACCAGCCTTACGGGCAATTTTATTTCATTGATTACAAACGTGATGCTTTCGGCAACAAGTTGATTGATCAGAATGGTTATGCCCAGAGCGGGGAACGCAAAGCCATGGGTGATATCAATCCTGACTGGAATGCCGGTATTACCAATACCTTCAGATACAAAGGATTCAGCCTGAGTATGCTCATAGACATGCAAAAAGGGGGAGACATCTATTCATGGGGAAATTCCTACCGTGGACTCTTTGGAACCAGTAAGGATACGGAAGAAGGAAGAGCGGAATGGCTGGAGGGTACAGGCGGATATGTGGAAGATGGAATAATTGAAACATCGGGACAGCCCAATGACATAGGGGTGGATCCCACCTACCGCTGGTACAACCTCTTTAACAAGAAGATCGGTACCGAGTGGTTGATTGATGCCAGCAACGTCCGGATGAGGGAAGTTGTACTGGCTTATAACCTGCCAGTAAAATGGCTGAGCAAAACTCCCCTGGCCGGTGTGAACCTTTCGTTGGTGGGCAGGAATTTGTTTTTTATTTACAGGACATCAAAGCATTTTGATCCTGAATCTGGTTTTAACAGTGGAAATACAGGGAATGGCATCGAGCATATGTCTCTGCCATCCACCACCAGCTATGGTGTGAATTTAAGGGTTAACTTCTAAGGCTTAGCTTATGTCAGCAATTGTGAAACAGATCAACAAGCATACGGTGGGGATTTCCTTAATCCTTCTTTTCTTACTGGGAATAATGGTTTCCTGTGATGAGAAATTTGAGGAAATCAATACCAATCCGAATGCACTTACGGAGATTGACCCTGAATACCTCTTTTCAAATGGGACCTATCAGACCCTGAGGGGAACATGCAATACCAGCATTCAGTTTCCTTTTGGCTCCCAGTATGGACATATTTATGTAGGGAGGAATAATGCCCTATTTATTGACCGTTACTATGATTATTTTGAAGACAGCGAGTACCAGTCCAACTTCAATAATTTTTATTTCGGGCCCATCAGACTCCTGGAGGATTGCATGCAACTTACCATGCCCGGGGGTGAGGCGGAGAACGAGGTAAGGTTTGCCCTTGCAAAAATGATGGCCATCGTAAACTATGCTCGCCTTGCCGATAGTTATGGAAGCATTCCCTATGTGGAAGGAGGAAAGGGGCAGACAGGCCTTGTTACTCCATCCTATGATCCGGTGGAGCTTATCTACACCACCATGCTGGAGGAGCTAGATGAGATTGTAAAGATAGTGTCTGCAGCCAGTCCGGACCAGGCCTTTCCAGGAGCCGATCCCCTGTACGACAATGACCTGGAGCAGTGGACAAGGTTTGCCAACTCATTCCGGCTGCGACTGGCTATGAGGGCCCGTTTTGCAGATCCGGATTTGGCTGAGCCCGTCATACTTGAGTGTTTGCAAGGTCCTCTGCTGGAGGAAAATTCCCAAAATGCCTGGTATGAAAATATCGACAGCGAGGTCAAAGAATTTAGCAATCCCATATTTAATCACTATGATTACTGGCAGTGGGGCATAAGTGAATTTTTTGTTGAATCCTTAAAAGCTATTGAGGACCCCAGGTTGGGAGTATTTGTAAAGCCCAATATCAATGGTGAGTATATCGGGATCCCCAATGGTCTGGAAGATGCAAAACTGGCTGAGTGGGGTGATTGGAGTGAGGTTTCAGCACCATCTGATACCTTGGTGGGCAGGGCTGCCCCAATTTATCAAATGGCTGCTGCCGAAATCTGGTTCCTGCGCGCTGAAGCGGCCCTGTACGGGATCAGCAGTGAGGATGCCAATCTGCTTTACCAGACCGGTCTTCGCAAAAGTCTGGAACAGTGGACAGTGAACCCTGATACCATCGATTCCTACCTGGCTGACAATGCCGCTGCCACCCTTAGCGGATCGCAGGAAGAGCAATTTGAGCAGATCGGAACCCAATTGTGGATTTCTTTCATGTCCAACGAGGTAGAAGGCTGGTCCAGTATCAGGAGAACGGGTTACCCCAGAATAGCTAAGAGGTTAGCTCCTGATTATTCTCTTGGTGTGAGCGATGGCGAATTGCCGAAGCGCTTGAAATACCCGGTTACAGAAACGAATATCAATAAGAATAATAATATGAAGGCGGTTGAGGAACAGGGCCCCGACCTTATTACCACCCCGTTGTGGTGGGACGTAAGAGATAAATAACACTGCAATTATTAACCAATATAAATTTAAATTTCGAATTATGAAAACAACTATTTTTTCATGGATGACCATTGCATTGACAGCTGTATTGCTGATTTCATGTAGCGAAGATCCTGCACCCCCGGTGGTGGAAATCTTCTTTGAAGCAGATGCTTCGGATCCCTACACCATCAATTTCACTACTGTTAGTCAAAATGCCACCAGTTTTGCCTGGGATTTTGGAGACGATGGAGTAGGCACGGGTGCTGAAGTTTCCCATACCTATGCCATGTCTGGTGATTATACAGCTACTGTCACGGCAAGCGGTGAAGGTGGAGATGCCACTGCCACCAAATCCGTCACTATTTCTGCCAACATGGCGGAATTGATTTCTGGTGGACCAAATGCCACTGACGGAAAGACCTGGAAGCTAAGCCGTACAGCTACTCCCGGTGTGGACGGAGCTGGTAGTGTAAATGAAGATTTCATTGCGGACCTGATGCCTGGTACCGACAATCAACTTGATCTGCTGGGTCTGGGTGCAGAGTATGACAATTTGTTTACTTTCTACCACGATGGCTCTTATGAGATCGACAATGTGGATGGCAACAATCTGGCTGGCTGGATTTATGCTGCCATGAACATTGCCCAGGAAGATTGGGTGATCATGACCGATATAGGACTCTTTTCTGTGAAAAGTACTCCTCCGTCCTCTGCCACCTGGGGTTTGACTGAAGATACCGATCTCGTGGTAGATGCTGTGGACGAAGTTGAGGGAGGAGACCCCATTGCAAAGACAGTGACCTTTGCAGATGCTGACTACATTACCTTTGGTGGTGGTGGATTCCTGGCTTCGCAGGACCTGAATGTCTATGCCATCGTCAGAGAGGTGAGCAGCACACGCCTGGTCGCAACTGTTTTCATGCATAGTGTAATGGATGCAGCAACCGTACCTTCGCATATGCTAACTCTTTCTTTCGACGCTCAATAATCGGGATGAAAATATAGGGTTTTATCCCCTACAATAAAAAGACCGGGGAAAGACATTCCCGGTCTTTTTATTTCATAATCCTGGTATAAAATTGTAAATCGTAACTATGAAGAGATTAAAGTTCGATGTAAGAGCCTCTATCAATTTCCTGGTTCTGCTTATTCTTCTTGCCCTGCTTGGGTCCTGTGGAGGTAAGAGCAGCAGGGAGGTCCTTCCAATCCACGAAACCTATGAAGAAACCTGGGAATCCCTTGCCCGTGTAAATGAAGAACCTGAGTGGTTTAAAGATGCCAAGTTTGGGATCTATTTTCACTGGGGAGTCTATTCTGTTCCTGCCTTTGGGAGCGAATGGTACCCCAGGATGATGCATGTGGAGGGCCTGGGTACCTACGAACATCACCTTGAAAAGTACGGTCATCCCTCCCAATTTGGCTACCACGATTTTGTTCCCATGTTCAGGGCAGAATATTTTAATGCGGATGATTGGGCAGATCTCTTTGTGAAGGCGGGAGCACGCTTTGCGGGTCCTGTGGCTGAGCATCATGATGGATTTTCCATGTGGGATAGCGAAGCCACTCCCTGGAACAGCATGGACAAAGGTCCCCAACGAGATGTGACCGGTGAGCTTGAAAAAGCCATTAAGGACCGAGGCTTAAAATTTATCACCACCTTTCACCATGCCCGGCACCTGCAACGCTATAAAGGAAAGGAAGAGGAGGTGCTTACCCGCGAAAAGAACATCCACTACCAGTTTCGGAAGAGTCACTATCCCCTCTATCCGGGAATGCCTCCAACCCTGGATGATCCGGAACTTAATTACCTCTATGGGAATATTCCCGAGGCCATATGGCTTGAAGAACTTTGGTTTGCAAAGCTGGCGGAGGTAGTGGACAAATATAGTCCCGATCTTATCTATTTCGACTCCTGGCTGAACTACATCCCCGATTCCATGCGATTAAAGTTTTGCGCCTATTACCTCAACCATGCCATTGAACAGGAGAAAGAGGTGGTCATAATACGCAAACAGGAAGATTTGCCCCTGGAAAGCAGCGTGGATGACCTGGAAAAGTTTAGAAAAAACCACCTGGCTGAGAAGGTCTGGATGACCGATGAGACCATTAGCAATGGGAGCTGGTGTTATACAGAAGGTATGCAAATTAAACCTGCAGCCGAGCATCTGCACGTTCTCATCGATATAGTGAGTAAAAACGGTATTCTTCTACTGAATATCTCTCCCAAAGCAGACGGAACCATTCCGGATGACCAGCGGAAGGTTCTCCTGGAGATAGGAACCTGGCTGGATAACTATGGAGAGGCCATCTATGGAACCAGACCATGGTATACCTTTGGAGAGGGACCCACCGGGGAACCGGAGAATCAGAATCCGGGAGCGTTTCAGGGAATCAGTTACACGGCCAACGATATCCGGTATACTACTTCTGGTTCAAGCATCTATGCCATTCTGCTGGGTAAGCCGATTGCTGGAGAAGAAGTTTTTCTAAGGGCATTTTCAGCTCAGAATAATGAAAATGATATCACCATACAAAGAATTACCATACCCGGTAGCAGTGAGGATTTGAAATGGAGCAAAACCGAGGATGGACTAAGCATTCAAATCCCAAATAGTGGTCTGGATGAAATGGCTACAGTTCTGAAGATAGAAACAGCTGACTAAACCTTATAAATATGAATCACTTTGCCTTCTTTAGGTTATTACTGCTTGTAGGAGCAGCCCTGTCACTATGTTTAGAACTAATGGCCCAGACTACCTTCCCTGGAGACCAGGTGGAGATGCTGAAGTCTTATGATTCGGACCACCTTCTGCAAATTGCCCTTCCGCTTGGAGGGATTGGTACAGGAACAGTATCCCTGGGGGGAAGAGGCGAACTAAGGGATTGGGAGATCATGAATGTTCCGGGGAAGGGCTACTCTACGGTGGTGAAGGGAAATGACGCTCCTTTTTTTGCCATTTATACGCGGGATGATAAGGGCAATACTAAAACCAAGGCTTTGCTAGGTCCGCTCCATGATTCGGAGTACCAGGATAAGGAGGGCAGAAGTGTGAACAATCATGGTTTGCCCCGGTTCAGGAATGCCACCTTTTCATCTACCTATCCATTCGGACTGGTTAGATTATGGGATGTTCAGATGCCTGTAAAAGTCCGATTAGTGGGATATAATCCATTGGTTCCCGGAGATGCAGATGCCTCAGGGATACCTATCGCCATATTGCAGTATGAAGTTGAAAATACGACATCTGGGGATCTGACAGTCTCTATCGCAGGAAGCATGCGCAATTTCATAGGGAAAGACGGCCGTGAGTTAAAGTTGGACTGGAAAGGGGACGAGGTACCCCAGGGGGCTTCAGATAACAGGAATGTATACAAAGAGAATAGTGCCGTGAGGGGTATATACATGTACTCCAAAGGAGTGGACAAGAGTCATCCAGCCTGGGGCACCATCGCACTCACCACCCCACAGGGAGAAGGCTCAAAGATTAGCTACCGTACCAGCTCCATTCTAAATACCTGGTCACATGGCCTGCTCGATTTCTGGGATGATTTCAGTACTGACGGAATCCTGATCGAGAAAAGTGTACTTGCAGATGAGGATCCTATGGCTTCCCTGGCTGTTAGTAAAACTCTACATGCAGGTGAAAAGCAAGTATTTACCTTCTACCTTACATGGCACTTCCCCAACCGACAGACCTGGGGCGGCTGGAGCTCTGCTGCCTCCACTCGTGTTGGGAACTATTATACCACACGCTACATAAATGCGTGGGATGTTATTGATAAAGAGGCAAGCCAAATTCCCGGGCTCACTGCTAAAACGCTCTCTTTTGTAAACGCCATGATGCAGAGCACCTATCCTGATGTGGTTAAAGAGGCTGCCATGTTTAATCTGAGCACTCTGAGATCCCAGACCGTGTTCCGTACTGAAGATGGCAAGATGTTCGGATGGGAAGGGGTCATGGACCGCTTCGGATCCTGCTATGGCTCCTGTACCCATGTCTGGAATTACGAAAATGCTACGGCCTTCCTTTTTAATGACCTGGCCATGAGTATGCGTGAGGTTGAGTTTGCTTTTGCCACCCACGAAACAGGCCTGATGAGTTTCCGGGTGAACCTGCCCCTTGAATATGCAAAGAACTCTCCAATTGCAGCAGCAGACGGGCAGATGGGTAGCATTATGAAATTTTACAGGGAGTGGCAGCTATCCGGAGACCAGGCTTTCCTGGAGCGACATTGGGGAAAGGTGAAATCGGCACTGGCTTTTGCGTGGATCAAAGGTGGCTGGGATGCCGATCAGGATGGGATGATGGAAGGCGTACAGCACAATACCATGGATATCGAGTACTTTGGTCCCAATCCCCAGATGCAATTCTGGTATTTGGGAGCCCTTCGTGCGGCTGAGAAGATGGCAGAGGCCATGGATGATCTCTCTTTCGCCGAGAGCTGCAGGAAGCTCTACACCCAGGGCAGCGAGCTGACCGATAGCTTGATCTTCAATGGAGAGTATTACTTCCAGAAGCTGGTACCTGTGAAATCTAGAAAAGACATTGCATGGGGACTAATGGCCAGTATGGGAAGTGAAGACCTGGAGAAGCCTGATTATCAGCTAATGAATGGATGCCTTGTGGATCAACTGGTGGGACAGTATATGGCCCATGTACTAGGACTGGGGTACCTTGCAGATACAGCACACATCAGATCCTCCTACCGAAGTATTCTGGCTTATAACCATAGGGAGGATTTGTCTGACCATTTCAACAACATGCGCTCTTATGCCATGGGAAATGAAAAGGCCCTTCTGATGGCCAGTTGGCCGCATGGAGGACGACCCGAAATCCCCTTTCCATACTGGTCCGAGGTGATGACCGGGTTTGAATATGCTGCGGGTATTGGAATGCTCTATGAGGGCATGGAAAAGGAGGGGCTTGAAGTGATGAGAAACATTAGAGAGAGATACAATGGCAGCAAGCGAAATCCATATGATGAAGCGGAGTGCGGGCACCATTATGCCAGGGCCATGGCTTCGTGGAGTTCAGTGCTTGCTATGAGCGATTTTCGTTATTCCGGTGTGGATAAATACATCCACTTTACTGAGCGGCCGGGACGCTATTTCTGGTCCAATGGTTCAGCCTGGGGAGAATGTGAGATAAAAGGGCTTGAGGGAGAGCTAAGTATTGATTTCTCCGTTTTACATGGGCGGGTCGAGCTGAGTAGTTTCCAGATCGGAAATAAGGACGAGAAAAAATTTGATACCCTGGTAGAACTGGAGGAAAATGACCACATTCAATTGAGTTTTTAAAGGAACTATGTGCTACATTTGGAAGAGACAACACAAAACCCGGCACCATGAAAAAACATTTAATTGCTTTATCCGCAATGGTCTTATTTATACAGACCGGATTGCTGGCTCAGAATTTTGATGGCCTCGACAACAATCTCTCTAATCTCTTTATGATATCCGATGCCAAAACCAGGAGTATCTCACCAGAGAATTTTACCGGCGAGAAGGGCAAAGGGGGAATGGCAAAACTGGGGGAGGGTGCTGCCTCCCACGAAGCCCGGGAGCTGGGGCAGGGTTATAAGGTGAGCCCCTATATCATTATTGAACCTGGAGAGGTCTTTACACTGGCAGAGATTGAAGGATCGGGCAGCATTCAGCACATCTGGATGACACCCACCGGCAATTGGCGCTTCTAT
>RCND010001507.1_pt1 | contig 13184 bp, 9 predicted proteins | sample 2041351 | NCBI WGS metagenome assembly RCND01 (sample SAMN09708230, study PRJNA481090) | Marine sediment metagenome, whole genome shotgun sequencing project. | biome: marine sediment; feature: ocean; material: sediment; isolation source: Sewage treatment plant 12B marine sediment (STP12B) ...
CCGATGATCCGGGAGAGCAGGAAAAAAGAGGCTCCGGTTTTGTACGAGGATCTGCCAAAACGCTCCTCCAGGTAACTGTAGATACTGGTTAACTGCAATCTATAATACAGTGGCATCAACAAATTGGCAATCACCGCATAACCAAACAGGTAACCCAGAACCATTTGCATATAAGAGAACTGGCTGTCGGCCACCCAACCTGGAACGGAGATAAAAGTAACTCCTGAAAGCGATGCCCCAATCATTCCGAAGGCCACCACATACCAGGGCGATTTGCGTTCACCCAGGAAAAAAGCTTCATTTCCGGCTTTACGACCCGTGAACCAGGAGATGACCAGCAGAAGCAGGAAGTAGGCCAGGATAATGGATATGATCAGTGTTGCCGACAAAGGGTATGAGGTATCAAAGGTTTCTCAGTGTGGCAAAAGTGAATAAAATCGCACGAAGATGAAAATTATAAGTGCTATTTTTGATCCCACATGCATAGCTATTCATCAAAACTACTGGAAGAAGCTGTAGAGGAATTCGCTACACTTCCCGGGATCGGAAGGAAAACGGCCCTCCGGCTGGTCCTGCACCTGCTCAAACAGGAAGACAGGGAGGTGGATCATTTCGGTCAAACCATCCTGCGCATGAAAAAAGAGATTGTCACATGCAAAGTGTGCCACAATATTTCTGATAGTGAGCTTTGTCACATTTGCACGGACCCGTACCGCGACAAAGAGACTGTCTGCGTGGTGGAATCGATACGTGATGTGATGTCCATTGAAAACACACAACAGTTTTCCGGGACCTACCACGTGCTGGGAGGGATCATCTCCCCCATGGATGGTATTGGTCCGGCCGACCTCACGCTTGAATCACTGGAGATGAAGGTGAAGACAGGAGAATGTAAGGAGGTAATATTGGCTCTCAGCACTACCATGGAAGGTGATACCACCAATTTCTATATTTACAGAAGACTCCATGATTATCCGGTAATTATCACCACGCTGGCCCGGGGTGTGGCCATTGGAGACGACCTGGAATATGCGGATGAGGTGACCCTGGGACGCTCCCTGCTGAACCGGACCTCCTTTGAGGAAACTTTTAAAAACAGCAAGCATGGAACTTAAGAAGAATAAATATACCATTGCTGGTCTTCCGGTCATCGACCTGGCCCGCAAGCATGGCTCGCCCCTCTACATCTATGACACTGCTGTTATGATAAGGCAATATGAGCGGATCACCGGTGCTTTTTCCCATACCAGGGTAAAGATCAACTACGCCTGTAAGGCGCTGACCAATATCAACGTACTAAAGCTTTTTAAAGGATTGGGTTCGGGCCTGGATGCAGTATCTGTGCAGGAGGTTGAGCTGGGCCTCAAAGCGGGATTCGCCCCACAGGACATCCTCTACACACCCAACTGTGTCTCCATCGAGGAGATCGATGAGGCGGTTGAACTTGGTGTGCGGATCAATATCGACAACATAGCCATTCTGGAGGAATTCGGGCACAAATATGGGAGAGATGTTCCTGTATGCATCCGCATCAATCCACATGTACTGGGTGGCGGCAATAATAAGATCTCCACAGGTCATATCGATTCAAAATTCGGAATCTCCATCTACCAGATGCCGCATGTGCATCGTATCGTGGATACCAATCAAATGAAAGTGGAGGGGATCCATATGCATACCGGATCGGATATCCTCGACATGGAAACCTTCCTGCGTGCCTCAGAGATCATGTTCGAAACAGCCAAAGAGTTTAAGGAGCTGGATTATGTGGACTTTGGCAGCGGATTCAAGGTCCCCTACAAGGCCGACGATGTGGCTACCGACGTGGAGGCCCTGGGTAAAGAGCTCTCTCTTAGGTTCAACCAGTTTTGCGATGCCTATGGAAAAGAACTGACCCTGGTTTTTGAACCGGGGAAGTTCCTGGTGAGTGAAGCGGGCTATTTTGTGGCCAGGGTTAATGTGATCAAGCAGACCACTTCCACCGTTTTTGCCGGACTCGACACGGGAATGAACCACTTTATCAGGCCCATGTTCTATGATTCCTATCATGAAATTGTCAATGTGAGCAAACCAGGAGGAAAAACCCGTATCTATACGGTGGTAGGGTATATCTGTGAGACCGATACTTTTGGCTGGAACCGCAAGATAAGCGAGGCGGGGGAGGGAGACTACCTGCTCTTCAAAAATGCTGGAGCCTACTGCTATGCCATGTCGTCCAACTACAACTCCAGGTTCCGTCCCGCCGAAGTGCTGGTGCACAATGGCAAGGACCACCTGATCAGGAGAAGGGAGAATATGGAGGATCTGCTCCGCAACCAGCTGGAACTCGATAGCCTGTAACACACTAAGCATTGTTCACGTATCGTTATCCAATAAGTAATAGCAATAACAATTAACCCTTAACCACTAACTGCGAGCGCAGCGAGCAAGCATGGATCTATCCATCATCATAGTCAACTACAATGTCAGGTATTTCCTGGAACAGTGCCTGCACGCTGTGCAACAGGGCATTGTCAAGTTGAATGAGGAGGGCTACGATGCGGAAATAAGCGTGGTGGATAACAATTCGGTGGATGGATCTGTGGCTGAAGTACGCCAGAAATTCCCCGGTGTTAAGTTAATTGAAAACAGGGAAAATGTAGGTTTCTCGAAAGCCAATAATCAGGCCATCGCCCAATCGACGGGCCGTTATGTTCTCCTGCTGAATCCCGACACCGTGGTGGAGGAGGACACCTTCCTGCTTTGTGTTGATTTCATGGATTCACACCCCGATGCAGGGGCCATGGGGGTTAAGATGATTGATGGAAAAGGCTTATATCTTCCCGAATCAAAACGTGCGCTTCCCACACCTGAGGTCTCCTTTTATAAAATGTTCGGGCTCGCATCTCTCTTTCCAAGGTCAAAGCGATTTGGGAAATACTACCTGGGTCATCTGGACAAGGACAGCACCCATCCTGTAGATGTACTGGCAGGTGCGTTTATGTTTTTACGAAAGGAGACCCTGGAAAAGACCGGCTACCTGGACGAAAGCTTCTTCATGTACGGAGAGGATATCGATCTCTCTTACAGAATCACCAAGGCAGGGTACCTCAACTATTACTTTCCTCACAGCACAATCATTCATTACAAAGGAGAGAGTACCAAAAAAGGAACCCTCAATTATGTAAAGATTTTTTACCAGGCGATGATAATCTTTGCCGCTAAGCATTTTAGTTCAAGGAAGGCCCGTGTATTCAGCATTCTGATCAATATTGCCATCTATTTCCGGGCAGCACTCTCCCTGGTAAGGCGCTTTGTTAGTCGCATCTACAAGCCTTTGCTGGATGGACTCATCATCTTCCTGGGCTACCTGTTTGTTCTCCCCTTCTGGGAACAGATCAGGTTCGATACGGTGGGTTACTACCCGCCCCATTTTCTCAGGATGGTGGTGCCAGCCTACATTCTCATCTGGCTGCTTTCCCTGTACTACAGCGGAGTGTATGATAAACCGATGCGCATTTTATCCTTTTTGAAAGGGCATCTGGCGGGCACACTGCTTATTCTGGTCATATACGCCCTGCTGCCCATGGAGTGGAGGTACTCACGGGCATTGATCTTCCTTGGTTCGCTATGGGCCGTTGTTGGCACACTGGCTCTGAGACTGGTTCTTCACCTGGCAGGAGTCGCCGACTATCAAATCGATCTGAACAGGCAGAAACGGATGGTGATCGTGGGTATGGAGGAAGAAGCACGCCGTGTAAGCGGCCTTTTGAGAGAGACACAGGCACGGCCCGAGATCATAGGTTTCGTTTCCCCATCATCGGAGATTCCTTACGGAGAGGAGAATCCTGACTATGTAGGATATATAGACCAGATCGATGAGATTGCAGCCATCCACCGTTTGGATGAAATTGTATTTTGTTCCAAGGATCTAAGCTCAACACGGATCATCAAGATCATGACACAGCTCATAGGAAGTTCCGTGGATTTCAAGATCGCTCCTCCTGAAAGTCTTTCGGTCATCGGTAGTAACTCCATCAATACCTCGGGCGACCTCTACACCATTCACTTCAATTCCATTGGAAAGGAGTCAAATCGCCGCAACAAAAGGCTGTTTGACGTGGTATCTTCCTTCCTGCTATTGATCACCTTCCCATTCTGGTTCTTGTTTGTGAAGGGGCATTTCAATAGTGTGGGGGACACACTCTGGGTCCTTCTGGGATTCCGCACCTGGGTCGGATACCTGAACGCAGAGCATCGGGAACAACCCACCTTGCCTCGAATTAAAAAAGGCATTCTTAATCCCGGGAGCCACCTCTCAACTGAAAGACTTAGCTCCGAAAAAATAAATGAGATTAACGTAGTCTATTCCAAAGATTACCGACCCCTCAATGACTTGTTAATAATCGCACGGAACTTCAGGAAGATATAAAAGGAATTTTTGATTAAATTTATCAAAATTGCTAGCTGTATGAGAAGAGTTCTGTTTTCATCCTTCCTGATATTTCTGCTGACCCCCGCCCTGATTTTTGCACAAAGAGATTCCCTGCGTAATGTATTCCTGGATGCAGAATCCTGGTTCCTGTTCGAAGAATATACCGAGGCACTTCCCCTGTACGAGTCGCTTCTTAAATCGGACCCGGGCAATGACATGCTCAAGTATAAAATCGGAATTTGCCTCTTGAACGATCCCTACCAGAAGGACAAGGCGATCCAGTACCTGCTCGATGCAAGTCACAATATCAACCCATCTTATAAAGAAAACAGCTTAAAGGAACGTACAGCCCCAAGCGATGTGCTTTACTACCTGGGCAGTGCCTACCTGGTGAATGAGCTGCTCGAACGTGCCATTGAATCCTATGAAGAGTTCCTGGATGTGATGGACCACGATGTGTATGACGAAGAGCTTGTTGTGGCTCAGATCAAATCCTGTAGAAATGCACAACGTCTCCTTACCATGCCTGTGGATATCGACCTGACCCTGATTGACTCCCTTGTCAACACGCGCTATTCGGATATCCACCCGGTGGTGTCTGGCGATGGAACAAAACTGGCATTCGTGACCGAACTGCCCTTTTTTGATGGGGCCTTTTATACCGAAAAGGGAGAGGATGGCTGGTCCTATCCCCAGATGATTACACAGCTCCTGGGATTTGACAAAGATGTTTATCCGGTTGCCCTCTCCTACGACGGGACCGAGATGATCCTCTATTACGACGATGATTACATCGGCAACCTTTATTACAGCAGGATGGAAGATGGGTTATGGACACCTGCCACAAAGTTGGGCGAACACATATCCACCAAATACTGGGAATCCCATGCCTGTTTCAGTAAAGATGGCCAGACCCTCTATTTCACCAGCAACCGGAAGGGAACCCAAGGCGGACTCGATATCTACCTGTCTGAGAAGCAAGCTGACGGAAAGTGGGGTCCTCCTGAAAACCTTGGAACCACTATCAACACTCGCTACAACGAGGAATGTCCCTATATCAGCGAGGACGGACAGACACTCTATTTTTCTTCCTATGGCCATTACAACATGGGAGGATATGACATTTTCTACTCCAGGAAAAATGCAGACGGGACCTGGGCTGAACCCGTAAATATAGGCTACCCCATTAATACAACGGACGACAATCTCTATTTCCAGCCCTTTAATAATGGCAACACTGCTTATTTCTCCATATACAGCCCCAGTGGCATTGGACGCCACGACATCTATTACATGAATATCTACTCGGCAAACAATCCGAGGATATACTATGTTACCGGCAATCTCAGAACTGAAGACGGAAGTATCGATTCCACCCAGACGGCCATCTATGTAATCGATACCGACAGCGGTGATACCCTCATGATTACCACACCCACAGAAGAGGGAGCATTTGCCTTCCAACTTAAACATGGCATCTATGAGCTCCATTTCAAAGGTGAAGGGTATGAGGAGCTGATCAGGCCACTTCAAATCACAAGCGTATCGAATAAGCAGGGGATCAGCCTTGAGGACAATCTGGTACTATCTTTAGTTAAAGAGGAGGAAGAGCCTGAAGTGTTTGTGGGCGAAGAAAGCGATATTAAACTAAAGCAGACGCAGTTCGAAGAGGTGGCAGGGGCAGCACTTCTTGTGCCGATAATTGCGCCCAAAGGGAGTGTACTTGTGGTAAAAACCTACCAGGATAGTGTGCTGATCAGCACAGATACACTGGTGACAGAGAAACGAAAAACCGATCTGCAGATAGTCCCTGTGGCTGGCATCAGTGTGGTGGAACTGGAACTCATCGATAAGGATGGAAACATTCACCGGAACAGCCTGATTGTGGTGGGAAGTATTGCTGCAGAGGAAGCCTCTCAGGAAGTGCTGATGCAGGAAGTTGGCGATGAGCAGGAGATAAGTCAGGATCATCCCCTCAATGAAGTTCCAGTGGGGATCATGCTCCTGCAGATGCAGGACGCATCCGAAGGCCCCCTGCACGAACTCCTGATGGAGCTGGATCCTGAGAAAGAAGGAATAGACAGTGAGCAGGAATTATTCAACTACCTCTATGAAGAGAGCGATGCCCAGGGTATTGACCCAAAAGATATTGATCTGCTGCTTGCTAATACTGTTTCGGGTGGTGATGCAGAACTGCTGCTTCAGCAGCTGAAGGAACAGGCCTCTGGTCCGCTGAAGGACTACCTGAAAGAGTTGGACCTAGAAGCTGAAGGTATACAAAACAGTGAGGACTTACTCAAGCACCTGGAAAGGGTGGCTGAAGCAGAAGGATTCTCCATGGATGATGTCAGAAAGGCAATGCTGGAAAGCCTGGAGCAGCCGCTTGAGGTTTGCAGTCTATATGAAGAGTTGCTCCAAAGCAGTGATGGGACCGTCAGGGAGATCCTGGAATCCCTGGATCTTCGTGAGAAAGAAATCTATACTGTGGACCAATTAATTAGCCTGATTTCCAGGGAACTGGAAGAAAGTGGTGTAAGCAAAAAAGAGAGAGAAAAGATACTTAAGGAGCTCTTTGGGGAACAGTATGGCGGGAGCGAGTCCCCGAAGCGTAAAACGCCCTGGCCCCTACTGGTGCTGCTTGCTTTAGCAGGAGCCGGGATCATCTGGTTTATCATCGCCTGGTGGAGGCGTCGTGAAGAGGAGGAGAAACAGGGGGATTAATCACCGTTTTTATAGGCATCTCTATACTCCAATTTTTATTGTACTGTCAATTAAATTTATAAATTTGTAGTATTCACGCTAAATCCACCGAAATGAGAAGGCTTTTCCTGTTCACGTCTTTTTGTCTTCTATCTTCCCTTATCCTTGCCCAAAACGTCAAGGTTGACTTTAACGATGGTGAGTTCTTCCTTGCTGAAGAAGATTACGAGGAAGCTCTGTTTGCCTTCGGAAAAGTGTATAATAAGGGATACCAAGACAATGCATATATCAACTATCGAATGGGCTTCTGCCTGATCAATATTCCCGGCAGAAAAACGGAATCAATTCCCTACTTTGAGAAAGCTGAACAGAGCATTTCCACCTCTGTGAAGGAGGGGAAATTTGATGAGAAGGATGCTCCCCCGGATGCACTTTTGTACCTGGGGAACGCTTACAGGATCAATATGGAAATTGACAAAGCCATTGAAAAGTACAATGCATTTGCCAAATACATCGATCCCAAGGATGTAACCCTGCTGGCTTATGTAGACCAGCAGATCCTTGCCTGCGGAAATGCGCTGGTGGGTACTGCCAATCCCGTTGAAATTACTACTGGAAACCTGGGTCAACTCCAGGAAACCCACGCTTCGAGATACAACATGCAGGTCTCCGGCGACCTTCAGACCATGGCCTTTATGGGAAAAAATCCTTTTTACAATGGCATCTACCTGGCAGTCAAAAAGGGTGAAGTATGGGGCAAACCCATGAATATTACCCCTTCTGTTGCCTCCGATGGAAATATGGATGCGGTCGGCCTGTCGTACGATGGGAAAAAGATGTTGCTTGCTGTTACAGACCAGTTTACAAGTAATATTTACATGTCGACCTACGAGAACAAACGATGGACTCCGGCTGTCTCCCTTGGCAAGCCTGTCAATTCCAAGTATTATGAGGCACATGCCTGCTTCTCCCCCGATGGCAAAACGATCTACTTCTCAAGTAACCGCAAGGAATCCATGGGTGGCATGGATATTTTCCGTAGCGAACAGCTGGGAAATGGCACATGGGGCGAGCCTGTAAACCTCGGACCGGGTATCAATACCATATTGAATGAGGAAGCCCCGACCATGAGTCCGGATGGGAAGCGGCTCTATTTCAGTTCTCAGGGTCACAGTACCATGGGTGGATTCGATATATTTTATTCAGAACTACTTGCCGATGGCAGCTTTCACAGTGTACCTGTGAACCTGGGTTACCCGCTGAACACCTCCGATGATGACTACACCTTCTCACCAGAAGGGGCAACTCAGGAGAACAGCTCCTTAATTTTTTCCCATGGGGAAATGGCGGGATACGATCTTTATAAATTTGAGATGATAGGTCGCGAGCAGACACCGGTCCCTGTTAGCATGGATGAAACAGAAGTGGTGGCAGAAGTGGTGGCAGAGGATATTCCGGAACCGGAACCAGAGCCTACACCAGAAAAATACTACCTGAGGCCCATCTATTTTGCCTTTGACAGCTATACACTTTCCAAAGATGGCATGGCAAAACTTGATATTCTCACTTCCATACTGGATATGCATCCAGGCTTAAAACTTGAAATTACCGGCTACACCGATGCCAAGGGCGCCTTTGATTACAACCAGCGCCTCTCGGTGAACCGTGCAGAATCTGTGTACAAGTACCTGATTCTGAATGGAATCTCCAGGGACCGCATGAATGTAACCGGGCTGAGCGAAAATGACCCCGTGGCGAGAAATACCACCAGGGATCAAAGAGATGCTCCCGATGGAAGGATGCTAAACCGGAGAGCCGAATTCAAGGTGAGCCTCATTGAGGGGGTGATCATCGAAATGGTAAAAGTGGAGATTCCTGACCATTTAAAGCTGGATGAGTAGTTCCCAAATCCTAGAGGTATGAAGAGACACCTGTCTTTATCTGTAGTATTGTGCATGCTTGCGATTCCCCTCCTGGCCCAGTCCACCGAGGACACCTTCTATGATGCACTCTATTTTTACGAAGAGGAAGAAGATTTCCAGGAGGCACGATATCTGTATTATGAGGTTCTCAGCAAAGAGCCCAATAATGCCAATGTCAAATACTTAATTGGTATGTGCTATAACAACATCCGGGGAGAGGAACAGAAAGGGATTCCTTATTTCATAGAGGCCACCCATAGCATAACTTCGAAGTACAAAAAGAACAAATACACGGAAAAAAGGGCCCCGCACCACAGCTGGTTTTACCTGGCAGAGGCCTATAGCAAAACCAACCAGATGGATGAAGCTCTTGCGGCCCTGACCACCTTCAAGGAGCTGAAAGAATTTGATTCCAAATACAATGCACGGATCACTGAAGAGGCCGTGCTGGCAGTTGAAAGAGCCAAAATTATCAAGGATGCTGCAATCAATATTCGGGGACTCTATTTCAATGAGCCCATCAACAGTCCCGCTGATGATTACAACGGAGTGATCTCAGGAGATGGCAACGTAATGGTCTGGGCCAATACCAAGACCTTCTATGAGGCGGTCTACATGTCGATCCGGCAAAATAATCAGTGGGGAGTCCCAGAGCTGATCACCCCTCAGATCGTATCGGACGGCAACCTACTGCCTGCAGGCCTTTCCTTCGACGGAACAAGCCTGTTGCTGGTTAAAAGTGACAAAAGGGGCAATACCGATATCTGGATCAGTCAATTCAATGGCTCAATCTGGAGCCCGGCCGAAGAGATCACGGGAGAAATTAATTCCGGTTCCAACGAGGACCACGCCTCTTTCAGTCCGGATGGACGATACATCTATTTCTCCAGTGACCGGCGTGGTGGAGAGGGAGGCCTTGATCTGTGGTATTCTGAGAGAGAGCGAGACGGAACATGGGGCAAGCCTGTAAATATGGGTGATCAGATCAATACAGATAAAGACGAAAGCTCTGTCTTTATAGCACCCTCTGGAGAACGCTTGATATTTGCCTCCAAGGGACACTTTAACATGGGGGGATATGATATTTTCAGGTGTGAATTGAAGGAAGATGCAACATGGTCACAGCCCACCAACATAGGCTATCCCCTAAATACAACCAGTGACAATACCTTCTATGTACCCATTAACAACGGCATGCAGGCACTCTATACCCGTTTCTCCAATGAGGCCATCGGGAAGCTGGATCTGTGGTACGTGGAAATTATTGATGCAGAGGACTTTGTAAGCGAAGGACTCACCCTGTCGGTGGATCCCCCCGAAATAAGTCAGAAGGACTTTGCCATCATCCTTGTAAATACAGAGACCGGCGAGGAGATCGAAGTGCTCTACGATGCCGACACCGACTCTTTTAAGGCACTGGCAGGCGAAAAATCAAGCTATAAGGTAATCTCCTATAAGCAAAAGTAGCGTGAATATCCTGGAGAATAATACCATCTCCCTCAGAGCTCCTGAACTTGAAGACCTGGACCTACTTTACATCTGGGAGAACGAGCCGTCCATCTGGCAGGTAAGCGGTACCCTCACCCCTTTCTCCAGGTATGTCCTGAAACAGTACCTCGAAAATGCAGGTAAGGATATATACCAGGTAAAGCAACTCAGGCTGATGATCCAGTTAAAGAACAATCACCGTCCAATTGGTGCTGTTGACCTCTTTGACTTTGAGCCGCACCATCGCCGTGTCGGTATCGGGATCCTGATTGCTGACCCTTCGGACAGAAGGCAGGGCTATGCAAGGGAAACACTTGAGACCATGACCAGCTATTGCTTTGATGTGCTCCACCTGCACCAGGTCTACTGCAACATCGCTGCCGGTAACGGCGCAAGTATAAAGCTATTTGAAGAAGCGGGCTTCGAGGAGTGCGGGAGAAAGAAAGAGTGGTTATTTAATGGCAGCACTTACGAAGATGAGTTACTGTATCAAAAGTTAAATGATGAATCGTAAGATATCTGATGAAGAGATTCTCTACCTGCTTGATCACTTGGATACATTGTATACCGGGGTCAAATTCAGGCAATACTTAAGCACCGATGAGCAATCGAAGCATCCATCAGTTAATATACCTTCATCTGATAAACCCCTGGATAAGAGCAATATAATAATTATCGATGATATCCCTGTTCTATTCCCCTGTGCAAAACTAAAGAAGTGGTATTCCACCGATGGGAAGCAGGTATATTTCCACCATGACATTTTAAAATCGGCCTTTTACCTGCTCTCAGGATTCCAGGAATATCACTCCGGCAAATTGGATAAGCAAGAGCGATTCCCCTGGAGCTCATCCATTCAGTATAGTTTGGGGATCACTCAAAAACCCATAGTTAACTACTACTTTGAAGTTATACTTGAAGCATTTAGTGAATTTTGTAATCTAAATGACTTGAAGTTCAAGAGGAAAAATAGAGAGGCACCCATCCTGTTTCTTTCACATGATGTCGATAAATTAAAAAAGTATACCATACGTAACCTGGTCAATTCAGGTATGGAGATGTTTGGAATCAGATCTGTTCCAGCTGGATTCTTGGAACGACTGAAGGACCTATTTACATATACTTGGGGACTCTTTTCCTTCCGCACAGATCCATACTGGACCTTCAAGGAAATGACCGATCTTGAGCATAAGCTTCAAATCTCCTCCACTTGGTATTTCCTGGAGAGGGGAGCAGGCAAAAACTCCACATATCATTTTGAGGACAAAAGGATTCGTAAACTGATTAATTATCTTTCTGCCAGGGGCCATGAGATTGGCGTGCATGGCACCTTGGAGAGTAGCTTAGATCAGCATGCTATGGATAACAGTATCCATGGTTTGAAAGCAGTAAGTAATAGCTTCGTTAGTGGAATCAGGCAACATGAATTGAAGTATTCGAACCCGATTACATCTAGAATTCAAGTAAAATCAGGCTTCACTTATGATGCAACACTTGGTTTCGCGGAACACATTGGTTTTAGAAATTCCTATGCCTATCCCTTCCGACTATATGACTTTGATAATGAAACACCCATAAATATATGGCAACTTCCGTTAAATGTGATGGAGGTTTCAATGTTGCTATATATGAGGGAACAGGTGGGTTCTATCCATGAAATCATTCAGCCAATTCTTTCAGAGGTAACTAAGTTTAACGGGGTGTTTTCATTGTTATGGCACAACTGTCGTTTGGAAGAAGCAGTCTACCCAGGCATCAATGTAGTATATCATGATATACTTAGGGAAATAATGCTATCCGGATATATTTCGCTAACAGGTCAGGGGACAATCGATTCCTTTCTAACTAATACCTAAATCTCCCAATAGTTTGGAATGTCACTTAGGAAGCTAATCTTTTCCGTCTCAAAATCCAGCTGGCAGCAGTAGTGCTTCAGTCCGTTAGTGACGATCAGGTATCGAACCCTGAAAGCCAGGTTATAACGCGCCACCTGGTCGAAGCTGGCCTGGCTGACGCTTACCTCCGGCGCCTTGCACTCCACCAGCAGGGCAGGATGGCCGGCCGGTTTATGGACCAGGATATCACACCTGCGGGTGAGTTTGTTCAGTTTCAGTGAATATTCGGTCATGATCAACGAGGCCGGGAATCCCTTCTCCTCCACCAGGTAGCGGGCAAATCGCTGCCGTACCTCCTCCTCCGGGGTGAGCTTTACAAAGCGTTTTCTATAAACATCCAGCACCAATGTCATCTCACCCTCGGTCCTGTATCTGAATTCATATGCCGGAAGATTCAGTTTTCGCATGAAATGGCTTATCTTCGCATTGGATTACAATGTAACAAAGTTAGAAGGAACTTATGTGTTGGAATCCGGAATTTGAGGCTTATGAAGACAAAAAAGGAAATTATTGAAAACTGGCTCCCCCGCTATACGGGCGTTGAAATAAGTGATATTGGGAAGCATATTTTACTGACGAATTTTCAGGGCTACCTGGACCAGTTTTGTGCTATTGGAAACACCAAGGTGGTGGATCGCAAAGTGGCCATGCCTTCGGCCAGCTTCAATGGGATTACCATGATCAATTTTGGAATGGGTAGCGCCAATGCAGCCACGGTCATGGACCTGCTGTCGGCCGCCAGTCCTAAAGCAGTGTTGTTCCTTG